>JACCDJ011289467.1_pt1 | contig 24725 bp, 15 predicted proteins | sample 7444481 | NCBI WGS metagenome assembly JACCDJ01 (sample SAMN15323435, study PRJNA562643) | freshwater metagenome | isolation source: river surface water | place: USA:Blue River Watershed | collected 2017-08-15 | reverse complement strand
TCTCCTCGGGCAGGGTCACCTTGCCGCCCTCGAAATCAGCCGGGGCCGGCGAAAGGGCCAGGTTGTACCACGGTGACTGGGCGTCGCGGGTGAGGTCGGTCCAGCGCACCATGTCGCCGGTGTAGGAAGAGATGCGTCCCATGATGGCGACCATCGTCGAATCGGCGATCTGGCGGGCCTCGTTGAGGGGCTTGCCCGTGAGGACGCTGCGGATGAGATCGACGTGCTCCTGCACCATGGCGTTGTCGGTGTCGAACTTCACCTCGGGCTCCTGCAGCTTGCGGCCGGCCGGAGGCTTGATGCGACCGCCTCCGAAACAGGAACCGTCGGCGCCGGTGAACATCTCGCCCACCCTGCCCCAGGTGCCGGCGAGCTGTCGGCACTGGCTGTGGATGTGCACGTCATCGCCGAAATCGAAGTCCACGCTGAAGAAATCGAACTGGTTTCCGGTCTCGCGACGGGCACGCCCGCCGAAACCGACGGCGGAGACCGGAGGCCGGCCGAGGTACCAGACCGCGACGTCGAGGTTATGGACGTGCTGTTCGACGATGTGATCGCCGGACATCTCGGTGAAATTGAGCCAGTTGCGCGCCAGATAGTCGGCCGCGGACTCCCCGGCGGTGCGCCGCTTGATCCATGGCACGACGCCGTTCCACTGCACGACTCCGCCGCGGATCGGACCGATGGCGCCCAGGTCGATGAGCATCTTGTTCTTCACGTAGGAGGCGGTGTGACGACGCTGGGTGCCGGCGACGACGGCCAGGCCCTTGGTCCGGGCGACCTCGCCGGTCGCGATGACGGCACGGGCTCCGACCGGATCGACGGCCACGGGCTTTTCGATGAAGCAATGCTTGCCGGCCTCGACGGCGGCGGCGAAGTGCAACGGCCGGAAGGCGGGCGGCGTCGCCATCACGACGTAGTCGCAGCCGCTGGCGATGACCTTGCGGTAGGCGTCAAAGCCGTGGAAGCGGCGCTCAGGCGCAAGCTTGAGCCGGTCGCCGACGGCATCGGCCTGGGACTTGAAGGCGTCGCCGACGGCGGTGACCTCGGACTCGAGGTTCAGGACCTTGCAGGCCTCAAGGAAGTCGGAGATGGCGCCGTTGCCACGCCCGCCGCAGCCGATGAGACCGACCTTGATGCGCGGGCCGTTGCCGGCGGCGTAGGCGTTGCTGGCGGCCAGGGCGGCGCCGGCCAGGGCGGCGTTGCGTATGAAGTCACGACGTGGGGTTTCCATGGGGGTTAGGGATTGAGCCAAAGATTGGCAGGGACATCTTCCGACGCAAACCTCTCTCCGCTTTGGATTCAGCCCCGCCCCCATCCGCCGGCCCCCTCCGTTTCCTCCTCGCCTGGACCGGAGTGGTCGTGGCGTGTGCGGCGTGCGGGTCGGGCTTTCTCCACGGCCTGAGGGCAGCAAGTCTGGCCTTCAATAATCACCCTTGGTTGCTGTATGCCCTGCCCGGAATGGGTCTGCTCTCGGTCTGGCTCTACCGCAATTGGGCCAGGACGGCGGACGGGGGCATGCGACGCGTGCAGGAATCGTTCGAAGGAGGCGGCCCCTTGGCGGGCTCCACCGCACCGGCCATCATCGTCACGACTCTCCTTTCCCACCTTGGCGGAGCGTCCGTCGGACGCGAGGGGACGGCCGTGCAAATGGGCGCCGGACTGGCCGACGCCGCCTCCCTGCGCATCAGCGCCGCACCGCAGATGCGTCAGACGCTGCTGCTCTGCGGGATCGCCGCAGGTTTTTCAGCCGTCTTCGGCACTCCTCTCGCCGGGGCAGTCTTCGCCTTGGAATTCATGCGTCGTGCCAGCTGGGCCTTCATCCCTTGCTTGGGCGCCTCATGGGCGTCGGACTTCATAGCCCGCAAGGCCTTGTTCGCGCCCCATGAAGACTATCGTCTGCCTTTTGCGCCTGACCTCGGGGCCGAAACCTTCCTCTGGGCCGCCGCGATCGGTGTCATCGCTTCCTTGGCCGCGGCATTTTACCTGCAGATTCTCCGCCTGCGGGGCAGGATTGAGACCGCCTTCCCCGACCCCTACCTCCGGGTGGCCGTCGGAGGCTTTTTCGTGGTCTTACTGCTCCTTCCCGAAGGCGGGCGAAACTTCTCCGGACTGGGGCTGCAACTGATTGACGCCTCTTTCCTCACCGCCCTGCCTCTTCCGGTCTTCCTGCTCAAACTGGTGATCACGGCCGCCTGCGTCCTCTTCGGCTTCAGAGGGGGAGAGGTCACGCCCTTGCTGGCCGCAGGGGCGGCCCTGGGCAGCGCCCTAGGGGCATGGATCGGCCTGCCTGTCGCCCAGAGCGCCGCCCTGGGCATGGTGGCCCTCTTCGCCGGAGCGGGCAAGGTGCCGCTCACCTGCGTTGCCCTCGCGGCGGAGCTCTTCCACCCCTTGATGGCCCTGCCGGCCCTCGCGGCCTGCGTCATCAGCGCATTTCTCACCCGCCCGGACGGACTTTATCACCGAAAGCGGGATTGAGACGCTGGCGGTCCTCACTCCGGCAGGCATGATTAAGGGAGCCGCAGCTCCATGTGCGCCACAATCAAAGCCCCCGAGATCCTTAAGTCGCCCGAGACCAGGACGGATGACCGAACCGAACCCCTGGTGCCCGTGGTGGTGCATTTCACCTGCGACCCATTTTATGCCGACGCCATGCGCGTCTGGAGAACGACCTACCTCCTGGACCTTGATTCAGCTCACCGGAGCGAACTGATCGACAAGAAGAACATCACCTACGCCCCGAACTGGACCTTCGTGCAATACGGGGCCAGTCACCGCTTCACCCTCTACTTCGCTCCTCTGCCCAAGCGGGTCATCCAGTTCGACCTCAGGGAGATCATCCCCCAGCCCGGCGGCTGGCACATCCAGGGCATCCGTCGCAATCGCGAGGACGTGTATCAGGTCCGGCTGCCGAACTGAGGAAGACGGACGCTGGCCGTCAGAAGTTCCGGCTGAGGGCGAAGGCCACGCGGTAATTCACGTCGCCCCGATCCTGCGTGGGCACGCCCCCGTCGATGCGCCAGGCGATCGAGAGATTCCCCGACCATTGGTCATGCGCATAACGCACCCCGAAACCGGCCCCGGAGAGATTCCGCGTCTGGTCCGAGGCCGCATCCCACGGATTCTCATTTATGCTCACGCGCGAGACGTCATAGAGCAGATAAGGGGAGAAATCGCCGATCGCGTAACGCAGTTCGACCTGGGCGAACCATCCTGCGTCCGCCGCCGCCTCCCCGACGGGATAGGCGCGCACGCCTTCAAAGCCGCCCACTCCGAGCCGTTCGGAGGAGTCCAGGTTCACCGAGGCCCACTGGGCGGAAAAGCGGGCATAGGCGGACAAGTCAGGGGTGAACGCCTGGATGCGAGCCAGGTCGAAATTAAGCTTCCCATAGGAGCCCTCCTTCCTGGCCGTGACCGCGTCGACCGCCGACATCGCGTCATCCAACGACAGATTGCCCGGGGTGTAGCCCAAAGTGCCGTAACTCACCGCCCCGCCCAACAGACCGTCACGGTGGTCGAAGCGGAGCGAGATGGGCAGGCTGAGCGTGGCCTTCGATTCATGCACGGCGACGGCGGCGAATTCATCCCGCAGGTCCTTGTACTGCACCCCGACGGAAAGACTGAGGTTGGTGAACTGCGAACGGACCAGGGGGTAGCTCAGGCCGGTGCTCCAGACGTTGGCGAAGCCGGTCGCTTCCAGAGCGGCGTATTCTTCGGCCAAGGAGTAGTTGGTCCGGGAAAATCCGACCCTCCAACGCAGGCCGCTGCCACCGACGGGCATCTCATAGTCCGCCGTGCCAAGTATCATCCCTTCATCCGTGGCCATGATCAGGGCCGCCAGCCGGTCTCCGAAGCCGGCCAGACTGTTCCGATACCAGGAGACATGCGAACGATAATAGCCCGTGAAGCGGCTGCCCGCGTTGTCGATGCCGACATCCCCCCCGTACAGAGCGTCCATCCTGATGGCGATTTCCAGATCAGATGTCCCCAGTTCCGCACCGGGGCTGACGCTCGGCATGACCGACAGTCCCGGGTTGTCATCGAAGATGAGCATGGTCCGCTCGAGCTTGGCGGACTGCAGAAGGTCCCCCTGGCGCAAATCAGCGAAATAAGGCGCCGCTCCGGCGACCAGCGACGGCTCGCCGACCAGCCTGATCGCGCCGTAACGCCCTTCCAGCACGGTGATCTGCAGGATGTCGTCCCGGAACTCCTGCACCCTGACGACGGCGCGGGCGAACTGGTAGCCGTTCCGGCGGTAATGGTCGCTGATGCGGCGCGCCAGCGCCTTCATTCCGGCAAGGTCGTGTTTCTGTCCCAGCTGATCGGCGACGACCGCCTTCAGCTGCTCAGCCGAGAACACGGTGTTGCCTGAAACCTCGATGTCACGGACAAGGACGCGCACTCCGCCCTCCATGTCCGGCCGGGCATCCTTGGGCGCAGGAAGCTGACCGACCTCGGCCGCAGGCGGAGGGACCGGACCTTTCGTGCCGAAGTTACGCAGCACGTCCCCGACGTCGGGAGGCGGCGATTGAGCGCCGAGGGTGGCGAACATGGCCTGCAGCAGCAGACACGGCACGGAGGGTAGGACGGATGAGATTCTCATGAAATGGCGGTCGGATTATTCGACGATGATGACGCCCCGGCCCAGATTCAGGCCTCCCTTGAGCACGTTCACCTTCACCGGAGGACGGAGCGTCCGGGGCGCCAGGACGGGATCAAGAGGCGGTCCGGCGTCCAAGATCAGCATCTTCATCTCCAAGTTGGCGATGATGTCGGGAATGGCGGAGGTCGGGGCGACTCCGGGGCCTTTCCGCTCGGAACCGTTGACGCCGGACGGCGGGGCGACGGCCTCATAGGTCGGCACCAGCGTCGCGAAGAGCTCGGCGGCTTCCGCAGGACGGAACGGAGGCGCCTTGGCGACCGCAATGACGCCGGGCAGGATGGTCAGAGTCCCGCCCTTGTAGGCTATCTGGTAGTTCGGAGAGGAGTAGCCGCGGGGCAGCAGGACGTATCGGCCCGGCTCGACCGCCCCCTGGGCCGAACCGCCATAAGTCAGTTCACCGCCGAGCACCGCCGACGTCTGACCGCTTACGAAACCGGAATAGACGACGCCGGCGCCTCCGGCATACGGCTGATTGTCATAGATCTTGCTGACATCGTTCGAGGTCACGAGCAACGGCGCCTTCCTCACGACCAGGGTCCCGTCGACGTAGGCTATGTCGTAATTGGGAGAGGTCTGACCGGAGGCGGACTGGATGTAACGGCCTGGCTCCACGGCGCCCTGTGAAGTGCCACTGAAGACCAGTCTCCCGCCCAGACTCGCCGGGGTCTCACCCCTGAGGAAGCCGGCATAGGTGACCTGTCCGCCGGAAAAAGCTCCGGCATCATAGATTTTTTCGATGTCCTTCGAAGTGATGGTCAACGGCGTTCGTCTGACCAGCAGGGCGCCCCCTTCATAGACGAGCACCCCGAGATCCGGCTCAGGCAGCCAGGAATAGGCCGCGGCGGCGCTGGCGATGTCCGTCGGCAGACCGGCGTAGACGTAATTGAGCCCACCCAGGAGGTAGTCCGGGTAAGAGGAATCCGGCCGTTGCGTCACCGCCCCGAAAGGCTTGGGCTTGGCCGGCGGAAGCAGATAGGGGATGGGATCGACGACATCCAGACCCATGCCGATCGTCAGCAGACCGCTCACATAGACTATGGAATAGTTGGATGAGCTCAGGCCGCCCGGAGCCAGTTCATAACTTCCGACGCTCGTGGCGCCCTGCGACGCACCGCCGTAGGTCAGGGAACCGGAAAGCACCGCCGGCGTCTCGCCATTCACGAGGCCGGCATAAGTGACTCCGTTGCCGCCGGCGTAGGGAATGCCGTCGTAAGTCTTGCTGTCAGGGTTGGCGGTGATCGTCAGACCGACCGGAGTGATGATGCCGATGTCGCCCGACGCGGTCGTGCCAGCGAGCCCGTAGCCGAAGACCTGGGCCTGCCCCGCAAGATTGGTGGCGCTGATGCCGGCGGCGATGCCGGAGACGGACACGGGCAGACCCGTTCCGACGTCGTGCGAGACATAGTAAGTGCCTGACGTCGGCAGGACTCCGACCAACGTCACCGCGTCACCCCCGACCGCTCCGGACAGGAGGTAATTGCCGAGGACGATGTTCGTGGCCGTGGCCAGACCGTCATAGGGCTTGGTGACCGAACCCACCAGGGACACCGTGAGTTGCGGGGCGAAGGTGTAGATCAGGCCGCTGCCGACGCCCAGGAGTCCCGCCGCATTGGACGTGTAGGCCAGGTCATACTGCTTGTAATCGTAGACGAGCCCCCCGATGTCATCGCCGGTCAGGGGGTTGAACGGGTCGCCGTTCGTGCTCCAGATGCGCCAGCCCAGTCCGGCTCCCGGAACCAGGGCCACGGTGCCGGCATTGTTGATGAACCTTCCCGAGACGAAGGCGATGTCTCCGTCCACGGCCACGGTGGCGACCGGGCCCAGGGTGACGGATGCGGCCCGCACGAGGTATTGGTGGATCTTCGTCGCCGCGACCGGGGTGTCATAATTCACCGGATTCACGGTGAAATTGGCGGCGCTGGCGTTGGCGGTGTAATAGTCGATCTTCGTGACCTGGATCAGCGACGGAATCACCACGTGGCCGTTGGGCAAGGGAGTGAAGCTGACCGTGGTTCCGTCCGTCAGCGTCATCACGCAGAAGACGGGGGTGCCGTGGATGGAGTTCTGGGCGTTGAGAAGCAGCGTCTGCGCGGGGATGCGGATGAACCCCAGCGGCATGCTTCCGGTGTAGGCGATGGGCGCTCCCTGGGAAAAGACCTGCTGAGTCGTGTAATCGATGCTGATCAGGGCATTGGGGTGCCCCGGCTTGAAATCCAAGGAGATGCTGCCGCCGACGGTCGGCACGAGCGCGGTGAAGTTTCCGTCGACCGTACCGTTGTGGGTGACGTTGCCGGAGCCCGCCAGGATCGTCAAATTCTGTGAGCCGCCGACATTACCGTTGAACACGACCGAGCCGCCCGCGGTGCTCAAGGTCCGGGTGGTGGTGATGCCGGCGGCGGCGTCGTAGAGGTAGACATTGCCGGCGTAGGTGACGCCGTTGCCCGCGAAGAATCCCCCGAAGTTCAGACTGAGCCTCGCGCCGGCGTCGCTGCTGATGTCGGCCCCCACGTTGATCGTCGGAGCATAGAGGCTCAGGACGGCGTCACGGGCTCCGACGTAGGAGAAGGGGCTGATGAAATCGATGTGGGAGTTCGCCTGCAGGTCCACGTCCGCCAGGGAGAGAGCCGCGTTCAAGGTGGCCGGGCTGATCGCCGACTCCCCCGTGGCCGGAAGGCCCGGCAGGGCCGCGGACCCGCCCACGACGACGTTGATCACGTCCGGGTCGATGAGCCATCGGCCGGTCCGACCGAACGGAGCGAGGGCGCTCACGACCAGGCCCTCCGCCGCGTCGACCTTGCCCGCGGACGTTTCAATGAAACCGCCGTCGCCTCCGTCCGGAGCGCTGACGTCAAGCCGCCCACCGACCCGCACCATCCCTCCGTCCATGTCGGCCAGCAGCAGGATGCGCCCCCGCTCGCCGGTGACGAGAGTCTGGGCCTCGATGAGTCCCGTATGATTCACCGTCGCACTGGGGAGTTCGTCGGCCGCCGAGGCGATGAGCAGGACGTCGCCTCCCGGCGCGACGATGGCCCCGCCGTTGGCGACCAGGGCGTCCAGGACGCCGCCTTCGACGACGACGTTGACGACGCCGCCTAGGTCGAGCTTCACCTTGCCCGCCGAGGCCAGGATGACGCCGCCCTGCGGGGCGCTGATCCTGCCGTCATTCACCACCTTGGCGGCGACCAAGGCGACGAACCCTCCATGACCGTCAGGACGGGTGACGATGTTGCCCTGATTGATCACCGCCGCGCTGCCCGCTCCGGAAAGGACGTTACGTCCGTCGAGGAAGTCGCGGTCCGTCATCGACAACGTGGAGGCGAGGATGCCGCCCACGTTGACCTGTGAACCCGGAGTGAAGACGATGCCGTTGGGGTTCAGCAGGAAGACCCGACCGTTGGAGGTCAGCGCGCCCTGGATCACCGAGGACTCTCCTCCCACGACTCGGTTGAGCATGACCGAAGTGCTCGTCGGCTGGACGAAGTTGACGGCGTGCCCGGCTCCGATCGAGAAACTCTGCCAGTTGATCACGGCCCGGTCCGTAGTCTGCCGCACGGTCATTTCGCGGCCCGCCGCGAACAACGAAACCTCTCCCGCGGAGACGTTCGCTCCCGCGGGCAGCGTGTCCGCCTCGGCGAACGTCAGAGCCCCCAGGGCGAGGAGGAAACCGGAGACTTTCCAGCTGCGGCAAAAGGCGCCGCTCGCCGGAAATGTATCAAGGTACATTACTATTCAATGACGTTAAAAACGTAATACGCACCCTTATTCGCTAAAATAATTCAAATAGCACGTCTTTGCTGTGCATTATTGAAGATTTCCGACGACCGACCCAGGCCCGGACGGGGCTCAATTCGGCCAAAGCAGCCTCAGGACGATGCCCAGGACGACGACGAGGAACACGACGCGGATGAAAGCCGCACCATGCTTGAGAACCAGGCCGGTGCCGAGGCGCACTCCGATCATCTGGCCGGCCACCATCACGGCCGCGGGCAGGACGGCCACATGGTCGAGGCAGGCGAAGACGATGAGCGAGCCGACGTTGCTCGCGAGGTTGACGGCCTTGGTGTAGGCGTTGGCCCGCGTGAGCTCCTGACCCAGCAGCGCCACCAGCGCCAGAATCCAGAAGGCACCGGTGCCCGGCCCGAAGAAGCCGTCATAAAATCCGAGACTGAGACCGAAGAGCCAGGAGAAGACGGCTGCGTCAAGGCGAGCCCTGGTCTCCGCGAGTCCCAGCCGCGGACTGATGGCGACGTAGATGACGACGGCGAGAAGCATCCAGGGGATGATGACCCTGAGGACGTCGTTGCTGATCAGGGTCAGGGTCCACGCGCCGACGGCCGACCCGATGAATGACAAGAGAACGGCCAGCCGCACTTCACTCCAGCTGACCAGGCCGGCGCGGGCATAACGCATCACCGCCAGGGTCGTTCCGCAGGAACTCTGGGCCTTGTTGGTGCCCAGCGCCAGTTGCGGAGGCAAACCGACCCAGAGCAAGGTCGGCACGGTGATCAGTCCGCCTCCGCCTGCGATGGAATCGATGAACCCTCCCAACAGGCCCGCTGCGAAGAGCAGCAACAGTGACGACAGGCCGAGTTCCATGGTCCCGAAGGGATGCCCGTCCGGCTCAACCGCCGTCGGTCAGGCCTCGAAATCGAAGACGATCACCCTGGCCAGGTTGGGCACCACGATCTCCTTCACCCGTTCGTGTTCAGGGTGCGGCAGGTATTCGTCCCGGCTCTTCTGGGTGTCGAAGGTCATGACGAACCCGTGGGTGAAGCCGTCATTGAGGCCCTCGGGGCTCTCGTAGGGGCCATGCTTCATCGAGAGCAGACCGGGAATCTTCCCGACCATCCCGCGCATCTCGGCGAAGCAGCGGTCGATCTGGGCCTGGGTCACGCCCGGCTTGAAGATGAATGTTCCGTAATGGTAGACCATGGGATCAGTGGGCAAGGTGACAAGTGGGCACGGTGAAAAGGAGGAGCCCAGGGCAGCTCATCTTCCCGCCACCCAGCGGACGGAGTTGCTGAGCAGCCGCTTGAAGGCGGGGTTGGCATGGGCGGGCTCCGCATGGCCAAGGGTGATGTTCACGATGCGCGTACGGGAGTCCTTGGCCACCCAGACGGTCGGGTAGTCGGCGGTCTGGCCGGGCTTGTCCCTCAGCTGGGGGCCGGTCAACGTGGCCAGAACCTGGGCGTTCTGAGGATGGGAGAGCACGGCCTGGTAGCTCTCGTCATTGATGGAGAAGTCGGCGACGCCGGCGGTCACCGGATGCGCCTTGTCGCGGATGACCACGGGCACGTCACCATGACCGTGACCACGGGCGCCGCCGCAGACGAACCGTTCATTGTACTGGGGCGCATGTCCCCAATTGTACCAGGTGCCGGCGTGCAGGACGACGACCCCCTTCCCTGCGTCCGCATAGGCGTTGAGCGCCTTCTGGAATTCCGCCGTCCCGAACTGGCCGTGATTGCCGCTGAAGACGAGCACGTCCGTCTCACCGATCAGGGCTAGGGCCTCGGCGAGGTTCGGGGTTCCGGCCACGTCGTGTCCGTCGGCCTTGAGCGTGGAGGCGTCGGAACCGAGGAAGAACTTGGGGAAGTCATGCGAGGAACCGGCACCGACGAGCAGCACGCGCAGCTGCCCGTCCTTGCGCGGACCGAACTTCTGCCCGAAGGCCCGGGTGGTCTTCGGATTGTCGGCGGGCAGCTGGTCGCTCGGACCCTCGTCCTTGGCCTTCGCCTTCTTGCCCTTGCCCTTCGGCGCATCGCCGCCCTTGGCCCTGGGCGGGTTGGCGGGGCCGCCGGTCTCGACCGTGATGGCCACGGTGGTCGGGGCGATCTCCGTGTCCGCGCTCGTCAGGACGAGCTTCTCGATGACCTCGCCGCCTTCGACCGGCAGCACGAGCGTGCGCACCTGCCGGCCTTCGCCGTTGAGCAGCGAACGGGCGGACTTCGAGCCCGGGACGTCGCCCGTGCCGTTGTAGTCGGCGAAGTCCTTGGCGCCGTAGTAGACCTCCTTCTGGACCCGGCCGCCGAGGAAGTGCACTTCCGCGGTCATGGCGACGGTGTCGCCGCCGCCATGCGCGCCCCAGCCGCCGACCGCACCGAGGAAGTGGATGCGGGTGGCGGGCGAGCCGACGGGCACTTCGACGCGATTGGTGAAGGACTTGGAGTAGGCGCCGCCGAAGGCGCCGCCCTTGAGCACGATCACGTTGCGTCCCTCCTTGGACTTGTCCGGATCGACCACCATGTAAGGCACGCCGTTGGCCTCCTGCTGCCCGAACTTGGCGAAAGGCAGCGTGTCGCGCTTGGCGCCCTTGCTGGCGTAGAGTCCGTCCTTGGTGGACGCGGTGAAGGCCGGTCCGAGGTCGAGCAGGCGGAACCGGCCGACGGTCACGCCTTCGGCCCGCACGGCCACGCTGCGGAGATAGGCGATGACGTTGCGGAGTCCGTCCGCGCCGAGCGACTCAAAGCCTTCGGGCATGAGCGAGTTGGGCGACTTGGCGCGCTGCGCCACTTCGGCGACCTTGAGCTCGGCGGACTGTCCGCCCGGCAGCTTGAGCTTCACGAAGGTGGGGTTCTCACTGGCGATGAGCGCGGAATACTGGGTTCCGTCCTTCATGCGGATGTTCCAGGTGCGATGCTCGTCATCCACCATGCGGTTGGGGTCGACGATGTGCACCAGCATCTCCGCGGGCGGGTGCGAGCCGATGCCCTGGAGGTTCGGGCCGAACTCATTGCCCTGGTCGCCCACCTTGTGGCAGACGGCGCAGGCGGCGAGGAAGACCTCCTTGCCCTTGGCGACGTCGCCGGCCTTCTCGACCTCGGGACGCAGGCGCGAGACAAGGTCGTCCTTGGCCGGGCTGCTGCCGACGTTGAGCTTGGCGAGCACGGCCGCGGCGCGCTTCGCGACGGCGGCGTCAGGATGACGGACGAGCTGGGAGGTCTGAAGCGGTCCGAGCTGCATCGGCGACACCGACTTGGCCTCCAGGGCGTCGATCAGCAGGCCGGCCCATTCGGAACGGCTGACCAGGGCGTTGAAGATCGCCGTGCGGGCGAGTCCGCCGGACCGGGGGAAGCCGGCGGCGAGCACCTTGCCGTAGGACAGGTCGCCGCTGGCCGAAAGCCCTTCGACGATGGCGCCGACGACCGATTCGGAGGCTCCGCCGGACACCGCCGAAGCGAGGGCCTGACGGACGGAAGCGTCCGTTGCCCGCAGGGCCACGAGCGTGCGGGCCGCGGACTCACGTGCGGCGGCGGGCGCGGACGAATCCGAAAGCAGCGGAATCAGCCGCTTCACCAAGGGCAGCAGCTCGGCGTTCAGAGAGCCGTCGGCGAACCAGCCCGCGGCCACGGAGGCGGCGGCGGAAGCCACGGAGGGTTCGGCCGCCAGCAGGCCGCGGAAAGCGTCCCGGACGGCGGCGGGATCGGAAGGGGCCGCGACCTTGCGCAGGGCGATCTCACGCATCAGCGCGGCCACGAGGGCCTTGTTGTCCGAGGACACGGAGGCCCGCACGACGCGGGCCGCTGCATCCGGAGTGAGCGTGGCGGCGAGCGAGACCGCGAAATCTTCGCGGACAGGGGCCTTGCCGGACAGCATGACCTCGAGCGTGGAGGCGGGGTTGGCCGAAGCGGCCGCGGTGGCGGCGGCCGCCTCATGGGCGTTGGCCCAGGTGGACAGCAGCAGAGGACCGGCCTCGGCATCCAGCTCCGCCGCGCCCATGGCGCGCAAAGCCGCCAGGCGGACGCGGTCGTCCTTGTCCGCGATGCCCGCCTTGAGCGCGGCGGCGGGCAGGGAGAGGCGCGCGGCTTCGGCCACGAGGAAGGCGTTCTTGCGGACGGCGGCGGACGCGTCCTTCGCCGCGACGGCGAGCAGTCCGGGTTCGAGCCGGTCCAGACGCTGCAGCGCCCAGAGCGCGAGCACGCGGGCCTCAGGGAGGGCGTCCGACCGCACGAGGGCGTTGAGCGGTCCGGTGGCCGAGGCCTGGAGTCCGGCGTCACGTTCCATCAGGACCCGCAGGGCGTTGAAACGCACCACCTTGTTCGGATGGCCCAGGGCGGCGACGAGGCCGGCGACGTCGGCCTTCGAAAGGTCGGGATGCGACAGGACCTTGGCGTTCTCGTGCTGGATGCGCCAGATGCGGCCGAAGTAGTGCTCACGGTCCGGACGCACCGAGGCGCCGGACTTGGAATGCATCGGCCCGCGGGTGTCATTGTGAGCCACGACGGGCGTGTAGAAGTCGAGGACGTAGAGCGCGCCGTCCGGGCCGAACTGCAGCGCGACGGGACAGAACCAATGGTCCATCGAACGGAGCCACTCGCGGTCCTTCAGGGGGAGCTCGCCGGTGAATGTGCCGCCTCCAGGGACGAGCTTCTCGTGGTGAATGATGTCGAGGATCGGCTCCGTGATGAAGATCGTGTCGCGATACTCGTCGGGCCAGGCGCCGTGCTCCTGCACCGTGACCGCGCAGGCGGCCGTGTAGTAACCCACCTGGTCGATCTGCAGCAGCGGGGCGCGGTCAGGAAGGTCGGCGCGGATGACCGGGCGCCGGGGGTTGACGGCGTTGAAGGCCTTGGCGGGCGTACCGGGGGCCTTGGCGAGGATGGATTCCGGCAGGACGACGTGCTGGATCGGATTGCCGTTGGTGGCCTTGCCATGGAACAGCTCCATGTCCGAAGTCACCTCGTTGCCGAAGCTGTTGCCGCCCTGCGAGGCGATCTGCTCGATCGCCGAGCCGTCGGGCCGGAACCGGAACGTGCCGGAGGAGAGCCGCACCTTGCGCTCGGGATTGGAAATCGGGAAGGCCTCTCCGCCTCCGCCGTTGCTCGCGTAGACCCAGCCGTCGGGCGCGAGGATGAAATGGTTGGCCACGAAGTGGGTGTCGCCGGGGGTGAAGCCTCCGTAGAGCACCTGCTCCTTGTCGGCCTTGCCGTCTCCGTCCGTGTCGCGGAGCCAGACGATGTGGGGCTGGCAGACGACGATCACGCCATCGCGGTAGTGGCAGAAGCCCGTGATGAGCTCGAGCCCCTCATGGAAGACCTGCTTCCGGTCCGCCACGCCGTCGCCGTCGGTGTCGACGAGGACGCTGATCTTGTCCTGGGCCGGACGGTCGTAGCTGCCGGGAACGAGCACCCCGCCCTCCTTCCAGGCCTCGGCGTTGAGCGGGCGGCGGCCGTTGGGATACTCCGGAGTCTCGGCGACCCAGAGCCGGCCGCGTTCGTCCCACTGCATCGCGATGGGCTTGTTGATGAGCGGCTCCGCCGCGATCAGGGACGACTTGAATCCGGGCTGCATCCGGAAGGCGGCCATGGCCTGGTCGGGGCGGCTCGCCCCGCCGGCGGGATAGCGGAGATCGACGAGGTCGGCCGGCACGCAGAGCGCGTCGACGTCGGAAAGCCGCACGGTCCAGGCGACGGCCCGTTTGATGAAGGTGCGGTAGCTGAGATGGGAAAGGTTGGCCGGATTGCCTCCCTGCAGGAACACCGCGGCCCGGTGCTGGCCGGAATCATGGAGCCAGGCCTGGGGCTGGATGTCATAGATCGAGGCACGGGTCTCGTCGGCCACGATGTTCTTGCGGTTGTTCGAGACCTTCGAGGTGAACGAGGCCGCGAGGACGTCGATCTTGTCGGTGAGCGACAGGTCGAAGACCGTGTCGTCGAGCAGGTCGAACGTGGAGGCGTCCTTGAGCACCGGATGGGCGCCGGTGCGGATGTTGAGCATCATCAGATTGCGGAACTTGCGGCTCTCGGCCGTCCATCCTCCTCCGAGCACCTTGCGTCCCCACTCGGCGTCGCCCCCGGCGATGCCGCCGCAGACCGAGACCACGCCCTTGCCGGCGGCGGCGTGGGCGCTGACGGCGTCCTGCGCGGCCTTGGACAGCGGTTTGAACGCGGAGGAGTGCAGGACGATGACGTCATGCCCCTGCTTGGCCGGCAGCTCCGAGGGGGTGGCCGCGCTCGCCGTCGCGGCCGAGGTCGCCTCGAGCGACTTGACCAACGGACCGGACACGGCGGGGTCGTCGCTGACGACGAGCACGCGGACAGGCGCGGAGCTGAGGACGGCGGCAAGGAAGGCCGGCGCCAAGAGGCGGGCGATGCGGGGAAGCATGCCCCGAAACTAGGGACGCCCCACCCTCCCTCAACCACCGAGTTCACCCTTCACCGCAACCCTCCCCCTCTCAAACGCACATGCCGGGGGCTCAGGACGCCCTTCCGGAGGCCTTCAGCACCCTGAATTGCGAGGGGGCGTGCCCGGTGCTGCGCTTGAAGGCCGCGGCGAAACTGTTGCCGTTGGCGAATCCGACCTGTCGGGCCACCGCCTCGAGTTTGACGTCGGACTCAGCGACCAGCCGGATCGCCTGCTGGATGCGCAGGTGGGTCAGATGGTTCATGGGTGTGCGGCCGATGTCCTTGAGGCAGAGACGCCGCAGATGCTCGAAGCTCAGGCCTGAGGCGCGGGCCAGCGAGCGCATGTCCCAGGGATCGGCCAGACGGGACTGCACCTGGTCCCACAGACGCATCAGCCGTTCGTCGCCGCGGAAACTTCCGGCGAAACCGCGGACGTAGTCATAGACGAGCTCGATCCACTGATGGACCCGGCGCGAGGAGCCCGAACCGGCGGCCTCGGCCATCAGCCCTTCGACCGCCGCCCTGAAAGGAGCCGGATCGAACTCCGCCAGCACCGGCGACCCCGCCCGGAAGATCGTGCTGGAACGCACCCCTCCCGAGAAACGCACCCATGCGAATTCCCACCTTCGACCGCGTCCCATCCGGAAGCGGTTGCGGAGACCGGCCGGCAGCAGGCAGGCATGGCCCGGAGGGAGCGAACGCCAACGTCCGTCCACCTGCACCTGCCCCTGTCCGCCCAAGCCCACCATGAAGAAGGCGCCGCTCTGCCGGTCGCGCACCACTTCGTAAGGAGGCAGCATCTCCGCCACCCCCAGATGCGCGATCTCGAAGAGCGAGAGTTCGCGGCAGGGCACCCCGGAACGGACCCAGGGACGTGCGTCGGCGGCGACGTCGGCCACCGCCGCCCGGCGCTTCGAGCGCGGATTCTCGATGTCCGTTTCAGGGTGGCGGACTTGCGTCTCGCTGTGGGGTTTAGGTTCGCTCTTCGCGGCCACGGGACTTTGCATAGCCGCCGACCCGACGCTGGCAACCCCCGGCTCGGCCCGACTTCTCAACCCAAGCCCAAGATGCCCAACCCCTGGACCGGAAAAGGAAATCCCTACACGCGCGAGGAGGTGCTCGAGCGCCTGCGCGCGACCAAGTCGGCCGGCCGGCCGATCATCGCCGCCGGAGCCGGGACGGGCATCTCCGCCAAGTTCATCGAGAAAGGCGGCGCCGACCTGGTCATCGTCTACAACTCCGGACGCTTCCGCATGGCCGGTCACGGCTCCACCGCCGGCATGATGGCCTACGGCGACGCCAACGCCGTGGCCATGGAGATCGGCGAATACGAGGTGCTGCCCGTCGTCGAGGAGATTCCCGTCATCTGCGGCGTCCACTGCACCGACCCCCGTCGCCGCATGTGGCACTGGCTCGGCAAGGTCAAGGACATGGGCTTCTCCGGCATCAACAACTTCCCCACCCACACCATCGTCGACGGCAAGTTCCGGCAGGTGCTCGAGGAGACCGGGATGAGCGTGAAGAAGGAGTTCGAGACCGTGGCTCTCGCCCGGCGCATGGGCCTCTTCACCATCGTCTACGTCGGCTCTCCCGCCGAATCAAAGGCCATGGCGGAAGCCGGCGCCGACGTCATCATTGCGCACGTGGGCACCACCGTCGGCGGCTCGATCGGCGTGACCAACGCCACGATGACCCTGCCCGACGCCGCCAAGGCGACGCAGGAGATCATCGACGCCGCCAAGGGGGTCCGCAACGACCTCATCTTCCTCAGCCACGGCGGGCCCATCAACACCCCCGATGACGCCGCCTTCATCAACGAGCACACGGACTGCGACGGCTTCGTGGGCGCGTCCAGCCTGGAGCGCATGGCCGTGGAGCAGTCGCTCACCGACCTCACCCGGCGCTTCAAGCAGATCCCGGTGAAGCGGAAGTTCTTCTGATCCCATGGCCACGATCGCGGTCCTCGGCACGCTTGACTCGAAAGGCGAGGAGCACGCCTTCGTCGCCGCGCTCATCACCAAGCACGGGCACCGGCCCCTGCTGATCGACGTCGGCACGGGCGCGCCGCCCACGGTCCGGCCCGACGTGACGCGGGAACAGGTCGCGGCCGCCGCGGGCGTCGACCTGGCGGCGCTCATCGCCCGGCAGGACCGCGGAGAGTGCGTGGTGGCGATGACCCGTGCGGCCCCCGTGATGCTCGCCAAGCTGGCCGCGGAAGGCCGCATCCAAGGGGTGGTCTCCCTGGGCGGCGGCGGCGGCACGGCGATCGCGACGGCCGCGATGCGCGCCCTGCCCCTCGGCTTCCCCAAGCTGATGGTGTCCACCCTGGCGGCCGGCAACGTCGCGCCCTACCTCGGCACGAAGGACATCACCATGATGCCCAGCATCGCCGACGTGGCCGGACTCAACCGACTGTCAAAGGTGATCTTCACCCGCGCCGCCGGCGCCATCTGCGGCATGGTCGCGGCGGAGCCCGAGACGGCGTCGAACCGGCCGCTCGTGGTCGCCAGCCAGTTCGGCAACACCACCGCCTGCGTGACCGAGGCCAAGAAGATCCTCGAGGCCGCGGGCTTCGAGGTGCTCGTCTTCGCCGCCACCGGCACGGGCGGGCGCATCATGGAGTCCGTCATCGAGAGCGGCATGGTGGCCGGCGTGCTCGACGTCACGACGACCGAATGGGCCGACGAACTGGTGGGCGGCGTGCTCAACGCCGGCCCCGAACGCATGGACGCCGCGGCCAAGGCGAAGGTTCCGACGGTCATCGCCCCCGGGTGCCTCGACATGGTGAACTTCGGCGAGATGGCCTCCGTCCCCGCCAAGTTCCAGGGACGCAACTTCTACGTGCACAACCCGCAGGTCACGCTGATGCGCACGACCAAGGAGGAGTGCGCCGAGCTCGGCCGGATCGTCGCGGCGAAGGCCGAGGCCTGCACGGCGGGCGCCACGGTGCTGATCCCACGCAAGGCCATCAGCGTGATCTCCGCCCCCGGCAAGCCCTTCCACGACGCGGCGGCCGACGCGGCCCTGTTCTCAGCGCTGAAGTCGGGCTGCAAGCGGACGCCGGTCCGTGAACTTGAACTTGAAATCAACGATCCTGCTTTCGCCCGCGCGTGCGCGGAGGAGCTGATCGCGCTGATGGCGAAACGCTGAACGCAAGCCCGGAGGTCCGGGCCGGCGGAGGCGAAGGCCGGCGGACGGCCCGGCTCAGGAAGCCGTGAGCGCGGTGACTTCGGCGCGGACCTTTTCGGCGAGGGCCGTGGAGAGGTAGCGTTCGCTCGGGCTGCAGGCGATGGTCACGATGCGCTTGCCGGCGAATTCCGGGCGCTTGGCCAGCTGGATCGCGGCCCAGATGTTGGCGCCGGAGGAGATGCCGACGGCGAGCCCTTCTCGGACGGAGACTTCCTGGGCGGTGGCGAAGGCGTCCTCGTTGCTGACCTGGATGACGTCGTCGACGAGCGAGAGGTCGCAGTTCTTGGGCACGAAGCCCGCGCCGATGCCCTGGATCTTGTGGGGGGCGGGCTGGACGGGCTGCGAGGACCGGGTCTGCGTGATGACCGGGCTGGCGGAAGGCTCGACGGCGACGGCCTTGAAGTGGGGGTTGCGGCTCTTGAGCACCGAGGCGACTCCGGTGATGGTTCCGCCCGTGCCCACTCCCGAGACGATGGCGTCGACCTTGCCGGCGGTGTCGCTCCAGATTTCCTCGGCGGTGGTGCGACGGTGGACCTCGGGGTTGGCGGGGTTGTCGAACTGCATCGGCATGAACGCGCCCCCCTTGGACTCGTCACGGATCTGCGTGGCGCGCTCGATGGCGCCGCGCATGCCCTTGGCGCCGGGAGTGAGGACGATTTCCGCGCCGAGGAGGCGGAGCAGCACGCGACGCTCGATGGACATGGTCTCGGGCATGGTCAGGATGCAGCGGTAGCCGCGGGCGGCGGCCACGAAGGCGAGCGCGATGCCGGTGTTGCCGGAGGTGGGTTCCACGATGGTGCCTCCGGGCTTCAGGTGCCCGTCACGCTCGGCGGCGTCGATCATCGCGCGCCCGATGCGGTCCTTGACGCTCGAGAGAGGGTTGAAGAACTCGAGCTTCACCAGCACCTCGGCCTTGAGGCCTTCAGTGACGCGGTTGAGGCGGACGAGGGGGGTCCGGCCGATGGTGTCGAGGACGCTGTTGTAGACGGGCATGGCTGAATCGTGGGTTGTCAGGTAATCTTACGCCTTCACCGGGGTGAAGGGGCAATAAAAAACCCGGCGGGCCGGGTCTGGGAGGGGCGCGCTCAGCGGCGACGCGGCGGGGGCGGACCCGGGGGACGGGACGTCTCCTTGAGTCGGAAGACGATGCGCGCCTGGGAGAGGTCGGAAGGACTCATCTCGACCTTCACGCGGTCACCAGGATTGATGCGGATGAAGTTCTTGCGGAGACGTCCTGAAATCCTGCCGAGCACCACGTGCTTGTTGGGCAGCTCGATCCGGAACATCGTGCCCGGGAGCACTTGGAGGATCTTGCCTTCGAGTTCGATTACGGGTTCTTCAGCCATTCGTTGAGGCCGAGTAGGGACGGCGGGGGTGCGGGAGTCAACCCCCCTTCGGGCCGGCCGAGCGCACTTGCCAATCCGGGCACGGGCGGGATTGTCGGAGTCCGATGAGCGCCGGCGAGGATTCCACCCCCCCGAAGGGCCTTCCCTGCCCCTTTGAGAAACTGCGCCCGTCGCAGCTCGTCCGGGATGACGCCTTCTACATGGCGCTGGCTTTCAACCTGGCGGTTGACGCCTGGCGGATCGACGAGGTGCCGATCGGGGCCGTCATCGTCCGCGGCGGTGAAGTCATCGCGGCCGCCCACAACGAGGTCGAAAGATCCGGCGACCCCACCGCCCACGCCGAGATGCTGGCCATCACCCAGGCCGCCCGGAAAGTCGGCGACTGGCGCCTGAACGAATGTGAACTTTACGTGACCAAGGAGCCCTGCCCCATGTGCGCGGGCGCCACGGTGATGAGCCGGCTCGGACGCGTCGTCTTCGGCTGGGGCGACCCCAAGATGGGCTGCATGGGCGGAGCGGCCTCCGTCCACCAGCTTCCCAGGCTCAATCACCGGGTCGCCGTGACGGCCGGCGTGCTTGAGGAACCCTGCCGTGACATCCTGAGGGCGTATTTCGAACTCAAGCGGGGCAAGGATACCCACGGCACGGCTTGACCCCGGCCACGTTTCGTCATCGTTAGTTTCCATGCTTCGACGTGACTTCATCACGGGTTCAGCGGCCGCCGCCGCCCTCGCGCTGACCAGCCGACTAGAAGCCGCCAATTCCACCATGAGCTACACCCTCGCGCCCCTGCCCTACGCACACAACGCCCTCGAACCGCACATCGATCAGGCGACGATGGAGATCCACCACGGCAAGCACCACAACGCTTACGTCACCAACCTGAACGCCGCCCTCGCCAAGGAAGCGGGCTTCGCCGCTCCGGGAGACGTCAACGCGCTCATCGCCGACCTTTCCAAGGTCCCTGAGTCCATCCGCACCGCCGTTCGCAACAACGCCGGCGGCCACGCCAACCACACGTTCTTCTGGAACATCATCTCCCCGAACGGCGGCGGCGAACCCGTCGGCGCCCTCGGCGAAGCGATCCAGAAGGCCTTCGGTGGCCTCGAAGGCGAGAAGGGTCTCAAGGCCGTCTTCAAGGCCGCTGCGACCGGCCGTTTCGGCTCCGGCTGGGCCTGGCTCGTCGTCAAGGCCGACAAGTCCATCACCGTGACCTCCACGCCGAACCAGGACAGCCCTCTCATGAAGGGCGTCGCCGACGTGAACGGCACCCCGGTCCTCGCCCTCGACGTCTGGGAGCACGCCTACTACCTCAAGTACCAGAACCGCCGCCCCGACTACGTGGACGCCTTCTGGAAGGTCGTCGACTGGAAGAAGGCCAACGAGATCTACGTCAAGGCCATCGCCTAAGCGGACATCCAGTTCTTCAAAAGGCCGCCCAAATGGGCGGCCTTTTTTATTGGCACAGCTGGACCAAAAAGCGGGACTATCCCAGCGCTCACCCGGACGAAAAAGCGGCGCTGCCCTAAAACTACTCTGCTGTCTCGAGGTTACGCGATTTCGGATTAGGATTTAGCCAGCTTTTAAGAATGACATAGGGTTCATGCTTTTCGTCAACTAGTACACCACCCTGCGTAACTCGAAAACGAGCACACACACCGTCGTCAAAGCGAACGTAATAATATTTGTCGCTAAATCTAAAATACCACCTCAAGTCTTCAGCTCGCATTTTGGCCATGACGAGCGAAGGCAGATATCCGTCGAGTGGAGCCTCGAATCCGTCATCCTTAAGTTCCTGAACGCCCCCCTTATCGACCTTAACCTCGAATGACCAGTCGTAGCGCCGAGGTGAGCCAAGAGGGCCAATCGGCCTGTCGAATTCACTTCGACAGATTATTTCAATAAAATGATCGCCCATGCCTTCGCCATCTAGGCAAATACGATGGGGCGTTCCATCGGGCGGCAACCCACGAAAGCGACCAGATACCTGTTTCAAATGCTCCATGTTGCCAATTTTTCGGATCGTGAACCGCACTGGTTCATTCTCAACGGGATGGTGATTACGCTGCGGCTTGCCAGACATATCAAAGTACTGCGCCAACACGCTAGACCCCACCCGCTCACCGGCCTTGAGGCCATCATCGGGATTCAAACGTCGGACCATCGCCCTCCTATACCCTGTTTTCTCAATGGAAACAAACAGGTCAATACCATTGGTCTTAATTGAAAAAAACCCATCGTCCCCGGTAGTAAGTTTGCGCTTTGTGTTAGTTGCACCCAGGGCCTGTCGATAGTTTGACGTCGTGCTGTAGGTAACATTCGCACCTCCGACTGGCATGCCGTCTTGGTCAAAAACTTGACCATAGAACACGATCTTAGTGCTCGTCGCACGATTGAAAAATGACTCCGGATCAATCTTCCAGCTCTTTTTCTTCTCAACGAGTTCAATCTGCTCCTTCTCTTCAGCCGTCGGCTGAAAAGAGACCTGCCCGTAGGACGTCAAAGCAGCAAATAAGACAAGGGTTAAGTAGATGTATTTCATGAAACTATTGGGCAAAACATATAAATGTCTCAAAGTCACTGAATCAAGTCTAGTGCGTCTATCAGCCGCCCCCAGTAGGAATGCACTTGCTGGATCTTCCAATTCCATTCGGCGCTGTGGTCTTCACCGAATCCGAATTCATTGAGGTCCACCGCGCCGGCGACACTGCCTCGTGTTTCAAGGGCAGCGCCAACAGGAAAAGTAGTTGCCTTCGTGACGAAGCCCATGGCTTCATTTAAGTCAGTGACTGCCCTACCCCCACCCAACGCAATCTGCCCAAGATTGGCCGAATACCAGAGATGTATAGAGTGCTGGGCATCTATCTGACCCGACTCAATCCAACTGGGGTCATATCCATACCAACCTACAACGTTCCACTTGCTAGGCTTGTTCCAATCCTGATTCCACACCCACTTTCTGAGCGCACTATCTCCTTCATAACCTAATGCACCATCGCTAGGTAGGCAGAAATTTGTTACGTTGACCCTGCCATTATTCTTAGTGAATGCATTCACTCCGAATTTGTCGTTTAGCCCAAGCGCTCTGTTTTTCAGGAACGGATCGGTGCTGTGAAGTGCGAAATTCTCATCATCTTGATTTAAGTCCCTATCTTCAGTGTCAGGAGTATGAGAATCTAGTAAATCAGGGTGCTTCTTAACAAATGGCTCATACGCTTGAGCAGCCATTGCCGCATGCTGCATGACATAGCCACCGACATACATCCCGCTACGTATTGCCGACCCGACAACTACATTGCCCATGCTGTGGGCGAAAACCTTCACTTTGCCTGGCGCAAAACGCCGGGCTTCATCCTGACCTCCAAGGGAGGCTATAAAGTCCCTCAGGGGAGCCCCCGAAAGCCAGGCACGATACTCGCTTAGGTTATAGGTTGCATACCCTTCAACATTCGCGTTCTCGGGGGCATAGGTGGGCCACGTGAACGAGCAAAGCCGCCCCTTGTAACCTTGGTGCCAGAGCCGCTTGAAACTCATCTCGGACCAGTTGAGCTTCTCGTCTTCATTCATGCGCCAGCCGTGGACATGAACCACGCATTGGTCGGTTTCGTCTGGATCAGGCTCAAACTCCATCTTGGCAAACCCCCAGTCTTGGTCATTCACGCCATCGCTGTAATTCCAAGGATCCGAAACCATCTCCGGGGTGGCCTTGGCTCCGCCCACCGTCACATAAACTCGCTGAATCATCTCGCGGGCACGCATGAGCTTAATCCAAACTCCCCCGAATTCGACGACCTCGTAGGCGCCGTGGGGAGTTGAAGGAGGGAATTTAATCACGAGAGTCAGGAGCCCTTCACCTTTCGAAACACCCTCAAAGAGAAAATTCACCTCATCACCAGCAGCAGCCTCCAATATCGCCGGGGGCAGCCACTTAATTCCATCGCCAGCTCCTAACCGTACAACTGGTTGGGAGAAGGCAGATAGTAGCATCTTTTCTGCGAGGGCGACGCTCGTGACGCAATCCCGGACTCCGGCGATCTCAGGCGCGCACTTGAACACATTAACAGCAGGGTTCGTGCCGGGCTTCACCTCCGACCATCTCAAACCGACCTTAGCGCCACTTGTGGCAATCGCATTTCTCAACTCGTGCAGATTCAGCCTGAGCATCGTGAAATCCTCGAGGTCCCTTATACAGCTGATCATCCTAGTTTCCGACGTCGGGAAGGCGAAGTCATGCACCGCAGGATCGATTATCTCCTGAGGATTATCCCCTCCAATAGCTGCCAGTGATTCGACACTATAGCCCGTCTTGGAGTCGCTGTCCTCGTTGATCCAAAACCTGAAGGGTTTCTGACTGCTCGTGCTATCAGTAATCGCATTGATAGCGCCATCCCGGTTCGAGTCAACAAGGAGGGGCTGCACCACATGAAACTCCTGGCTCAGGCTGAACGCAGCCAGCCTGGCGGCGCCGCTCGGGAACAAGGGGTCGTAGCCTTCCCAGACGAACGGCGACGGCAGACCTGCCTCAGGAAACTCCGCCATCAGCTTCAGCCTGCCTTCGGCAACCCCCTCGATATAGATCTCGGCCTGGGGACTGGACGACGTCAGTCCGACGACGGATACTTCGACTGTGCATTCAGCTCCGAGTTCGACTGTCCTCACCGACCCCCCTCCTTGGGTGACCACGTGCAAACGGGCGTTACCCAGGCCGTCATCTACTTTGGCCACCTTGAGCCTCACCAGCATGACAGGATTAGGATAGGGGGTGACGAGACAAGAAGGAGACAGCTCGACCTTGATCAAGTCCTTGGTTACCGCCTTTCCGATCTCACCCTCTGCTTTCGGCATGGAGAGAATACTGGGGTCTTCCAAATCCGGCACAGGATGCTTCCCCGCGCCGACCTTGCCTTCGTCGAAATTGAGGTTCAGGGGCACGATCGTCCTGCTTAGTACTAGCCTTGGCTTTTCGACGATAAACACGGACTCAGGGCCACCCTCCGGCTCTGGGTCGTAGAAGTTGCTCTGACCGTCATTGTCCAAGTCCCCGAGAGCGGATATTCCAGGCCAGGTTCGAGAATTAACGGCGCTGAAATTAGCCTGATCAAAGGGCGCAGGGTCGACCGAATCCGTGAGCCCGTCGCCATCCGAATCCAGCGGATAAGGGTCCGAATCCCAGTAGTTGGGCGTACCATCTTTGTCATCGTCGCCGAGCGCGTTATCGCCCCAAGCGATGCCGTTGTTAGGGCTGCTGTTGTAAGGACTGCCAGGATCAGGGTCTATGTTGTCAGCAAGCCCGTCCAGGTCCGAGTCGTACACCGGCGGATTGCCGTTATAGAAATCCTCCGGGTACGGGTCGAAGAAGTTGAGGATGCCGTCGTTGTCGGCGTCGCCGAGCACCTCGGAACC
>JACCDJ010020506.1_pt1 | contig 24764 bp, 17 predicted proteins | sample 7444481 | NCBI WGS metagenome assembly JACCDJ01 (sample SAMN15323435, study PRJNA562643) | freshwater metagenome | isolation source: river surface water | place: USA:Blue River Watershed | collected 2017-08-15 | reverse complement strand
GCTAATGAAATCGGATTATCTCCAGAAAAGATTTTCTATATGAATCAAGTTCACGGAAACCAGATCGCCGTTATTGATCGTAATTCAGACCCCGGTAATCCAGTTGTTGCGGATGGGCTTTATACAGAACTTCGGAATATCGCCTTAGTCACATTAGTTGCGGACTGCACTCCGCTTCTTCTATTTAGTCAAAGTGCAATCGCTGCTGTGCACGTTGGAAGACGTGGCTTGATAGCCGGAGTAGTGGAGGCGACTCTTGAGACTTTCAAGAGCCATGGTTTCTCTATGAATGATTTACAAGCTGAAATTGGACCAGCTATCTGTAAGAGCTGTTATCAAGTTGATTTAGATAGTTATCGGAGTGTTGTCGCCTCAGAGCCCACTGCAGGAAGTGATGAAACAAAAAGGTGCGTAGACGTATCAGCTGGAGTCAGCGCAAAGTTAACTAGAGCGGGAGTAAACCACCGCACTTCAAATATATGCGTTTCGCATACTCCTGGATATTTCTCCTACAGAAGAGATGGCATAACTGGCAGACAAGCAGGTGTAATTTGGCTGTCATGAGTCGAGAGGAAGAGCTGGCGCTAAATCTAAGCGAAGTCAGATCTCAAATCCCGCCAAAGGTAACTTTGATAGTGGTTACTAAAACTTTTCCACTCTCAGATGTAGAAATTCTCTATAAACTTGGAGAGCGCGAATTTGGCGAAAATCGAGATGAAGAGGGTCGAGAAAAATCGGAATTGATGCCTGAAGATGCAATCTGGCACTTTCAAGGGAGAGTACAAAGCAAGAAACTTAGGTCACTAGTTGGTTGGAGTGACTTCATTCATTCGCTTGAGGATCTAAAGCACGCCAAAAAGATAAATGAAATCTCACAGAGTCTCGGAAAAATTCAGAGAGTATTCCTTCAGATAAACCTCGATGAGAATGAGAGAGGCGAAGGTCGAAGTGGTATTGCTGCCGAAGAGATGCCGGCTTATGTCTCAGAGATCCAATCACTCCAATCTGTTGAAATCGTAGGGTTAATGGGTATCGCCCCGTTAAATAGAGACCCTCGCCCCGGCTTTGAGAAGTTGGCAAGACTCTCTGAAAAGCTTCAGCAGATGGCGCCTAGCGCTACCTACATTTCCGCCGGAATGAGTGGTGATTACAAGCAAGCCCTGGAATTTGGAACGACACATCTTCGAATTGGTAGCTCAATACTCGGAACCCGCTCCGGGAAAGCCTAAAATTTACCCATGTCTAGCGCCCTGAGAAGAATGACTAATTATCTCGGTCTAACTGAAGATGATGGTTCGCAAACGCCTGCTATTGATCGTCCGGCAGTTAAAGTCGCAAAACCATCGACACCATCAACACCCAGATTAAGTGTTGCCCAGAGCGCTCTGCCGCAACCTCAGGGGAGTATGGATCGGATAGTTACCATCACGCCTCGTTTTTATAGCGAAGCCCGAGCAATCGGTGAGTATTACCGCGAAGGTAATCCGGTAATTATGAATCTTAGTGACATGGAAGAGTCTGAGAGAAAACGGTTGATCGATTTTGCTTCGGGACTCGTTTTTGGCCACGCAGGCACGATTGAGCGAGTAACTTCGAAAGTATTCTTATTAACTCCTCCAAATGTGACTGTAAGTGGCGAAGAGAAGAGCGCCGCCGCGCAAGCAAGCCTGTTTAATCAAAGCTAATCTTGATCAACATCACTGGCTGGATCGTTTTTGCACTTAATATATTTCTCTTAGCGCTTTTTGCGCGATTAATTCTGGATTACGTCAGGATGTTCCGTCCCGATTGGAGACCACGGGGCATTTTGATGCCTCTTGCTGAAATTATTTACACTCTTACCGATCGTCCACTTTCCTTCGTTCGAAGGTTTGTGCCGCCATTGCGATTAGGGCCGGTCGCCCTTGATTTATCTTTTATTCTCTTGTTCTTTGCGATTTCGATACTCACTGGAATTCTTAGTTAATTCGAAGTTCAAGTTTTAAACCTAATTCATCGACTCCGAATGGAAGCTCTGGGCGTAATTCCATCTCTACCGCGAGTACTTCATCTTTTATGTGATCGATTGCGCCACTAATTGCGGATATAAATTCTGGCCGGCTATTCCATTTGATGCGAATTCGGTCCGTAACTTCAAAGCCAGAGCTCTTTCGCTCATCTTGAATTGCTCGAATTGCTTCGCGAACTACTCCTTTATCAATCAATCGTTGATCTAAGGCGAGATCTAGGGCGACGCTTTCGCCGGCATGAGATGCGACTGACCATCCCGATCTCGGAGTCTCAGTAATCACCAGATCAGATTCGATAATCCGATATGACTCTCCAGCTGCAACGATTTCGGCCTCGCCCTGGTTTCTAATTGAGGAAACCAGATTTACTGGATTAGCTGACGCAATCGACTTTGCTATCTCCTGCACAGTTGCGCCATAACGGCTTCCTAGAGATTTGAAATTAGCTTTAACGGTGATGTCCACAAGTTCGCTGCCCACTCCAGCAAGGTCATCTAATTGTTCAACGTTCAATTCATCCGCAATTTGTTCTTTCAACTCCTGAGGAAGTCCCTTCCAGCCGGTTGCTGATATGAGAGCACGCGAAAGCGGCTGTCGGACTTTAAGTTGAGATTGAGCTCTAGCGGCGCGTCCTAATTCGACCAGCCTTCTCGCCAGGGAAACGTTCATAGATAAGTTTTCGTCAATTAGAGATTCATCAGAAATCGGAAAATCTGCGAGATGAACTGATACTGGAAGTTTTGGATCTACTACGCGATTTAATGATTGCCATACGTGCTCAGTGATAAATGGGACCATCGGAGCCATCAGTAAAGTAACTGTCTCAAGACATGTGTGCAGTGTGGCAAGCGCTGCTGGGTCACCATCCCAAAAGCGGCGTCGAGATCGTCGCACATACCAATTGGATAAGTCATCAATAAACTGGGAGAGAGCTGCACCAGCACCTTGAGAATCAAAATTCTCGTAAGAGTTATCAACTAATTTAATGACACTGTTTAGTTCGCTTAGTATCCAGCGATCCATCATAGGTCGGTCTTTTGGAGCCGCTACAGCAGATGGCACGAAGTCGGACGCACTCGCGTAGAGCGCTAGAAAAGATACGGTATTCCAGTAAGTCAACAGAGTTTTTCTAACGACTTCAGAGATGATTTCGTGCCCAACTCTACGCGCGCTCCATGGAGATCCAGAGGCGAGCATGTACCAGCGAACGGCATCAGCTCCATGCCGATTCATCAATGGCATTGGTTCCAATACATTTCCAAGATGTTTGCTCATCTTTCGACCATCTTTATCAAGAATATGACCTAGACAGAGAACGGTTTTATATGATGATTTATCGAAAACCATAGTTCCAATTGCCATTAGCGTGTAAAACCAGCCTCTGGTCTGGTCAATAGCTTCGCAAATAAAGTCCGCAGGGTAAGAATCTTTAAACTTTTTCTCAGATCCTTCCTTGTGCGGATACCCCCACTGCGCAAATGGCATCGCGCCCGAGTCGTACCAACAATCTATAACTTCGGGAGTTCGTTTCATTATTTTTTTACACTCGTGACAATTGAATACAACTTCATCTACATAAGGACGGTGTAATTCAAGCTCCGCTAAATCCCTTCCAGCTAATTTAGAAAGTTCACTTCGCGAAGGAACCGACTTCTCATGTCCATCCTCGCAACGCCAAATAGGAAGTGGCGTGCCCCAATAGCGGTTTCGGGAGAGCGCCCAGTCGACATTGTTATTAAGCCAATCTCCAAAGCGTCCAGTTTTAATGGTTTCCGGATGCCAGTCAGTTGCGGCATTTTCTCGTAGCAGTTCGTCTTTAAGTTTCGTAGTTCTGATGTACCAAGATGGTTGAGCGTAATAAATCAAAGGGGTGTGGCATCTCCAGCAGTGAGGGTATGAGTGCTCATAAGGCTGCTGTTTGAATAGCTTTCCACTCTCTTTCAGAGATCTTACGAGTGGCTTATCGGCTTCCTTGAAAAACATATCTCCGATTAGCGGCAATTTGGAATCAAAATGACCACTTGCAGATACTGGATTCACAACTGGCAGACCGTATTTTCGACAAGTTGCTAGGTCGTCGGCACCAAAAGCAGGTGATTGGTGAACCAAACCAGTTCCATCTTCGGTTGTTACATAATCAGCAAGCACGATGAAATGAGATTCAGGAATTTCAACCATATCGAATGGTCTTTGATAATTAATTTTTTCCAAGTCTTTTCCAGGCAATCGTTTTAACACTTCATAATTTGGCCCCACTACGTTCACAAGTGGTTCTGCGACTATTAGGACTTCTGATTCCTGTTTTTCGGTTTCTGCAGTTCGTACGACTAAATAAGTCACTTCGGGATTTACCGCAATTGCGGTATTCGAGACCAAAGTCCAAGGAGTCGTTGTCCAGACCAGAAAACTAGCTTGTAGTTCTGCTAATTCGCCTGAAATTACGGGGAAGCGAACATAAACAGAAGGATCAGTAACAGTTTCATAGCCCTGAGCAAGTTCATGATCTGAGAGACCAGTTCCACATCTTGGGCAGTAGGGCGCAACTCGATGATCTTGAACTAAAAGTCCCTTCTTATGAATTTCTGTTAAGGACCACCAAACACTTTCAATGTACTCATCCGACATCGTCCAATAAGCCTCATCAAAATCAACCCAGAACCCCATCCGCTCCGTCATTTCCGTAAATGCGTCTACATGTCGCTGGACGGATTCGCGACACTTTTCGTTAAATTGAGCAATTCCAAACTTCTCGATATCGCCTTTTCCGGAAAATCCCAATTCTTTCTCAACTGCGATTTCAACTGGAAGCCCATGACAATCCCATCCAGCTTTTCGGATTACATGCTTACCTTTCATAGTGTGGAAACGAGGAAAGACATCTTTGAATACGCGCGCTTCAATATGGTGAGTACCCGGCATTCCATTTGCAGTTGGCGGACCCTCATAAAAAGTCCACGATGCACCGCCACTTCGCGAAGTCACGCTTCTGTGAAAAATATCTTCGTTTTTCCAAAACTCTAAAATTGATTTTTCAATCGCAGGCAGATCAATCTGAGGGCTAAGCGGTTGATATGGCGACTTGCCTGGCACGATTCCTCCGGTTCGATCTCTTGATCTGAATTGGAGGGGCGATCGATGACCGCGGTACCACCCACCTTGTTCACCTTCCGGCGAACCTCTAACTTGCAGTCGGCTCTACTTGGCCTCTCGGCGCATTTCTTCCGACACGCTCTCGGGTGATGGCCCGGTCACTGCGTATTCTTAAGCAAGTCCTCGAATTGTAATCCAAGAACCGCGGCGAGTGGCAATTGGGCTAGCGAACCCCTAGCCTTCGGCGCTGTGCCTTTAAAAAAAACCTCGAAGAAAAGTCCGAACAAGGCTGCTAAAAAGCAAGCACCTAAATCGAAAAAGGCTGCGGTAAAGAAGCCAGTCGCAAAGAAGCCAGTCGCAAAGAAGCCAGTCGCAAAAAAGATTGCCAAACCTACTCAACCTAAAAAACCGCTCTTGAAAACTGCTAAAAAGGCAGCGCCCTCAATTATCAAGGGACAGCATAAAACGGCCTTGACCTCTAGTACTGCAAAAGGTGCTACAACAATCTCCGTTTATAAACCCGAAATCGAATCGAGCGACATAGCAGTTGTCGAAGAGAAGCGTTTGGTTCTACCGCCGCCTATCCGCAAAGTTAAGCCTGGTAAAAAACCTGCTCCACTTAAACCGATAAAGGCAGCGCCCGCCCCACTAGTTGTTAGCGAAGGTGCCGAAAATTGGACTGCACTGGAACTAAAGGCGATTCGGAGTGAATTGGCAAAAGACTTGATTCGTTTGAGAGAAGAGCTGGCAGAAGTTGAGAGCGAGATGGACGCTCTAATTGAAGCATCAGGCGTCGGCGCTGGCGATGATCAAGCAGATGCTGGAACTAAAACTTTTGAGCGCGAACATGAGATGTCTTTGGTTTATAACGCTAGAGATATGGTCTTACAAACTGAGAGAGCGCTTGAGAGAATTGATACTAAGACCTATGGTCGATGTGAAGATTGTGGAAATCCAATTGGCAAGGCTAGGTTAAAAGTTTTTCCTAGAGCGACGCTATGTATGGTCTGCAAGCAGAAAGAAGAGCGCCGCTGACTTCCTCGGTCAATACCCGGATAGGTCGATATTTCATTATCGTTTCGACTGGAATCTTCGGTCTAGATCTAGCCACAAAGAATTGGGCTGAAACGTATCTACGTTATGCACCGGATATAAAAGTTATTGGTGAATTCCTTAAGTTTTCCTATTCTACAAATTCAGGTGCAGCTTTTAACGTATTGACTGAAGCTACCCTGATTCTCACGACGCTCAAGATGGTAGTCGCTGGATTATTAATCTATTTCATTCGCCAGGTGACGAATTTGCGCTGGGCAATAGCGATGTCTCTGTTATTGGGTGGAGTACTCGGCAATCTCTTTGATCGAATATTTAGACCGCCTGGCGTATGGCGCGGAGAGGTTATCGATTGGATAGAACTTCCCAATTGGCCAACTTTCAATATTGCAGATAGCGCAATTGTGATTGCTGGGATAAGCCTGGCCCTGCTCGCTACCTTCAATATTCCGTTTCGCGATGATCGTGAAAATCGCGGAGAAAGCGACTCTCAGGGAGTCGAGAGATGACCGGCGAGGGCGAACACCGCTCGGTTGAAGTTACCGATGAACTAAACGGCGAGCGAGCAGACATCGCAATATCCAAACTATTAGAGGTATCTCGCAGCGCTGCGGCTGATTTATTGAATGCAGGCAGAGTGCGATTAGGGAAAACGCAGCTATCTAAATCTGATCGAGTCATTGCAGGTAAAAGAATCGACGTTCAGTTACCAGAGGTCATTGATCCGTTGGATTTCACCAGGGTAACAAGTGAATCTATTCAAGTTGTTTACGAAGATGACGACGTCGTTGTAGTCGATAAACCGGTAGGCACTGCAGCTCACCCAAGTCCTGGTTGGCAGGGACCGACAGTTCTTGGTGATCTCATCTCTCTGGGTTGCAGAATCTCAACTTCAGGATCGGAAGAGAGAAAAGGAATTGTTCAAAGGCTCGATGTAGGAACTTCAGGTCTAATGGTCGTAGCAAAAAATGAGGACGCATATCTCAATTTAAAAGATCAATTTAGATTGAGAAAAGTTGAGAAGGTTTATCACGCATTAGTTCAAGGGCATATGGATCCGCCAGAAGGAACTATTGATGCTCCTATAGGAAGACATCCTCGTGAAGATTATCGATTCGCTGTGGTTGCAGATGGGAAACCCAGCATCACCCATTTCGAATTGATTGAATATCTAGCGGGTACTAGCTTGCTAAGAATCGAACTTGAGACTGGAAGAACGCATCAGATCAGAGTTCACTTCAATGCGCTACGCCATCCGTTGGTTGGCGACCTGGCATATGGCGCAGATCCAGTGTTAGCCGATCGTTTGGAGCTGCGTCGACCTTGGCTCCACGCGATGGAATTGGCCTTTCTGCAACCCACTAGCGGCAAACGAATTGCGCTCTCGTCACCGTACCCCGAGGACTTAAAACGCGCCCTTTCGATTTTAACCGCAACGTCCTAGCCGGGTAGTAATCTCACCGCCCATGAGCAAAGGATTCGTGCATTTACATGTTCATACCGAGTATTCGATGCTCGATGGCGCTGCGCGAATCGACCAACTCGCGAAAGAAGTAAAGAAACAAGGCGGAAACGCCATAGCGATTACTGACCACGGAAATGTATTTGGCGCTTTTGATTTCTATAAATCAATGCAATCTGAAGGCGTAAAACCCATCATTGGAATCGAAGCATATGTAGCTCCTGAATCTAGATTTGATAAGAAACGAGTCAAATGGGCAGACGGCGGAGAGGATGACGTTTCAGGCGGAGGCGCATATACCCACATGACAATTCTCGCTGAGAATAATCTTGGTCTATCAAACTTATTCAAATTAGCTTCGCTTGCCTCATTAGAAGGTTTCTATTACAAGCCAAGGATCGATGCGGAATTACTCCAGAAATATTCATCGGGATTAATTGCTACCACTGGTTGCCCCGGCGGTGAAATCCAAACTAGATTGCGGATGGGCGCCTACAACGAGGCCCGCGCTGCAGCGGCTAAGTATTTAGAAATATTTGGCTCAGGAAACTACTTTGTTGAGTTAATGGACCACGGTCTGGAAATTGAACGGCGCGTAAAAGAGGGATTACTTCAACTTTCCAAGGATCTTGGAATACCACTTCTAGCAACTAATGACCTTCATTATGTATACGAGGGCGACGCCCGTCATCACGAAGCAATTCTCTCAGTTGGCTCCGGAAGCACTCTGGCTGATCCAAAAAGATTCAAATTTGATAGCGATGAGTTCTATTTAAAGGACGCCGCAACTATGCGTCATTTATTTAGAGACGTTGAAATTGCCTGCGATAACACTCTACTGATAGCCGAGAGATGCAATGTAAAACTTCGCGAGAATGAAAACCTGCTACCGAAATTCCCGGTACCCTCCGGAGAAGATGAAAATTCTTGGCTAGTGAAGCAAGCCAAGATAGGTTTAGCAAAGAAGATACCCAATCCTTCGCCAGAGTATCGACAACGGCTAGATTTCGAATTAGAAGTCATGACCAAGATGGGTTTTGCTGGATATTTTCTCGTCGTGGCAGATTTAGTTTCCCACGCAAAATCAGTTGGCATCAGAGTTGGCCCCGGAAGAGGTTCTGCCGCAGGATCTCTAGTTTCCTATTCACTTGATATAACTGCGCTCGATCCAATTGTGCATGGCTTGCTCTTTGAGCGTTTTCTTAATCCAGATCGAATTTCTATGCCCGATATCGATCTAGATTTCGACGAGCGCCGCCGCAGCGAAATGATTCGCTATGCGATTGATAAGTATGGTGAAGATCGAGTTGCCCAGATCATCACCTTTAATACCATCAAATCAAAACAAGCAATAAAAGATGCAACAAGAGTTCTGGGCTATCCATTCGCGCTCGGTGACAAATTAACTAAGGCGCTTCCACCTTCAATTATGGGCAAAGACATTTCGCTCTCAGGAATATTTGACAAGGAGCATGAACGATTCCAAGAAGCTCAGGAGTTTAGAAACATATATGAAGAAGATTCCGATGCCAAAATAATTGTGGATATGGCCCGCGGAATTGAAGGACTTAAGCGCCAACCAGGTGTCCATGCCGCTGGCGTAATTTTAAGTCGAGAACCACTTCTTGATGTGATTCCAATTCATAGGCGTGATACTGATGGCGCCACAATTACTCAATTTGATATGAGCGCATGTGAGTCGACTGGTTTGCTAAAGATGGATTTCCTTGGACTTCGAAATCTCTCTGTTTTAGATGACTGCATATCTAACATCGAAAAGAATCGAGGTAAGAAAGTTGTCCTTGAGGAATTAGAACTTGCAGATGGAAAAACATTTGAATTGCTGTCCCGAGGGGAGACATTGGGGGTATTTCAATTAGATAGCGCTCCTATCAGAGCCTTACTTCGCTCGATGGCCCCAGACGCTTTCGCCGACATCTCGGCCGTGATCGCCCTCTATCGCCCTGGGCCGATGGGAGTTAACGCTCATAATGATTATGCGGATCGAAAGAATAAGCGAAAGCGAATCGAACCAATTCATCCGGAATTACAAATACCTCTGAGTGAAATTCTTGACGATACGTACGGCCTAATTGTCTATCAAGAACAAGTCATGGCCATCGCACAAAAGGTCGCTGGCTTTTCACTTGCTCGAGCAGATCTTCTACGTAAGGCGATGGGAAAAAAGAATAAAGAAATCCTTGATAAAGAATATGTGCACTTCGAAGCCGGCATGACTAAAAACGGATTTTCTAGCGGAGCAATTGAGGAATTATGGAAAACTCTAATTCCGTTCTCGGATTACGCTTTCAATCGAGCTCATAGCGCCGGGTACGGAGTAATTTCATTTTGGACGGCTTACTTGAAGGCAAATTACCCAACTGAATATATGGCTGCGCTTCTCACTAGCGTACAAAGCGATAAAGAGAAAACCGCTTTATATCTGAGCGAATGCCGACGTATGGGAATTAAAGTTCTAGCTCCCGATGTAAACGAATCAGATGCCGAATACACTCCTAGAAATAACGACATCCGGTTTGGTTTAGCGGCTATAAGAAACGTTGGCGAAAACGTCGTAGCTTCTATTACTCGAAATCGAGACGAAAAAGGAAGATTTGAATCCTTCGGAGACTTTCTTGCGAAAGTCGATGCAACAGTATGCAATAAGAAAACCATCGAGTCTTTGATTAAAGCTGGCGCATTCGATTCACTTGGACATTCGCGTCAAGGACTGATGAGCGTTTATCTGGAGGCAATTGATTCGGTATCTGAAGTAAAAAGAGCTGAAGCAATTGGACAATTCGATTTATTTGGCGGCAATACCCAAATTACTTCGGGGGTCGCTGGTGTGGCGCTTGATATCCCAAATCAAGAATGGGAGAAGTCGCTTCTTCTTGCTTACGAGAGAGAAATGCTCGGACTTTATGTCTCGGATCATCCACTTTTGGGCGTCGAGCACGTTTTAAGAAATGCCAGAGATATAACCATCAGCCAACTTCTTGATGACAGCGTTGGCCATGAAAGTGTTTTTACGATCGCCGGGTTAATTACTAATGTTCAGCGAAAAGTTAGTCGACAAGGTTCAACATGGGCGATTGTCACACTTGAAGATTTAGAGGGCTCAGTTGACGTTCTATTTTTCTCTAATTCTTACCAACAGCACGCCTTAAACCTGATCGAAGATAGAATTGTCTCGATTAGAGGACGAGTTGATAAACGAGAAGAAACGCTAAGAATTACTGCGATTGATCTTTCAATTCCCGATGTAAATCAAGCTCCGATTGGGCCATACATAATTCGCGTCGAAGCAGAGCGCTGTACACCTCCGGTCGTAGACCGCATGAAGGAAATTCTCCGATCGCACCCAGGAACAAGAGAAGTTCATTTGAGAATCGAGGGCGGCATTAAAGAGACCACATTTAGGCTCGATGATGGGCTAAGAGTGACGGCCTCACCAAGTCTTAGCGCTGATTTGAAGACTATTCTGGGTCCTAACTGTCTCGTTTAATCCTTATTTACTCATAGAATAAGGTTTTAGTTAAACCAGTTAAACCAAGGAGACGAAATGCCGAAAGAACCCCGTCAAAGAAATCGCGACAACCAGCCAAAAGGTGACACGCTCACTAGAAATTTAGTGCTCGGAATGGTCGGGCTAGTTGTTATCTCAGGGGTTATTTTCACAGTTCTTGATCGACAATCCGCAAAGAAGACTGATTTTGATGTTGCTATTGAGAAAGTGGATGCCGCAAACAATGGTCCAATCCTTAACGCCTCCATAGATCCAGCAGACGATTTCGGTATCGCTTTCAATAAAGGAACGCTCCCAAAGATTGAAGTTTGGGAAGATCCACAGTGCCCATTCTGCAAAGATTTTGAAACCGAAATTGGCGATTATTTAGACGAATTAGTCCGTGGCAATCAGGCTGAAGTTACATATCGAATGACTTCTTTTCTAGGTAATGAGTCAGCACAGGCAGCAAATGCAGCTTTTTGCGCGGCTGATGAGGGACGATTCTTGGATTATCACAAAGCCATTTACACAGTTCAAGGGAGAGAGGGCTCTGGAACTTACTCAGTTCCAAATCTCTTGGAGATAGGAAATCGCCTAAACATGACATCTGAATCGTTCAAGAGTTGCGTATCCGATGGGAAATACGCTGATCGAGCTAAAGCTGTTTATGATTCAATGCCAAAATACAATGTAAAGGGGACTCCAACAGTCTTTATCAATGGAACTGTATGGCAACGAAGTGGTGCGGAATTTAAATTGGATGAATTTAGAGCAGCGGTAGAAGCCGCTAAGTAGTAGGCGTGATTCCTTCACCTAGCCAATCTCTTCTTGAGTTTGGACCGCTCACAATTCATTTCTATGCCCTATGCATAATCGCCGGGGTTGCAGCAGCAATATTTATTGGAAATAGAAGATACATTAAAAGTGGTGGCGCCCCGGGTGTAGTCGGCGATGTTGCGATCTATGCCGTTCCCGCGGGAATCATCGGAGGCCGTCTTTATCACGTCGCGACTTCACCGCAGCTTTACTTTGGCGATGGCGGTCGACCCATCGAAGCTCTTTTTATATGGAAGGGCGGCCTAGGAATCTGGGGAGCAATCTCGCTAGGGACTTTAGTTGCATTTCTTGTTTACCGACGCACGAAAAACAATCGCGGTTTATCTTTTTCAGTCTTCGCAGATGCTCTTGCTCCTGGATTACTTGTAGCGCAAGCCATCGGTCGAATTGGCAATTGGTTTAATATCGAATTATTCGGCAGGCCCTTAGATGCTTTCTGGTCGCTTCAAGTCCCGCTGCGATATCGACCAAGCGGTTACTCTCAATTTGAAACTTTTCATCCGACCTTCCTTTATGAATCACTCTGGTGTCTTGGGGCTGCCTTAGTTTTAATTAAATGGAAAGCGCTCAAGAATCTTCAAAGTGGTTCAATCTTCCTTTCTTATATCGCTCTATATTCTCTTGGTAGGTTATGGATAGAAAGTTTGAGAATTGACGATGCCAATCTCATACTGGGTTTGAGATTGAATATCTGGACAAGCTTGGCCTTAATTGCTGTCTCAACAGCTCTACTACTCAAAAGAAATCTGCAACGTCATTCGCGCACAAAACACAATATCGAACCGCTCGAGAGATAGTATTTCTACATGGAAATTGCCGACCAGCAAAATGGCGTAGAGGCGCATCGTGCCCACCGAGCAGGCTGGCTTCGCGCCGCAGTACTTGGCTCAAATGATGGGTTAGTTTCGACCGCATCGTTGATGATCGGAATTGTCAGCGCAGGTAAAAATGATTTAGTAATCACAGCTGGAATTGCGGCGATTGCAGCCGGCGCGATGTCTATGGCGGTAGGCGAGTACGTATCAGTAAAGTCACAGAACGATATTGAAAAATCTGATAGAGAACTTGAAATTCGCCAATTAGCGCAAGATCCGAACGGTGAATTAGAAGAACTAACTCAGATTTACGAGTCACGTGGCATCTCAAGGCATTTAGCTGAACAGGTCGCCAAAGAACTTCATGAAAAAGATGCACTAGCAGCACATCTTCGCGATGAATTAGGCCATCACGATGCCACTAGAGCTAGACCAATCCAAGCTGCAGTAGCTTCGGCGCTCAGTTTCACCGCCGGTGGGCTGATTCCATTCCTCGGCGCGTTTGCTCCAAGCCTTGGCGGAAAGGCGCTTTCGATAATTGCTACTACTTTTGTGGGATTAATAATTGCTGGGGTAATCAGCGCAAAAACTGCTGGCGCCAGCGTAACGAAGACTACTTTTCGAATACTTACGGGTGGCGCACTGGGAATGGCCATTACAGCCGGAGTCGGTCAACTCGCACATATCTCCGGAATTTAAAGCAATTTTTTCAATTTCATCTACTTGATAGACTAAGCCCGTATTTAAGACATCGCCGTCTTTGATTAATTCTGTTTTGGAGCGAGGTTAATTTTGCGAAGAGCAAAAATCGTATGCACCCTTGGTCCTGCCGTAAGTTCTGACGAAAAAATTTCTCAACTAATTTCAGCCGGTATGAACGTGGCTAGATTAAATCTTTCTCACGGCGATCAGAGCGAACATTTACAGAGGTTAGTGGCGGTACGAAAAGCAGCTGAAACTGCGGGCGTTGCGGTGGCAATCATGGCCGATTTACAGGGGCCAAAAATTCGACTCGGAAAATTTACCGCGGGCTCCCATAATCTTGAGATTGGTGATTTGCTGACTATTACTACCGATGAAGTTGAAGGAACAAAAAATCTTGTAGGAACTACCTACAAGGGTTTACCTGGTGACTGCAAGCCTGGCGATTTATTGTTGATTGATGATGGTCGCGTCGTCGTTGAAGTTACAAAAGTAGAAAAGAATTTAGTTCAAACTAAGTGTCTAGAAGCTGGGCAAATCTCAAATAGCAAAGGTATTAATCTTCCAGGCGTGGCTGTGTCCGTGCCGGCGATGTCGGAAAAGGACGAGTCCGATTTAAGGTGGGCGCTCCGATCAGGAGTTGATTTGATTGCGCTCTCGTTTGTCAGAAGCGCAGATGACATTAAAGCCGTACACGCAATCATGAACGAGGAGGGAGTTTTCCGACCTGTGATTGCGAAAATTGAAAAACCGCAAGCTGTCGAAAATTTGAACTCAATTATTGATGCATTCGACGGAATTATGGTGGCTCGTGGAGACCTTGGCGTTGAAATGCCAATTGAAGAGATCCCGTTGGTACAGAAAAGATGCATAACTATGGCGAGGGAACAAGCTAAGCCTGTGATTGTCGCAACTCAGATGTTAGATTCAATGATTTCCAACTCTCGTCCCACTAGAGCTGAGGCAACAGATTGTGCCAATGCAGTTTTAGATGGCGCGGACGCCCTCATGCTATCTGGAGAGACCAGCACTGGAAATTTCCCAATCGAATCCGTGCAGACGATGGCTAGAATTATTGAAAAGACAGAAACTGACGCGCTGCATTTAATTCCACATCTTCTACACAACCCGAGAACCAAAGGTGGCGCTATAACAAAGGCGGCTTCCGAGGTGGGTCAAGTTATTGGTGCAAAAATGTTAGCTACATTTACCAAGTCCGGTGATTCCGCACGAAGGATGTCTAGATTGCGATCCAGCATCCCAATAGTGGCTTTAACTCCCGATGAGAATACTTATCGTCAATTGGCACTTTCTTGGGGAGTTGAATCAATGCTGACGCCATTGGTAGAAACTACTGATCAAATGGTTAAGCAAGTAGATGCAATTCTCTTGGAAACAAAAAGAGTAAATCGAGGCGAATCAATAATGATCGTTGCGGGTTCGCCACCAGGAATTCCTGGTTCCACTAACGCGATGCGGGTACACAATATTGGCGACGCCGTAGGTGGCATCGCCCCGGCCTATCGCTAAACTTCCCCCGCGCCTCGGTACTCCAACGGTAGAGAGGACGGTCTCAAAAACCGTATAGTGTCGGTTCGAATCCGACTCGAGGCACAAAAAGGTTAAGTAATGTCTATGACAAGAATTCTCATCGCCGAAGATGAAACCTTAATTCGTATGGATTTGTCCGAGATGCTGAAGGAAGCTGGCTATGAAGTTGTTGGCGAAGCCACGGACGGCTTAGAAGCGATTGAATTGGCAAAACAACTTAAGCCAGATCTTGCGATTTTGGATGTGAAAATGCCGAAACTTGATGGAATTTCTGCTGCTTCTGAAATTATTTCAATCTGTCCTACTCTAATGCTTACTGCATTTAGTCAGAGAGAATTGGTAGAACGAGCCCGCGATGCCGGAGTTATGGGTTATGTAGTAAAGCCATTCACGATTGCCGATCTAATTCCAGCAATTGAAATCGCCTTTAGCAGGTTTATTGAATTGAGTAAGTTGAGAGATGAAATTTCAGATCTCAGTGAGAGACTAGAGACTCGAAAATTGCTGGATCGTGCAAAAGGCGTTCTGATGCAAACTTTAAATCTCTCCGAAGTACAGGCGTATCAATGGATTCAAAAAACTGCGATGGACCAGAGAATTTCTATGAAGGAATTGGCTCTCGGAATTTTAGATCCAAAATTAATTAAGAACGATCCGCCAAAATCAGGCAGGTAATACGGGCCGTACAAGTTCTTTCACCTTTATCGTTAGTGATTTCAACTTGGTAGCAACAGAGAGTTTTACCTAATGAAATTGCGGTGGCAACCCCGGTAACTAGCCCGCTGGTAGCTGATTTATGGTGCGTAGCATTTATATCCACGCCAACGATTTTGCGCGTTGGGCCGGCATGTAATTGAGTGCCGATAGAGCCAAGACTTTCTGCGAGTACAACGCTTGCACCGCCATGCAAAAGCCCGATTGGCTGAGTGTTTCCCTCGACGGGCATGGTTGCAACTAATTTCTGCGGCGATACTTCAAGAATTTCTATTCCCATCTTCTCGGCTAGAGCGCCCCCACCACGTTCCTGCAAAATCCTCATGAAATCATTCATGTCTTTATTGTAGATGGAGATGAGTGTGCCATCTAGGATTGTTGTGACGATGAAACCACGCATTTTGCTTATCGACGGCCACTCGCTGGCATATCGAGCTTTTTACGCCCTTCCTGTTGAGAACTTTTCAACCAGCAGCGGTCAACCGACCAATGCCATCTACGGTTTTGCGTCGATGCTGATAAATCTAATTCGTGATGTGAAACCTACTCACGTCATAATCGCTTTTGATGTTTCTAGAAAAACCTTTCGAACCGAAGTTTTTCCGGAATACAAAGCCAATCGGGCAGCTACTCCGGACGAATTCAGATCTCAACTCTCATACATCAGCGAATTGGTTAACGCCTTTCAGATTCCAAGTTTTGAGGTGCCGGGTTTCGAAGCCGATGACGTGATTGCTTCAATTGTCGAAAAATCTCCTACGAGCGCGGAGATTCTTATCTGTACCGGAGATCGAGATGCTTTCCAGCTAATCTCGAAAAATGTAACCGTCCTTTACCCGAAAAAAGGCGTTACGGATCTTTCTCGAATGTCACCTGATGTTTTGCAGGAGCGATATGGATTAACACCTAAGCAGTATCCGGATTACGCGGCTCTTAGGGGTGATCCCAGCGACAACCTGCCATCAATTCCGGGAGTAGGAGAGAAGACGGCTGCTAAGTGGATTATCGAATTCGGTAATCTTGAGAATTTAATCAATCACATCTCAGAAATAAAGGGGAAGGTTGGTGATTCACTTCGTGCAAATCTAAATATTGTTCTGAAGAACCGAGAACTTACCGAATTGCGAAAAGATGTCCCAATCGATTTCCATTTTGAAGAATTGATTTGGCAAGGTGTCGATTATGCGAAAATTAACCGCTTATTTGAAGAGTTGGAAATAAAGGCGTTGCGAGAACGAGCGAGAGCGCTGGTTCCTGATCATATTGAATCCGAATCCTCAATTACTGATAACGCTATAGAGATTGAAAACCAAAAGATCAGCGAATGGAGAGAGCTTTCTTCTGGGGAATTTATAGACGCTTTGAGTCCAGAGAAAAAAGTTGCTGCGATGCTACTAAATGGAAACCTATATGTGGTTACCTCGAAAGGCGCTGCAATATCCACAGGCGTTGCACCGGGATTGCTTAATGAGAAGGTTGTTATAACTCATGGCGCTAAAGAATTTATTAAGTCGGATATAGGTGGTGAAATTAGATTTGATGCAGAAATTGCGGCCTATCTAATTAATCCAGGCACTAGAGATTTAGATTTGCCTGCAATTGCACGGAGGTACCTAGACATTGAATTCCAATCTTCGAATCCGGATCTCTTCACAGACTCCCTAGAACCACGTCATATCTCCGCGCTATTCGAACTCGAAGAGCGCTTAATTCTGGAGATGAAATCACGTGACCTTTTGAACCTTTTTGAAAAGCTTGAAATGCCGACCATGGTCTTACTCGCACTGATGGAGAAGATTGGCATTGGGGTTGATAAGGATTATTTGCTGAAGCTGAGAGACGAATTTTTGAATATCGAAGAGAATGCAATAAAAGCGGCTCACAAGGAGGCCGGTGAAGAATTTAATCTTTCATCTCCAAAACAACTCCAAGTCTTACTATTTGAGAAGTTAAAACTGCCTAAAACCAAGCGAATCAAAACGGGATATAGCACCGATGCGGAATCTCTGGAGTGGTTATTCAATACGACTAAACATCGTGTTCTGGAGAACATATTGAAGACTCGAGAATTCGCGAAATTACGCACAACAGTAGATGGACTTTTAGAATGTGTAAAAGCAGATTCACGCATACATACCAGTTTTCAGCAGACCGTGACTGCCACAGGAAGACTCTCTTCAATAAACCCAAATCTGCAAAATATTCCGATTCGTAGTGAAGAGGGAAGACGAATTCGAGAGGTATTCGTAGCTCAAGCACCTTACCCACAGCTTATGACTGCCGACTATAGCCAGATTGAAATGCGCATTATGGCCCACTTGTCACAAGATGAGGGATTACTAACCGCCTTTGCGGAAGGAGAAGATTTACACAAAACAGTTGCAGCACAAGTTTTTGGAGTTTCGGTTGCAAAGGTAGATGAAGATATGCGACGCCAGATTAAGGCCATGTCATATGGATTGGCGTACGGTCTTTCATCATTTGGTTTAGCGCAACAACTGGACATTCCACCTAATGAAGCCAGTGCGTTGATGGATCGCTATTTCCTCAGATTCGGTGGAATTCAAAGATATTTGAAGGAAGTTGTTCGAATAGCTCGGGAAAAAGGATTCACCGAGACGATCATGGGGCGAAGGCGTTATCTACCTGATCTAAACCATGAGAATCGGCAACGTCGTGAAATCGCAGAGCGGATGGCGCTCAATGCTCCAATACAAGGTTCAGCTGCTGACATAATTAAAGTTGCAATGATTCGAGTTGCTGATGCCATGAAACAGAATGGAATGAATTCGAGGCTCCTGCTCCAAGTCCATGATGAGTTGATATTCGAAGTTGCTGTTGACGAGAGTTCGATTTTAGAGAAACTGGTGCGTGCAGAGATGGGAGCCGCATATCCTTTGAAAGCGCCGCTAGACGTAAACGTTGGTTTTGGTCGAAATTGGCACGAAGCTGCTCACTAATCCACGAATTGACCCGAATACTGCCCGGAAAGTACTCTTCGGTTCCTTGCTTTGGGAGCTTGCATCGCCTAAGACCTAGTAGGAAATGCCCAATTGGAGTCGGCCCCTGAGCATGCCCTACTAGTGCAGTAAACCTTGGAGAATCTTGTCCACTCAAATTTCAATTAATGATGTTGGTTCCGCCGCCGAATTTTTAGCAGCCATTGAAGGCACAATAAAGAATTTTAATGACGGAGATCTAGTCTCCGGAATTGTCGTACAAGTTGACCGTGATGAAGTACTTCTAGATATTGGATACAAGACCGAAGGTGTAATTCCATCTCGAGAGTTATCAATTAGAAATGACTTGGACCCAAGCGAACTAGTCAAAGTTGGCGAACGTATAGAGGCTCTAGTTCTTCAAAAAGAAGATAAAGAGGGTCGCCTAATTCTCTCGAAGAAGCGTGCTCAATACGAAAAGGCTTGGGGCGAAATTGAAGGTAAGAAAGAACGAGATGAAGTAGTTGTTGGAACCGTTATTGAAGTTGTAAAAGGTGGCTTGATAGTTGATATCGGACTACGAGGATTTCTCCCGGCGTCTTTGGTTGAGATGCGTAGAGTTCGTGACCTTTCTCCTTATATCGGCAAGCAAGTTGAAGCGAGAATTATCGAACTTGATAAGAATCGAAACAATGTAGTTTTATCGCGTCGCGCTTATCTTGAGCAGACACAATCAGAATCACGCACTACCTTCCTGAACCAACTTCAAAAAGGACAGGTTCGTACTGGCGTCGTGTCATCAATCGTGAACTTCGGAGCGTTCGTAGATTTGGGTGGCGTTGATGGACTTGTTCACGTATCTGAACTCTCTTGGAAACATATCGATCACCCCGGAGAAGTTGTCGAAGTTGGCGATGAGGTAACAGTAGAAGTCCTTGAGGTAGATTTTGAAAGAGAACGAGTTTCTCTCTCCTTGAAAGCAACACAAGAGGATCCTTGGCAAGCATTCGCAAGAACTCACACCATTAATCAGGTCGTTCCTGGTGAAGTAACCAAGCTGGTACCTTTCGGCGCCTTCATCAAGGTTTTTGATGGAATCGAAGGTTTGGTACATATTTCAGAACTGGCAGAGCGACATGTTGAAATTCCGGAACAGGTTGTCCAGGTCGGCGATCAACTATTTGTCAAAATTATCGATATCGATCTTGAGCGACGCCGTATTTCACTCTCACTAAAGCAAGCCAATGAAGGTCAGGATGTTCCAGTAGAAGCATTTGATCCAACTCAATATGGCATGCCTGCGCGCTACGATGAAAACGGTAACTTCATTTACCCAGAGGGTTTCGATCCTCAAACTCAAGAGTGGCAACCTGGTTTTGAAGCGCAACGTGAAGCCTGGGAGAGACAATACGCAGAAGCGCAAGCGCGATTCCTCGCACACAAAAAACAGAAGTCAGAGGCTCAAGCAGCCGATGCTGCAGCCGCTGCCTCTGCACCTGTGCAACCAGACGAACCAACCGCCTAAAGATGTTGGGTTTTCCTAACCTCTAAATAATTTAGGAGTCGAGCCATGCTCTCGATAGCGCTGACCGGTGGTATCGGTGCGGGAAAATCGCTGGTTGCTGAGATGTTTGCAGAGCTAGGTGCGATCTGTATCGATTCTGATCAGCTGGCTCGTGAAGTTATTGAACGCGGCAAACCTGGATTTGATGAGGTTATTGCGCGATTTGGTGATGAAGTCTTAGTCGACGGTGAAATTGATCGCACAAAGTTGGCTGCAATTATTTTTCAAAATGCAGACGCCCGACGGGATTTAGAGAACATCATCCATCCAAAAGTTCGCGAACTTGCCGCAAAAATTACCTCTCGAGCAGGTGAGAATGCAGTTGTTATAAATGAGATTCCCCTGCTTTTCGAAACCAACGGACAAGATAGATTCGACTTAGTCATAACCGTGGAAGCACACATGGATGATCGACGCACAAGATTACTTACGCGAGGCCTTAAGGGTTATGAGATTGAAAAACGAATTGCGGCCCAAGCAAGCCGTGAAGAGAGGGAGTCCATCTCTGATTTTGTGATTGAAAACGATGGAGATATTTCAGATTTAGAGAAGAAAGTCTTAAGTATCTGGGAAAAAGAAATAAGGCCGCGCTTAACGAAATGAGTAGAGTCGCAACTTCAACACCTCGAGCAGATAAGCCTTTCAAAGTAATCAGCGAATTTAAACCTGCAGGAGATCAACCAACCGCTATAGCTGAACTGACCGAAAGGGTTGAACGCGGCGATCGTGACATAGTGCTTCTCGGTGCTACCGGCACTGGAAAGTCGGCAACAGTTGCTTGGTTGATCGAGCAAGTTCAGAGACCAACCTTAGTTTTGGCTCCGAATAAAACCTTGGCTGCCCAACTTGCAAACGAGTTCAGAGAATTGATGCCAGAAAATGCCGTTGAATATTTCGTCTCTTATTACGACTATTATCAACCAGAAGCTTATGTTCCACAAACGGATACCTTCATTGAGAAAGATGCATCTGTAAATTCCGAAGTCGAGAGATTACGTTACTCGGCTACGTATTCGCTATTAACGAGACGTGATGTGATTGTCGTAGCAACGGTCTCCTGTATTTACGGACTTGGTACTCCTCAAGAATATATCGATCGAATGATTCGAATCGGAGTGGGGGATTCAATTGAAAGAAATATTTTGCTAAGAAAATTTGTCGAGATACAGTACAAGCGAAATGACGTCGCATTTGAAAGAGGAACCTTTCGAGTACGAGGCGATACTGTCGAAATCATTCCGGTATACGAAGAGTTAGCGATTAGAATTGAAATGTTTGGAGATGAAATCGAGAGATTGACGACTCTTAATCCCTTAACGGGCGAGATTGTCAGCGATGTTAAAGAAGTTTTTATCTTCCCGGCTACTCACTACTCAGCTGGTCCGGAGACAATGAAACGAGCGATGGCGAATATCGAAACTGAGCTAGCCGAGCGGCTCAAGGAATTAGAGAGTCAGAATAAACTGCTGGAAGCGCAACGCTTGCGGATGCGAACCCAGTTTGATTTAGAGATGATGGCACAGCTGGGCTTTTGTTCGGGAATTGAAAATTACTCAAGGCATATTGATGGTCGAGCATCTGGAAGTGCACCGAGTTGCCTCCTCGATTACTTTCCGGAGGATTTTCTCTGCGTTATTGATGAATCGCACATCACCGTGCCTCAAATTGGAGCAATGTACGAGGGTGACGCCTCGAGAAAGCGAACATTAGTAGAGCATGGTTTTAGATTACCTAGCGCTCTTGATAATCGACCGCTCAAATTCAATGAATTCTTAGAACGAACTCCGCAAAAGGTATATCTCTCTGCAACCCCAGGTCCATATGAAATTGATAAATCCAATGGATCCTTCGTAGAACAAGTGATTCGGCCAACCGGGTTGGTAGACCCGCAAATAATTGTTAAACCTACTAAGAATCAAATTGATGATTTAATGAATGAGATTAAGTTACGTGCAGATAGAAATGAGAGAGTCCTTGTAACGACACTAACCAAGAAGATGGCGGAAGATCTCACAGATTACTTCGCGAATAACGGAGTCAGAGTGAGATACCTCCATTCCGAGGTCGATACATTGAGGAGAGTCGAACTGCTCCGAGAATTGCGTAAAGGCGAATACGATGTGCTGATTGGTATAAATCTTCTACGAGAAGGATTAGATCTTCCGGAAGTTTCACTTGTTTCAATATTGGATGCTGATAAAGAGGGATTCCTACGATCGACCAGATCACTTATTCAAACAATTGGACGCGCAGCTAGAAACGTTTCAGGTGAGGTGCATATGTACGCCGATAATCTCACTGATTCCATGCGTAACGCCATAGATGAAACTAATCGTCGTCGAACCAAGCAAGAGAACTACAACCGGGATATGGGTATTGATCCAACGCCATTGCGTAAACGAATTGCTGATATCACAGATCTAATCGAAAAAGAGAGTTTAGATACGGCACAAGTAGTTTCCTCAAATGGGCGTAGTGTCAGTGAGACGCCAGTTGGCGTTCATGCGAAGTCGCTCGTAGCCTTGCCTCGTGCCGAACTTCTAGGTTTGATTGAGTCTCTTACCCAACAGATGCGAAGTGCCGCAGAGCAATTGCAATTCGAATTAGCAGCGAGACTAAGAGATGAGATTAGAGAATTAAAGAAGGAGTTGCGCGGAATGGATGAGGCGGGTCATTGATGAGCGCAGACCGATTGATAGTAAGAGGCGCACGTGAACATAATCTAAAGAATGTATCTTTAGATTTACCAAGAAATTCGCTAATTGTCTTTACTGGACTTTCTGGTTCCGGAAAATCCTCACTGGCTTTCGACACCATATTTGCGGAGGGGCAACGTCGCTACGTTGAATCACTGTCAGCCTATGCTCGACAATTCTTAGGACAAATGGATAAACCTGATGTTGATTTTATTGAAGGGCTTTCACCGGCAGTCTCTATTGATCAAAAATCTACTAATCGCAATCCCAGATCCACAGTCGGAACGATTACCGAGGTATACGACTACCTACGCCTACTTTTTTCAAGAGCAGGAAAACCTCATTGCCCAAAGTGTGGCAAACCAATAACTAAACAGACTCCACAAAATATTGTCGATCAAGTTTTGGCCTTGCCAAATGAAACGCGATTCCAAGTTTTAGCGCCCATGATTCGTTCGAGAAAGGGTGAGTTTGCAGATCTATTTAAAGATCTCCAAGCACAAGGATATGCGCGGGCTCGAGTCGATGGTGTCACTATTCAACTCAGCGATCCTCCCAAACTAAAGAAACAAGAGAAACATACAATCGAAGTAGTCATTGATCGACTTGTCGCAAAACCTGAATCCCAGCAACGATTAACAGATTCGATTGAAACAGCGCTAAGACTCGCGAATGGCATCGTCACTCTGGAGTTTGTGGATGCAAAAGGAAAAGAAGAAAAGGAGCGGACCTATAGCGAATTACTAGCCTGCCATGATTGCGGTATATCCATTCAAGAGATGGAACCTCGATCCTTCTCATTCAACTCACCATTTGGGGCTTGTCCGGAATGCACGGGAATTGGATCTAAATTAGAAGTTGATGAGGAATTAATAATTCCAGATGACAGTATTTCAATCAGTGAAGGCGCGATTGCTCCCTGGGCTGGAGGGCAGAGCGCCGACTATTTCAACAATCTCCTAGAGGCCCTAGCAAAAGACATCAAATTCTCCATGAATACCCCTTGGTCAAAATTATCTGCAAAAGCCAAGGAGGCAATACTTAATGGATACGACTACGAAGTGCATGTCAAATATCGCAATAGATACGGCAGAGTTAGAAGTTACTCCACAGGATTCGAAGGTGTAATTCCATTTATCGAGCGACGGCACGGTGAGACAGAAAGTGATTACAGTCGCGAAAAATATGAAGCATATATGCGCGAAACTCCCTGTGCAGTTTGTAAGGGCACACGCCTAAAACCTGAGGTTCTAGCAGTGACTCTGGCGGATAAGAACATCGCGGAAATCTGTGAGCTATCAATTGAAGACTGTGCAAAATTTTTGAAGGAAATCAAACTGGGTGCTCGCGAAGCAAAGATTGCCGAAAGAGTTATGAAGGAGGTGAATGCCAGGCTCGGGTTTCTTTTGGATGTTGGTTTGGAGTATCTAACTCTGGCCAGACCCGCGGCGTCGCTTTCAGGTGGAGAAGCACAGCGAATTCGCTTGGCAACTCAAATTGGGTCCGGTCTAGTGGGAGTTTTATATGTTCTCGATGAACCCAGCATCGGTTTACATCAGCGAGACAATAAAAGATTAATTGAAACACTTACTCATTTGCGAGATCTTGGAAATACACTGATAGTCGTCGAACATGATGAGGAGACGATCAGAACTTCCGACTGGATCGTAGATATTGGTCCGGGTGCAGGCGAACACGGAGGCGAGATAGTTGTTTCGGGAAATCTAGATGAACTCATCAATTCCAAAAAATCTATCACAGGCGCGTATATTTCTGGAAGAAGCGAGATAACTACTCCAAAGAAGCGACGTCCCGTAGATC
>JACCDJ011263916.1_pt1 | contig 24805 bp, 24 predicted proteins | sample 7444481 | NCBI WGS metagenome assembly JACCDJ01 (sample SAMN15323435, study PRJNA562643) | freshwater metagenome | isolation source: river surface water | place: USA:Blue River Watershed | collected 2017-08-15 | reverse complement strand
GCGTCTTTGAACAGCTCGGCGGTGTCGCCACCCAAGTCGCGGGCCTGAAAGGTGGTGTAGGTGACGGGCGGGCGGCGCGGCAGGCGCTCGATCATGGTGAACAGCAAATCGGCGTAGGTGTCGCCCTGCGGCGCATGCAGCACGTAGTGCACATCTTGCATGGCGGTGGCCACACGCATCGCGCCCACATGGGGCGGTCCTTCGTAAGTCCAGAGCGTCAGTTGCATGGGGTGTTCCTGCGCGGGGTTAGGCTGCCAACTTCAGGCGGCGTTTCAGCGGGCGGCTGAAGAGGCCGGCCAAATCGGCGGCTTGTTCGTAGCCCTGAATCGGGGTGAAGACCAACTCGATGGCCCATTTGGTGGTGAGGCCTTGGGCTTCGAGCGGGTTGGCCAGCCCCAAGCCGCAGACCACCATGTCGGGCGCATCGGCCAGACAGCGTTCGAGCTGCAAATCGACGTCTTGGCCTTCGCTGATGCGGGTGCCCGCAGGCAGCCAAGCCAGCTCGGCGGCCATGTGTTGGCGGTGCAAATAGGGCGTGCCCACTTCGACCAAGGTCATGCCCAATTCGCGGTGCACAAAGCGCGCCAGCGGAATCTCGAGCTGCGAGTCGGGGAAGAAGAAAATGCGTTGGCCTTGCAACATTTCGCGTTGCACGGCCAAGGCTTTTTCGGCGCGTTGGCGGGGCGCGGCAATGGCTTGTTCAAAGCGCTCGGGGCTGACGCCAAACTCGGTGGCGGCGGCTTGCAGCCAAGCCGTGGTGCCCTCGACGCCCAAGGGGAAAGGCGCGCTCAAGGCCTTGGCGCCACGCGATTGCAGGGCGCGCGCGGTGTCGGCCAAAAAGGGTTGGGCCAACAAAAAGCGGGTGTTCGGGCCCACGGCGGGCATCGCTTGGCTGTTGCGCGGTGGGAAAAAGCTGACGTTCAAGCCCATCTTCTGCAGCAGATGGCGCAGTTGGTCTTCCACCACATCGGCCAAGGTGCCCACCACCAAGAGTGATTTTTCGGCGGCTTGGGCGTCATGGGTCAGCGCCGCTGCGGCGACGCTTGTGGCGGCGGGCAGGGTGGGCACCAGCGCCGCGAGGCAAGCGTCTTCGCCTTGGGTGAAGGTGGTCTCAATGCCACTGCCCGAGTAGTTGAGCACGCGCACCGCAGGGTGGTGCAGGCGGTTTTGCCTTTCGGCGGCGCGCGACAAATCGAGCTTGATGACTTCAGAGGGGCAAGAGCCGACCAAGAAAAGCAAGCGAATGTCGGGGCGGCGTGTCAGCAGTTGGCTCACCACGCGGTCGAGTTCTTCGTGCACATCGGCCAAGCCGGCCAAGTCCCGCTCGTCGATGATGGCCGTGCCAAAGCGGGGTTCGGCAAAGATCATCACGCCCGCGGCCGACTGAATCAGGTGTGCACACGTGCGTGAGCCCACCACCAAAAAGAAGGCGTCTTGAATTTTGCGGTGCAGCCAAATGATGCCGGTCAAGCCACAAAACACCTCGCGTTGACCGCGCTGCACCAAGGGCACAACGTCGGTACAGCCAGAGGCCGCGGCTTTGATCGGGATGACGGGGCTCATGGTTGCACCTGTGCGCCCGCGGGGGGCGAAATGGAAGGGGGTTTTTGCAGGCGCGCCATGCGCAACTTGCGCAGGTATTGCGCGGCATTGATGGCATAACTGCCATAAGCGGCCAGGGCCAAGAGCAGCTGGTCGGTGGGGCTCCACAGGCCTTGCCACCAGACCCACAAATAAGCGGTGTGCAGGGCCAACACGCCCATGCTGACCACGTCTTCCCAATAAAAAGCGGGGGCAAACAGGTATTGGCCGAAGACCACTTTTTCCCAAATCGCACCGGTGACCATGATGGCGTAGAGCACCCCTGTTTTCAGCACCACCGAGCCCAAGGCCCAGTCGGTCAGCTTGCCGGTTTGCAGGCTGTGCACCACGAGGTAAAGGCTGACGCCAAAGATCAAAAATTGCACCGGGGCCAGCACGCCTTGAACCAGCGTCCAACGGCTTGCATCGCGCCGGGCGCGTTGCGCGGGCGTGTACAAAACCGGGGGTGACGAATCGGACATGAACAACCTGTGGGTGAGGGGCTTGGCTTTGAATGTAAATCTGGCAATACACTGTGTCAACATAAATTGACAATAAATTAATATACTAGGGTTTACACTGAATGCAAGATGCGTTCACCACGCTCACACTTGGGGCTGTGTTTTGTAGGGTCCAATCGAAACCCTGCTCCATGCAGCTCTTGCGAAAAACCGGTCATAGAAAAGTCGTTTTTCGCTGGTATAACCCTCTGATGATCGGTGTTTGTCATGGCGCAAAATAATCTGGAAAACGCGCAGTCCCCGCCTTCTGGGCCGGGACAAGCGGGTGCCTTGCCAGAGGCTTTGCGACAAGGGGCGCCCGTCAGTCCACGCCTGGTGGGGGGCACCACATTCACTGGTAAGTCGGCACTCGACTTGGCCCAAATCCAAATCTTGGCGCAAGCCTGTTTGCAGGGCTTGGATGCCGCGCGCCAAGTGGTGCACGGCTGGCAGCGCCAAGGGCAATCTTTAGAAGATATCTATATGCAGGGCATCACGCCCTGTGCCCGTTTGCTGGGGGATTGGTGGTGCTCGGACCGCTTGGACTTTTCCATGACCACCATCGCCTCGACCCATTTGCAACAGTTGTTGCACGACTTCAGCAGCGAGTTTTTGCAAGAAGCCCCGCACCAGTCGAACGGCCGTTGCGTGCTGCTCATGACCGAGCCGGGGGCTCAGCACAGCATGGGGCTCTTTATGTTGAGCGAGTTTTTCAAGCGAGCCGGTTACGCCGTGACGGTGGGCGTGCCCCAAGATGTCACCGAATTCAAACGCTTGTTCCAGTCAGAGTGGTTTGACGCCGTGGGCATTTCGGTCAGCACCGACCGGCATTTGGACACTTTGCGCAGCCTTTTGCCCTCTTTGCGGCAGGCGGCCGACAACACCGATTTGAAAGTTTTTGTGGGGGGGCCGATGGCTTTTGTGGCGCCCGAGTTGTTGCAAGCTTGTGGTGCCGATGTGATCGCCCAAGATGCGCCCGCCACGGTGGCCATGCTGTCGCACATCTTGGACAGCCGTCAAAGCGTCTGGCTTTGACTTGGATCACCCTTTTCCCTTTTTTGTGACAGGCCAAGTGATGGGATGGATGGTAAAAAGTCTATACTTATATGACAATTTCAAGTGTCAACTTCCTGATTCTTAAACGCACAAAATTTACACCATGAAGCTTCCCTCTTTGGAATCCTCCACATTTTCCCAGCTGCTGGGAGTGGTGTCGGATGTCTCCTTGGTCATGGACCTTCAGGGCGTGATCGAGGATGTCTCCACAGGGCGTGACACCTTGGCCGCTTTGGGCTGTCAAGCTTGGGTGGGCCGTTCGTGGATCGACACGGTGACCAGCGAAAGCCGCATCAAGATCCAAGAGATGCTGCAATCTCAGGGCGCCGCAGACACGATGCGCTGGCGCCATGTCAACCACACCTCGCCTTTGGGCAACGAGGTGGCCTTGCAATATGTGCTGTTGCCCTTGGGCGGCAAAAAATTGTTGGCCGTGGGCCGCGACTTGGAAAGCCTGGCCGAACTGCAACGGCGCTTGGTCGAAACCCAGCAATCGATGGAGCGCGATTATTTGCGTTTGCGCCACATCGAAGCCCGTTACCGGGTCTTGTTTGACACCTCTTCTGAGGCCGTTTTGATGGTCGACTCGGGCACCCAGCGGGTGCTGGAGGCCAATGTCGGCGCGCAATCGCTGATGCGCGACGCGGGCAAGCGTTTGGTCGGCCGCGATGTGCGCGAATGCTTTGAGGCCGACAGTCAAGGCGAAGTGCAGTCCTTGCTGCGCATGGCTTTGGCCACGGGCCGCATTGAAATGTGCTCGGCTCAGGTGGCCGGTTTGTCGTCCGCCTGGACCGTCACTGCCACCGTGTTTCGGCAAGAGGGCGGGGCACAATTTTTGGTGCGTTTGGTGCCGCGCGAGGCCGCCTTGGCGCCAGCAAATGACACCGGCTCGTCTGCCGCCTTGAGCGCGGCCATGGAACATTTCCCCGACGGCTGGGTGCTGACCGACCCTGCGGGTTTGGTCAAAAGCGTCAACGAAGAAGGCATGGCTTTGTTGGGCCTGACCGCTTCATCGCAAGTGATCGGTCAAAGCCTGGAGCGCTGGTTGCAGCGCGGCGCGGTCGATTGGGGCGTGCTCAACACCAGCTTGCGCCAGCAGTTGCCGGTGCGCAATTTCGCCACCGAAGTGCGCACTTTGTCGGGCATGACCTTGCCCATCGAGATTTCGGCGGTCTACCTCAGCCGGCCCGAGCCCACCTATGCGTTTTTTCTGCGCGACATGGACCGCCGTTTGCAAGGCGGGGCCTCGGTGGCACAAAGTCAGGCCAACCATTTTGCCGACTTGTCGCAACTGGTGGGGCGCCGCCCCATCAAGGACATCGTGGGCGAAACCGTCGACACCATCGAGCGCATGTGCATCGAGGCCGCACTGGAGTTGACGCACAACAACCGCGCTTCGGCCGCTGAAATGCTGGGTTTGTCGCGCCAAAGTCTGTACGTCAAATTGCGTCGTTTTGGCATGGTGGCCGAGACCGAAGCTGAAAATCTTTGAAATCGTCACTTCAAGTTGACGATAAGTGTCAATCCTAGTTGACATTTTGAGCCATCTCCCCACAATGGGGCCATGGACAACCCGCCGCTGGCCCACACGCCCCCCCTTGCAGCCGCCGCGTCTGCCGCCGAAGCGCCTGCAGCGCTGAAACCCTTGCGTCGGCCGCAGTGGCGCACCGTGGCCGAATTGCTCAAACCCATCACGTGGTTTCCCCCCATGTGGGCATTTGCCTGTGGTGCCGTGGCTTCCGGGCAAAGCCTGTCGGCAAATTGGCCCTTGTTGGTCTTGGGTCTGGTGCTCACCGGCCCCTTGGTGTGCGCCAGCAGCCAAGCCGTGAACGATTGGTTTGACCGCCATGTGGACGCCATCAACGAACCCCATCGCCCCATCCCTTCGGGCCGTATGCCCGGCCGCTGGGGCTTGGGTTTGGCCTGTGCGTGGACGCTGTTGTCGCTGGCTTGGGCGCTGCTCATGGGGCCGTGGGGCTTTGCCGCGTGTGCCTTGGCGATCGTCTTGTCTTGGGCCTACAGCGCGCCGCCGGTGCGGCTGAAAAAAAATGGTTGGTGGGGCAACTCGGCTTGCGCCCTCAGTTACGAAGGCTTGGCTTGGTTGACCGGCACCGCCGTCATGTTGGGCGGCCAATGGCCCGGCCCGCACGCCGTGGCGCTGGCGCTGCTGTACAGCGTGGGGGCGCACGGCATCATGACGCTCAATGATTTCAAAGCCATCGAGGGCGATCGCCGCATGGGCATCGCCTCGCTGCCGGTGCAGCTGGGCGCATCGGGCGCGGCCCGCATGGCGTGTGCCTTTATGTGGGTGCCGCAATGGGGGGTGGCGGCTTTGTTGCTGCTGTGGCAGTTGCCGTGGCATGCCGCCGCGGTCTTGCTGTTGGCGCTGGCACAAGCGCCATTGATGGCCAAGTTCATGCGCCAACCCGTCGAGCGGGCGCTGCAGGTCAGCGCTTTTGGCGTGCCCTTGTTTGTCAGCGGCATGATGGTCAGCGCTTGGGGCCTGCGCCACTGGCAATCTCAATTTCAGGCCATTCCAGGGCTAGGAGGCTGACATGGGAACCCCATTTGGTTGGTTGCAAATTGTTCGCTTGGGTCTGGTGCAAGCCTGTTTGGGCGCGGTGGTGGTGGTCACCACGTCCACCTTGAACCGCATCATGGTGGTGGAGTTGGCCTTGCCTGCGGTGCTGCCCGGCTTTTTGGTGGCCTGGCATTACGCCGTGCAAATGGTGCGGCCGCGCATGGGGTATGGCGCCGACAAAGGCCGGCGCAGCACGCCGTGGATGATGGGCGGCATGTTGGTCTTGGGCTTGGGCGGCGTGTTGGCCGCAACGGCCACCATTTGGATGGCCACGCAAGCGCTGTATGGCGCGCTGTTGGCGATGTTCGCGTTCAGCTTGATTGGCTTGGGCGTCAGCGCGTGTGGCACCTCCTTGCTGGCGCTCATGGCCAAGCAAGTGCCCGAGGCACGCCGCGCGCCCGCGGCCACCACCGTGTGGCTGATGATGATCATGGGCTTTGCCATCACCGCCGGGGTGGTGGGCAAGTTGATCGATCCTTACACCCCTGAGTTGTTGTTGAAAGTCACGCTCGGCCTCAGCGTGGTGACCTCGGCGTTGACGGCCTTGTGCTTGTGGGGCCTCGAAAAACCGGTGTCAGCCGGCGATGCGCCAGCCGCTGTGGCATCACCTTTGCCATCCGACGCAAGCGCTTCTGCGGCGCTTGTCGAGCGCACGGCGCAATTGCAAAAACAAAATTTCAAAGAGGCCTTTCGCGAGGTCTGGGCCGATTCGGCGGCGCGCACCTTCACGGTGTTTGTCTTCATGTCCATGTTGGCCTACAGCGCGCAAGACCTGATCTTGGAGCCCTTTGCCGGCGCCGTGCATGGCTTCACGCCCGGGCAAACCACACAACTCTCGGGCTGGCACCACATGGGCGTGTTGATGGGCATGTTGGCAGTGGCCGCCGCCGGTTCGCGCTGGGCGGCGGGGCGTTGGGGCTCGGTCCAGGCATGGATGGTGGGCGGCTGTTTGTGTTCGGCCTTGGCCACGGTGGGATTGGTCAGCTCGGCCTTGTCGCTCGATTGGCCGCTGCAAGCCAATGTGGTGTTTTTGGGTGTGGCCAATGGCGCGTTTTCCATTGCGGCCATCGCCACCATGATGCGTTTGGCCGGCGAGGGCCACGCTGGCCGCGAGGGCACACGCATGGGTTTGTGGGGCGCTGCGCAAGCGGCGGCTTTTGGCTTGGGCGGTTTGTTGGGCACAGCAGCCAGCGATCTGGCCCATGCCCTGTTGGGCGAACAACGCATGGCTTATGCCGCTGTGTTTGCTTTGCAAGGATTGATGTTTACCGGCTCAGCGTGGGTGGCTTTGCGCCTGCGCTCTGGGCCTGTTGTGGCCAGCAGGCCGCTGCATTTTGACAGCGCTGCTTGGATGAAAGAGGGGTCTCGTTCATGAAACCAACCGATTTTGATTTTGTCGTGGTGGGGGGCGGACCTTCGGGTGCCACAGCCGCCCATGACTTGGTGCGTCAAGGCTGGCGCGTGTTGTTGCTGGACCGGCAAGGCCGAACCAAGCCGTGTGGGGGCGCAATCCCGCCCCGCTTGATCAAAGACTTTGACATTCCAGACCACTTGCTGGTGGCCAAGGTGCGTTGCGCCCGCATGATCTCGCCCGCCGATAACCAAGTGGACATTCCGATCGACAACGGTTTTGTCGGCATGGTCGACCGCGATGAATTTGACGAGTATTTGCGCGAACGCGCGGCGCTGTCGGGGGCGGTGCGGCGGCAAGCCATTTTTGACAAGCTGGAGCACGACGAGAGTGGCCAGTTGTGGGTGCACTTCACGCCAGTCAATGCAAAAGAGCATGCGGCGCAAGAGCACAGCCAGCCGGTGAAAGTGTCCACCCGCATGGTGGTGGGCGCCGATGGCGCGCGCTCAGAAGTGGCGCGCCAAGCGATTCCCAACGCCCACAAGACCAAATATGTTTTCGCTTATCACGAGATCATTGAGGCCCCGGTGGGGCAGCCAGGTTATGACGCGGCGCGTTGCGACGTGTACTACCAAGGCGAGGTCTCGCCCGATTTTTATGGCTGGGTTTTTCCGCACGGCAAAACCATGAGTGTGGGCATGGGCAGTGCCGACAAGGGCTACTCGTTGCGCAGTGCCACAGCGCGCTTGCGCGCGATTGCGGGTTTGCAAAACGCGCCCACCTTGCGCCGCGAGGGTGCGCCCATTCCGCTCAAGCCTTTGCCGCAATGGGACAACGGCCATGATGTGGTGGTCATTGGCGATGCCGCAGGGGTGGTGGCACCGTCCTCTGGCGAGGGCATTTACTACGCGATGGACTGCGCCAGGCGCGTCGCGCAAGCGGCGCATCAAGCCCTCAAAACCGGCAACCGGGCCTGCCTGAAACAAGGTCGAAAAAGTTTCATGAAACAACACGGTCGGGTGTTTTGGATCTTGGGGGTGATGCAGTACTTCTGGTACCAAAACGACCGCCGCCGCGAAAAGTTTGTCAAGATTTGCGAGGACCGCGATGTGCAGCGCTTGACGTTTGAGTCGTACATGAACAAAGAGCTCGCCCGCAAAGACCCGATGGCGCATGTGCGCATCTTTCTGAAGGACATGGCGCACCTGTTGGGCTTGGCGCGCACCTGATCTCGAAACCCCTTGGGGCGTGCGCAAAATAAACGTGCACGCTGCCCCATGAAGGGAAGTCTAGGACAATGTCCTTCATGGAAAAACAAGCACGCATCTCTTTGGCATGGGCCTTTGTGTTGAGCTATGCCACCGCAGGCATTGGCGGCGCACTGACCGAGTTGGGGCCTTGGTACTTTGCCCTTCAGCACCCCAGTTGGAAACCCCCGGATGCCGCTTTTGGCGCGATCTGGAGCCTCATTTTCACGCTGTGTGCCGTGAGCGCTTGGCTGGCTTGGCGAGCGGCCCACAGCCCGTCGCAGCGCCGCACCGTGGCACTCTTGTTTGGCGTGAATGCGGTGCTCAACATTCTTTGGAGCGCGCTGTATTTCAAGTGGCAACGGCCAGACTGGGCGTTGTGGGAGGTGGTGTTTTTGTGGCTGTCCATCTGGGCCTTGGTCGTCGGCCTTTGGCGTCTGTCCCGTTGGGCCAGTGTGCTGTTGTTGCCCTATGCGGTGTGGGTGAGCATTGCCGCTGTGCTGAACTGGGAAACGGTGCAGCTGAATGGCCCGTTCAGTGGTTTGTAAAGTGGGCTCGGTGCAGCCAGGGCTGGGGGCTGAATGAGGCCGCGGTGGGGTGCGGCAAATAAAAATCATATAAACCGAGCTAACTCGGCATTAAAAATGAAAATTTAAGTATTCTCACCTAGGGTTTTTAATGCTTGTCGCTGCCGGGCAATGATTTTATAAAGTCACTGCAACAGCGGACCGGCAAGCTATCTCGCTGGCGAATCATCGCCCCGGTTTTCAACTTTTCAGAGGTTGACACGCTCGTGTGGCTAGGAACGCTCATGTCTGAGTCCGGTGGTTTTTCTGATGATTCCAAAGGTGCGAAGCAGGGAGTCAACCTGAGGGATTACTGCAAGGACTCGTTGTTGGGTGTCATCGAAGAGCAGATCATTCCGCGGCTGCTCAATGTGCAAAGATTTTTCTCGGCAAGGCCCGGAACTTCCGGTGACGACGTCTTGCACGCAGAGTTGCCCGAGGTCGCTGTTTTTTCGCAGCATTGCCTGAATGGGGACAGCCTGCAGGCCAACCAAACTGTGGACGCCTTGCTCGACCGGGGCGTGACCCAAGACCGTATTTTCTTAGAGTTGATCACCCCCGCCGCGCGTCATTTGGGCGTCTTGTGGGAGCAAGACCTGTGTGACTTTACCCAAGTGACCTGTGGCTTGGCGATCATGCACCAGACGATTTACAGACTGGGTTACCAAGCCTCGGCGGGGCAGCGCACAGCCGGGCTCAGCCAGCGCATCATGCTGGCCTGCGCGCCGGGCTCGCAGCATTTTTTGGGCTTGACCATCGTGGCCGATTTTTTTCGACAAGCTGGCTGCGAAGTGGTCTTGGAGATCTCGTCTTCCGAATCAGAATTGCTGCGGGCCGTGGCCAATGAATGGTTCGATGTGGTGGGCATTTCGGTGGCCTTGGAAGCCCAGTTACCCATGCTGCCCGGCCTGATTGCGCACCTGCGGGCCAGTTCGGGCAATTCCAAAGTGCGGGTGGTGTTGGGCGGACCGGTCTTTTTACTCCAAGAACACAGCCACAACACATGGGGCGCTGATGCGGTTTTCACCGACGCGCGCGAAGCCGTGAACGCCGTCCCGCACTTGTTGCGCGAGGGCTGAGGCAGGGGCTGCGGCCAGGGCTGAAGCGGGGCTGTGGCGAGGGTCGAGGTGCAGCCGCTTGGCCCGATTTATTGCCCGCTGCTTGCCAATGGTTCAGCGCCGACCGCACCAATTGAGCAAGTGCTGCACCGTGCCCAGTGGGTCTTGTTCGTGCGCCAGATGGCCCAGTCCCGGCTGCATTTGGTGCCGCGCTTGCGGCAGTTTTTGGCACGCTTGCTGGGCCAAAGCGGGGGGCACAGTTTGGTCTTCTGCACCGATCAGCAGGCACACCGGTTGGCGCAATTCGTGCAACCGCGCGGCCAAGGGCTTGAGCTGCCATGCCGCCATCATCGACAAGACGCCATGCACATGGCCCGAGTCGCTCAACACGCGGGTGTACAAGTCAAGTCCTGTTGCATCAAGGGTGGATCCGGTGCGTGCCATCCACTCGGCCACGGCACCCGGTTTGGCCGCCATTTTGGCGGTGGCCCAGGCGGACAAAGGGTTCAAGGCCGCCAGTTTGGCCGCAGGGCCAAACAACCACGAGGCCACGCCGGGCAGCGGCAACCAAGCGGGGTTCAGCCCGATCAGGGTGGTGCCCGACAAACTGCTGAAGTGCAGCGCCATGTGCGCGGCAATGGCGGCGCCAGCCGAGTGCCCAACGATGACTTGCGGCGTGAGGTTCAGTTGCAGCATCAGGGCGCGCAGACTTTCGGCCATGCCGGGCAATGACAAAGCGCCTTCTGGGCCACGGCTGCTGTAGGCATGTCCCGGCAAGTCGGGCGCGACCACGGTGAAATGCTCTGCCAGCGCGGGCAACAGGCCCCGCCAACTGAAGTTGCCCGAGCCCGTGCCGTGCAACAGCAACATGCAGGGGCCTTCCCCCATGATTTGCACATGCCATTGGATGCCCCCGGCGGAGACTCGGCGGCTGTAGGCCGCATGGGGCCAATGCGCCGGGCGTTCGTCCCAAGACATGCCGGGATAAAAGCGGTCAAACATGGCGTGTCAGGGGCTCGGGTTCTGCAGCCTTTGCATGGCCTGGGCCACGCGTTGGGCTTGCACTTGGGGCATGGGCACATAGCTTGCGCCCATGGTGCTGGCCAGTTGTTGTGCCTGGGCATCTGGCTGTGCAGAAGTGTCGATCCACAAAGCGCGGTGACCGCTCAGCCGCCACTGTTGGCCCCAGCTGTGCGCATCGGCTTGGGCTTGTGTGCGACCGCCCAGCCCTTGCAGAGTCACGTTGGCGCGGCCATCGCTCAGCACCACCAAGATGGGGGTCACGCCCTGGCGTTGCAATTGCAGGGCTTGTTCGTGCGCCATTTTGAGGGCCCCTGCCAAGGGCGTGCCGCCACCACCGGGCAGGCCGGTCATGGCGCGTTTGGCACGCACCAGTGAGCGCGTCATGGGCAGCAGCAGCTGCGCTTGCGCACCGCGAAAAGACACGATGCACACGCTGTCGCGCCGGGCATAAGACTGCTGCAACAGCAACTCGACCGCACCCTTGGCCTCTGCCAAGCGTTGCAGCGCGGCCGAGCCCGACGCATCGAGCGCCAAAATCAAGCAGCTGGAAGTCCGTTGCTGGTAGCGCTGAATGTGAAAGTCTTCGGCGCGAATGGCCACACGCCCGCTCTGCTGGACTTGCCGCAAGCGCTGTTTGGGCGCGGCCGCGCGCAAGGTGGCCAAGATGTGCAGACGCGCATGACCGCCGGGGCGGCCGGGCCGTGGGGGCAGGGGGCGGCCACGTTGCGAGCCCGAGCGGTGTTGCCCACTGCGCCCCGATGTCTGGCGGCTGGCGGCGCCTTGACGGGTCATCAGGGCATCCAGCATGTGCGGCGGCAAACTGGCCAAGGCCGCCGCGACCATCATCTCTTGCAGATCTTCGGCGTTGGGTTCTGCTGGCGCTTTTGAGGGGTCTGGTGCTTGCTCGTTTTCTGAATCTTTTTGTGGCGGCTCTGCAGATGCGTCTGTCGCCGATTCAGGTGGCGCGGGAGGTTCTGCAGGGGTCGGATGCCCGTCTTCGGGGGGCGGTGAGGCTTCTGCAGCATCGGCCGGCCATTGCGTGGCGCGCGGGGCCAGCACCGCGCGGGCGGCAAAGCCCAGATCGTCGTCGTTCAAGGTGTGGCGACCATTCAAGGCCGCATGCCCAGAGGCCACGCGCAGCGCCAAACTGGGCGCGCGCAGAGAGCCAATCCCCAGGCCCTGCGCGGCAGCGCACAGCGCGTGTATTTGCGCGTCTGTGGCCTGCACCTGTGGCAGATGGTCGCGCGCACGGGCCAGTGCGCCGGGGCTCAAGCCCACACCTTCATCCCACCCCATGGGGGTCGAGGAGTGGGTGGCCTCCGCCCCGACCATGGAGAGGTCGGCGGGGGACATGTCGCGCAGGTCCAGCCAGAGGCCCAAACGCTCGGTCAAGGCCGCGCCCACGCCCGGCTCGTCGGGCAAAGACTCGTCCAAGGCCACCACGCCAAAGCGGCTTGGGGTGGTGGGCTGCAGGCCCCGTTCCATCGCTTGGACCAACGGCGCCAGCAGACCCGGCGAGAAGCGCTCGGCCATGGGCAAACACACCACACCTTGGTCGGCTTGTTGCAGCAAACCGGCTTGCTGGTGCAACTGGCCGGTTTGCAGCGTCAGGGCCAAATCGATGCCGCCCAACAAGCGTTCGTGGTCTGTCGAGCCAGGAACTTTGACAAGGCTGAGCCCCAGACTGGCCAGCGCTTGCAACCATTGATCGCGCACCGGGCCATGCGGGGCGCGCAGACAAATGCCGCCAAAACCATACGGGTCGACGTGCAGCAACTGCAGTGCGGTGAGCGCATCACTCCAGCGCTCGAGGGGTTCGGGGTGGGCGTTGTCGCGGTGCATGCGAGCAGCCCACTCAGGCGGCCAGCACTTCTTGCAAGCTGCGCTGCACGCGCGCGCCCGAGTCGGTGTCGTCCAGCGGGTTGCGGCGCAGGCGGTGTCGCAGGGCGAGCGGGGCCATGCTTTGCAAGTGTTCGGGCTTGACGGTCTTGTGGCCAAGCAGCGCGGCATAGGCGCGGGTGGCGCGCAGCAGGGTCAGTTCTGCGCGCAGGCCATCGGTGCCGAGTTGTTGGCACAGGCGTGTGCACAACATCAGCAGGTCATCGCTGACGTCCACTTGGCTCAAAGCCTCGCGCGCTTTCAGGATGCGTTTTTGCAGCTTTTGGTTGTCCTTGAGCCACAGTGCTTTGAAGGCGACAGGGTCTTTGTCGAACGCATCGCGGCGTTTGATGATGTTCACGCGCAGCGCCAAGTCTTGCGGCGTGCGCACATGCACCGACAAACCAAAGCGGTCCAATAGTTGGGGCCGCAACTCGCCTTCTTCTGGGTTGCCACTGCCCACCAAAACAAAGCGGGCAGGGTGCCGCACGCTCAGGCCTTCTCGCTCGACCAGGTTTTCTCCCGAGGCGGCCACATCAATCAACAGATCGACCAAGTGGTCGTCCAGCAGGTTGACCTCGTCGATGTACAAAAAGCCTCGGTGCGCTTGGGCCAGCAGGCCGGGGGCAAAAGACTTGACGCCTTGCGACAGGGCTTTTTCCAGATCCAGGGCGCCGACCACGCGGTCTTCGGTGGCCCCCAAGGGCAAATCGACCACGGCCACGCTTTGCTTTTCGGTGCTGATTTTGCTTTTGGGGTCTCGGGCTTGGCACACCGGGCAAGCGGCGGCGGGTTGCTGGGGGTCACAACGGTAAGGGCAACCTTTGACGACCTGAATGGGGGGCAACAGGTCGGCCAAGGCGCGAACGGCCGTCGATTTGCCCGTGCCCCGGTCGCCCAACACCAATACGCCACCAATAGAGGGGTCTACTGCCACCACTTGGATGGCGAGGGTCATTTCATCTTGACCAACAATGGCCGCAAAAGGGAAGGTCAGTGCCATGAGGGGGCGTCTCGAAAACGGGGTTGGCCCATCATCCAAAAGACGCGGCAAAGTGTCAAGTTAAATTTACAGTTTGGCTGTCGGCGCGTCCCCTTTTTCAGCCCTTTGCGGGGGCTCGGGGTGCAGGCCATAGCGGGCGGCCAAATCCCAAACATGCTGGGGCAACATGTTTTTGATGCGGGCAGGCGCTTCGCGGCGCAAATGCAAGATGGCTTCAATGGCCTTCATCTCCACCCGGGCGCGTGCAAACTCGAGGCCGCGGGGCCCCACTTTGGGCATGAGCCAGTTGACCAGGGGTTTCAGCCAAGCAGGCATGCGTCTGAGAGGCAAACCCCCAGCAGCGCGCTCGGTGTTGGCCATGAATCCGCGCACCGGGCCCTCGCGTTTGCCCAGACTGATGGGCGGGGCGGTGACCAGTTGGTGGCGAATGCCGTCCAACACCGATTGGCCCCGCGCATTGCGCACCAGCAACCACTGCTGGCCGTGCCCGCCCATGTAGCCCACCGTGATGTCCGACAGCACATTGGTGTAGTCCACACACGTTCGGCAGGTCAGGGGGAAAAAGTCGGGGGGCAAAGTCGACAGCGGCAGATTCAAAAAGGGGATCAGCCGTTTGTGGCCTTGGTCGGTGCGCACCTCGACTTTGTAGTCGGCACGAAATTCGACATAGCTGATGTCTTGCGGTCGGTCTGAAATCAGGCCCAAAAACTGGTGGAAGTTTTCGGTGGTGGTGTTGTCGGAGCAAGGGGTTCCGATCACGAACAGCTCTTGCAGACCTTGCTCGCGTTCGAGTTGTGGCTGGATGGCGCGCAGCGCATAAATCTGACAAGGAATGCCGATCACAGCCAGCCGCTTGTAGCCTTGCGCCAGCGCGGGCTCGACCAAACTCAGCAGGGGCGCATAGCCCATGCGCATGCCGCGGCACTGCGCCATGTCTGCCGCTTGGGTCACCAACACCGGGCGCGGACGCCAACGGTCATGCGGGTCGGCGGCCATTGCGATCACCGCATCCACCCGGCCTTGTGCCAGCAACTCTTCGGCCAAGCGCGTGGTGATGCCGGTCCATTGCGCGCCAGTTCTGGGCGGGTCAAGGCGGGCACTGAGGATGTTTTGGTAAGGCCCAAAAAAAAGCTCGTCGGCTTCTGCCGCTTGGGAGGCGCTGGCCTGCTGCCGTGTGCGGCCATGGACGCGTTGCTCCAGCCCCGGGTAGTCGGGCTGGATAAATTGACACGCTTGGCCGCAACGCTTGGGATCGTTGGTGCGTGAGAGCCCGCAATCGGTACACAGCTTGCGCACCGGTGCGCTTGGGTCGTGTGCCACCGTTGCAATGTGCTCGGTCATGGGGTCTTCGGCCCGCGTGTGTTTAGACAGCCTGTGTTCGGACAGCGCGTGTTCGGATAGCGCGGGTTCAGACGGTGCGTGTGAAGGGCATCACCCCCACCAACCACAGATGCAAGCCCCCCATCAAAAAGGCCGCCCACACGCCCGTGCCGACCCCCACCGCGAGCAGGGTGCCCAGCAGATGGCCTTCGGGCGCACTGTGTTGTTGCCGCCGATCACGCTGTCGCGCGGCGCGGAACAACAGCACCGACCACAGCAAAAATCCACCAAACAACAGCACTTCGGCCAAATTGCCGTTGGACAACAGATGCCCCAGCGCCCAGACCTTGACCGACAAGGTCATGGGGTGGCGCAGTTTGGACCGGATGTGGTTTTTCGGCACATAGGTGCTGACCAACGACACCATGGCCAGCCACATCAGCAAGATGGTGGCGTGCTGCATGCCTATGGGGGGCGACCACAGCACCACAGGATCGAGCCTGGCCAGGCCATAGCCTTGCACCAAAAGGTACAGACCCACCAGCGAGAAGACGCTGTAGACGCCCTTGAAGGGCAAAGCCCCCCAACGCTCTATCGCGTTTTGCCGCCACTGGGGCGCCAGGCTTTGCAATGAGTGGATGCCTAAAAAGAGGACCAATCCCAGGAGCAGTTGCGACATATCGGCCTTTGCATATGAGCAGTGAAGAAGATCGGGGGCGACCCGCGGCATTTTGACATGGGTGTGTCCATCGCGGTTGACAATTCACCCCCGGGTAATCCTGTGTGAATTTATCAAGTATGTTGTTTTCAATGACAAAGTGACCGCAGTGGCGCACAATGAACTGTCCAGTATTTTCTGGCTCTCCCCTATAAGGAATTGTCCATGTCCCGTTTTACCCCTTCCCCCTCTAACCGCCGCGTCTTCATGATGCAAGTGGCCACTGCTGCCACCGCCGTGATGGCTGTCAGCGAGGCCTCTGCCCAAGCCATGGTCGACGAAAAAGACCCCCAAGCCGCCGGCTTGGCCTACAAAGCCGACGCCACCAAAGTGGACAAAGCCAAGAACCCCAAGTACGCCGCAGGCTCCAACTGCGCCAATTGCGCTTTGTTCCAAGCCAAGGCCGGTGCCGCTGCGGGCGGTTGCCCCTTGTTCCCCGGCAAGCAAGTCTCGGCCAAAGCCTGGTGCTCGGCCTGGGCCAAAAAGGCCTGATGGCCTGAGTGCAGTGGCAGACCCCGGTCTGTTGCCCCGACAAAACCGCCTTCGGGCGGTTTTTTTACGCCCATCCCTTCGTGAAGCTTGGGGCTTACCCTGATTTTCTCGGTTTTGTGGCGAGATTGAAGACACAAAGTGTCAATCTAAAATTACACTTTGACTTGTCTTCAACCGACCAGAAAGCCTTTTCATGGCGTCTTGGGTGCTCACAGCAATGGACTTGGCCTGCCAAAAGGCCCAGCGGACTCTGTTCGAAGGCGTCAGCTTTTCCGTCCCAGCGGGCACTTGGCTGCACATTGAAGGCAGCAATGGTTGCGGCAAGACCAGTTTGCTGCGCATGGTGTGTGGCCTGTCGCCGGTTCCACGCGGCCGCGTGATCTGGCCCAACGCAGAATCTTCGCATTCGCCTGCGGCACGTCCAGACCGGTCGATGCTGCACTACATCGGCCATGCCTTGGGGCTCAAACCCGATCTGAGTGCTTGTGACAATTTAACCAGCGATGCGCATGTGGGCGGGCTGCCCTTGAGCCGCGCGCAAGCCCTTGAGGCGCTGGCGGCGCAGGGTTTGCAAAGCCGTGCGCATTTGCCCGTGCGCGTCTTGTCGCAAGGTCAGCGCCAAAGTGTGGCGTTGGCGCGTTTGCGCTTCAGTCCGGCTTGGTTGTGGGTGCTGGACGAACCGCTGGTGGGCCTCGACGCGCAAGCCACGGTCAGGGCGCGCCATTTGTTGCAGTCGCACCTCGAGGCCGGCGGCGCTCTGATCATGACCAGTCACCACGATGTGCAACTGCAAGGCCCCGGTGCCCGGCTGCAACTTGGCCGTGAGGGCCATCAAGCATGAGCACCGAAGCCCTCGCAACCGGCGCTTTGAGCGCTGCACCGGTGGCGCCTTGGGCGGCACCGGGCACACCGCTCAAGCCCAGCGCGGGCGTGGCTTTGCGCGGTGTTTTGCAGCGAGAGTTGAAGCTGGCTTTGCGGCGCAAATCGGAGTGGTTGAGCGCGGTGTTTTTTTTGGTTTTGGTGGCGGCCATGTTTCCGTTGGCCATTGGCCCAGAGCCTGCCACGCTGCGGCTGATCGGGCCGGGCGTGTTGTGGGTGGCGGCCTTGCTGTCGAGCATGTTAAGTTTGGGCCGCTTGTTCGAGGCCGATCACCAAGATGGCAGTCTGGAACAAATGGCCCTGTCGGCCGCGCCCCTGTCGTGGGTGGTGGCGGCCAAGTTGTTGGCCCATTGGTTGGTCTCGGGCTTGCCTTTGGTGCTGTTGGCGCCGCTGTTGGGCGTGCAATTTGGCTTGGGTTGGGAAGCCTTGGGCATGCTGACTTTGAGCCTCTTGATTGGCACGCCCGTGCTGTCTTTGTTGGGCTCGATTGGCGCGGCATTGACCTTGGGGGTGCGGGGCAGCGGCGTGTTGCAGTCGCTCTTGCTGTTGCCGCTGTATGTGCCGGTGCTGGTGTTTGGCACCGGTGCGGTCGATGCGCAGATGCGTGGCTTGGGTGCCGAGGCGCATGTCTCGGTGTTGCTGGCGCTGTTGTGCGGCTCGGCGGCCTTCAGCCCATGGGCGTGTGCGGCCGCTTTGCGCTTGGCACTCGAATGAAGCGCCACCTCCCAAAAAGGTCCGACCCATGACGCTCTTTCACTACGCCGCCCCACAACATTTTTATGCCTTGGCGGGTCGCCTGTGGCCTTGGCTGGCGGGCCTGGCCAGTGCCCTGGCGCTGGCCGGTTTGTGGGTGGGCTTCATGCTGGCGCCCTCCGATGCACAGCAGGGTCAGGCCTATCGCATCATTTATGTCCACGTGCCGGTGTCTTGGATGGCCATGCTGATTTATCTGGCGATGGCCTTTTGGAGCGTGTTGGGCTGGGTGTTCAACACCCGGTTGTCGGGCCTGATGACGCGAGCACTCGCGCCCACCGGGGCTTTGCTGGCCTTTTTGTCGCTGTGGACCGGGGCCTTGTGGGGCAAGCCCATGTGGGGCACGTATTGGGTTTGGGATGCGCGCCTGACCTCGATGTTGATCTTGCTGTTTTTGTATCTGGGCTACATCGCCTTGACCTCGGCCATTGAAGAGCCGCGGCGCTCGGACCGCGCGGGGGCCTTGGTGGCGATGGTGGGCGCAGTGAATGTGCCGATCATTTATTTTTCGGTCAAGTGGTGGAACACCTTGCACCAGGGCGCCTCGGTCTCGTTCTCGCAATCGCCGCGCATGGCCAGCGTGATGTTGACCGGCATGCTGCTGATGAGTTTGGCGATCTGGTTGTATGCCATCGCGATCGCTTTGTGGCGCGTGCGCAGCTTGATTTTGTTGCGCGAGAGCCATGCGGTTTGGGTTCAACAATTGCCCGAAGTGTTGGCCCATCGGGCCCACCGGGCCTATCGAGTCCAGCGAGGTGCCACATGATCTGGTCCAGTGCCACCGAGTTTTGGGCCATGGGCGGCTATGGCGTTTATGTCTGGGGCAGCATGGGCGTGACGGCGGCGCTGTTGGCACTGGAGGTGCTGGGCGCGCGCATCGGCCGCCAGCAGGCCCTGGATGCGGTGTGCGAAGAGATGGACGCGGCCGCTGTGCACGAGACCGGAGGTGCGCCATGAAAACACGCCACAAACGCCTCTTTGGTATTGGCTTGGGCTTGCTGCTCTTGTGTGGTGCGGTGTATTTCGTGCTGAATGCTTTTCAAAGCAATCTGGTGTTCTTTTTCACGCCCACGCAAGTGGCGGCGGGGGAAGCCCCCAAGGAGGGCCATTTCCGGGTGGGCGGCTTGGTCAAAGAAGGCAGCATCCAGCGAAAAGACTTGGCGGTTGATTTTGTGGTGACCGACACCCACCAAGAAGTGGCGGTGCGTTATGTGGGCCTGTTGCCGGATTTGTTCAAAGAAGGCAAAGGCGTGGTGGCGCAAGGCCACTTGGATGCCGGCCGTGTCTTTGTGGCCAGCGAAGTGTTGGCCAAGCACGATGAAAACTACATGCCGCCCGAGGCCCAGCACGCGCTGGACGAGGCCGCTAAATCCCGCATGGGCACGGCGGTGGTGCGATGAATCGCGGCACGCTTCAAGGGGCATCGCATGTGGCCTGAGATCGGACATTTGGCCTTGATCATGGCGGCCTGGGTCGCCTTGATGCAAGCGGTGTTGCCGCTGTGGGGCAGTTTGTCGCCCCGTCGCCAGCATTGGCAAGCCTTGGCCAGACCTTTGGCACTCTTGCAATGGGTGCTGATCGTGCTGTCTTTTGTGGCGCTGTGGCAGGCTTTTTATGTCCACGATTTCAGCGTCAAGTATGTGGCCCACCACTCCAACACCTTGTTGCCCACGCCTTACCGCTTGTCGGCCATCTGGGCCGGGCACGAGGGCTCGCTGTTGTTGTGGGTCTTGATGTTGGCGCTGTGGTCGGTGGCGGTGGCCGTGTTTTCAAAGCGCTTGCCCTCGGCCATGGTGGCGCAAGTGTTGGGCGTGATGGGCGCGATCTCAGTGGGTTTTTTGACCTTCATTCTCATGCTCTCCAACCCCTTTGAGCGGCAGTTCCCCGCGCCCTCGGAAGGGCGCGACCTCACGCCCTTGCTGCAAGACCCCGGCTTGGTCATTCACCCGCCCATGCTTTACATGGGTTATGTCGGTTTGTCGGTGGCGTTTGCCTTTGCCATGTCGGCGCTCTTGTCGGGGCGGCTCGATGCCGCTTGGGCACGCTGGGCACGCCCTTGGACGGTGGCGGCCTGGGGCTTTTTAACCTTGGGTATCGCGCTGGGTTCTTGGTGGGCCTATTACGAATTGGGTTGGGGCGGCTGGTGGTTTTGGGACCCTGTCGAAAACGCCTCACTCATGCCTTGGCTGGTGGCCACCGCGCTCATTCACTCGCTCATGGTCACGGACAAACGCGGCCAGTTCAAGGCCTGGACGGTGCTGCTCGCCATTGGCGGGTTTTCGCTCAGCTTGTTGGGCACATTTCTCGTGCGCTCGGGCGTGTTGACATCGGTGCACGCCTTTGCCACCGACCCGGGGCGAGGCCTGTTTATCTTGCTGTTTTTGGCGCTGGTGGTGGGCGTCTCGCTGTTGTTGTTTGCGTGGCGCGCGCCGCAATGGGCCACCCCGTCGACCCCAGTGGTGGGCTCACGCGAATCGTTTTTGTTGCTCAACAGCGTGTTGCTGGTGGTGGCCATGGCCGCGGTCTTGCTTGGCACCTTGTACCCCCTCATCATCGATGCGCTGAACCTGGGCAAGCTGTCGGTCGGGCCGCCTTATTTTGACCGCGTGTTTGTGCCCTTGATGGTGCCGCTGTTGCTGGCCATGGTGCCGGGCACCGTGGTGCCTTGGCATGTGGCGCGTTGGGCCGCACTGCGCGCATTGCTGGTGCCCGCGGCCTTGGCGCTGCTGTTGTCCAGTGCTTGGGCCACGTGGGGTGGGCCGCCTCTGGGGGAGGGACGTGGCGCTTCATCGCTCGGCTGGCTGACGGTCATGGGCGGCACGTTGGGGGGCTGGATTGCACTGTCGGGGGCTTGGCAAATCGTGCAGCGTTTGCGCTTGCCCGGATCGCCCGGCTGGTCTTGGTGGGGCATGCAGGTCGCGCACTGGGGCGTGGCGGTGCTGGTGCTGGGCATCACAGGGGTCAAGTCGTTTCAGGTCGAACGCGATGTGCGCTTGGGCCTGGGTGATGCGGTCACGGTGGCCGGCGTGCGCTACCAGTTGCTCGGAGTGGACAACCATTTGGGGCCGAATTATTTGGCCTTGCGTGCCCAGATCAAGATGTTCGAAGGGCCGCCGGGGCAAGAGCGTGAGGTGGGCATTTTGCAGCCCGAAAAACGCCGCTATGTCTCCAGCGCCATGCCCATGACCGAGGCGGCCATTGACCGCAACATTTGGCGCGACCGCTATGTGTCACTGGGCGAGCCCTTGGCGGGCGAGCCGCCGCAATGGAGCTTCCGCGTGTACCACAAGCCCTATGTGTCGTGGATCTGGTGGGGCGCAGTGTTCATGGTCTTGGGCGGTGGCTTGGCCGCTTGGGATCGGCGTTACCGGCAGACGGCGCTCAAACCCTTGGCGGGCAGCGCCTTGTCTGCGCAAGGGGTTCGGGCATGAGCGGCGCGCCTTCGCGGCCATCACCCGCGCGCCTGCCGCGCTGGGTGTTTTTGCCATTCGCTTTGTTTTTGGGCATGGTGGTTTTTTTGGCGGTGGGCTTGCAACGCAACCCGCAAGAAATTCCGTCCCCACTGATTGGCCGTCCGGCCCCTTCGTTTGAATTGCCGGGCGCACATCCGGGGCAACACTTCAGTGGCGCGCAATTCAAGGGGCAGCTCACCTTGGTCAATTTTTGGGCCACTTGGTGCGCCGGCTGCAAAGAAGAGCACCCGATATTGATGGCACTGTCGCGTCAGCCCGGCCTGCAGATGTTGGGCATCAACTACAAAGAATTGCAGGCATCGGAGTTGTCGGGCGAGCGGCCACACAGCCCCGAGTCGCTGCAAAAAGCCACCTTGCGCAGCCAAGCGTGGTTGCAAAAAAACGGACAAGCTTTTGCCATGAACCTGATGGACATGGACGGTCGGGTGGGCATGGATTTTGGTGTCTATGGTTTGCCCGAAACGTATTTGATCGACCGCCAAGGCGTGGTGCGTTTCAAGCACGCAGGGCCCTTGACCCCCGACGTGGTGCAGCAGCAATTGCTGCCGCTGATGCGGAGCCTGCCGTGAGCGCGGCCGGGCTTTTGTGGCCAGTGGCCAGGGCTTGGCGGCAGGGTGCGCTGGCGCTGAACTTGCCTTTGGCCTTGTCCCTTGCATTTTCCGTTGCATTGTCCGTGGCCTTGTCTTTTGCTTTGTCTTTAGCCTTGACGATGGCTCTGCCGGGCCCGGTGTCCGCACAGGGCCTGCGCCCCGCAGGCGAGGCCTCTGCTGTCAGTGCGACCAATGTGCAAAGTGTGCTGCCCCAAAGCGCTGCTTTGCCAGAGGTGGCAACGATGCCCAAAGGGCCGTCCGAGGCGCCCATGTCGCCCTCGACCCAAGCCCGCTGGGACCACATCGCGGCGGAGTTGCGTTGCTTGGTGTGCCAAAACGAATCGCTCGCCTCGTCCAATGCCGAGCTGGCGGTGGACTTGCGGCGCGAGGTGCGTCTGCTCATCGAACAGGACCAAAGTGATGCCGACATCCGCCGTTTTTTGGTCAGCCGTTATGGCGACTTTGTCTTGTACAAGCCCGAGGTCAAGCCGGTGACTTGGTTGCTCTGGTTTGGGCCTTTTGTCTTGTTGGCGTTGGCGCTGGCTGTGGCACTGCGCCTGATGCGCCGGCCTCCTGCGCTGCCCCCGCCATTGACCGACCGTGAGCGCGAACGCGTTCGCCAACTGCTGGAGTCTTGATGTCCTCTTTGCCGCCTTGGTTGGGTCTGATGGGTGCAGGGCTGCTGTTTGGCGCCTTGGCGGCCGGGCTGCTGCGCTATGGTTTGCGCAAACAAACGATTGACGCGGCCAACAACAGCAGTAACAGCAGCAACAGTAACAACACCAGCACCAAAGCCAACACCGCTCAAGATGTTCAGGCCGAAGCCCAACGGCGCATCCAGCAGCAACACCTGGCCGATCTGGCCCAGGCCCAAAAAGACGGCCGTTTGAGCGACAGCCAATATGCCGCGGTCCGCGACGAGTTGATGCGCCAGGTTTTGGCAGACCAAGCGGATGCGGCCTTCGCTCAGCGGCACAGCGATGGCGCGACCCGCAGCGTGCGCTGGGGCTGGCTGGTGGCGCTGTTGTGCGCACTCACGGCGGTGAGCTATGTGCAGCTTGGGGCATCTTCGGCTTGGTGGCCCTTGCCCTTGAGTCAAAGGGTGCAGATCAGCGCCACAACGCCCGAACAATTGGCCGAGCAAACCCGTGTGTGGCAACAGGCCACCGAGTCGCGCCCGCGCGATGCCGAGGCCTGGCTGACCCTGGCGCGCTTGCAGGCCGCGCAGCAAGCGCATGCTTTGGCCGAGCAAGCGTTGGCCCGCGTCGTGGCCTTGTCGCCCGAGCCCGATCTGTGGATCGAGCGGGCCCAGATGAAAGCATTCAGTGCAGGCGGCGTTTACACCGGCGAGCCTTGGGCGTGGATCGAGCAGGTGTTGCGCGAACAACCCCAGCACCTGAATGCCTTGGTCTTGGCGGGCACTGCCGCTTTGTCAGAACAGCGTGCGGCGGTTGCGCAAGGTTATTGGCAGCGGGCATTGGCCTTGGTTCCGGCCGACAGCGAGGCGGCGCAAGGCTTGCAACAGGCTTTGTCACAAGCAGCCCAGCAGGCGATGTCACAAAATTTGAAGCCCGTGGCCCGCGACAGCCGCCGGGACAGTCCCTCCACTAACCCGCCAGACAGCGCCTCTGGTGGCCAAGCTGATAGCCCCGTTTTGATTCAGGGCGAGGTGCGTGTGGCTCAGGCACTGCAAAGCCAAATTGCACCCGGAGCCCGTTTGTTTGTCTATGCCTTGGCCGAAGGCGGCTCGCGACGACCCGTGGCCATTTGGCGCGGCTCGCCCAGTGGGTGGCCGGTGCGCTTTGCCTTGAGCGACAGCATGGGCATGGGGGCGCCTCCGCTCTTGTCATCGTTGTCGCAAGTGCGTTTGGTGGCCCGCATTTCTCAATCGGGTTCCGCCCAGCCGCAAGAAGGCGATTTGCAAGTGGAATTGCCGGGCGTGAAAACCGGGGTGCAAGGCGTGGTGTTGCACATCACCGCGCGCTGACTGCACAAGCCACACGCGCCTTCGGGGGGCCGCGTGGTGCTTGCCCGCCGCCTTGGCTGGCCTTTTGCCTTGGCTTGCCGTCAGCCTTGGCGCAATTTGCGTGAATGGTTGTGCACCGCCTCCACCAGCGCCGAGACATGCTCGGGCGGGGTGAACTGGCTGATGCCGTGGCCCAGATTGAAGATGTGCGTGGGCCCCGTGGTGCTCGGGTCGGTGTGCGGTGTGCCAAAGCTGTCGAGCACGCGGCGCACCTCCCTGGCAATGTGCTCGGGTGGGGCAAACAAAACATTCGGGTCGATGTTGCCTTGCAGCGCTTTGCCTGGCCCGCCCACAGAGCCGCCCACAGAGCCGCCCACCATTGCCCGTGCTTTGCCCAAGTTCATGGTCCAGTCCAGCCCCAGCACTTCGCAGTCAAGCTGGCCCATCTCGGGCAGCCACAGGCCACCGCCTTTGGTGAAGACGATGCGCGGGATGCGCACGCCCTCGTGCTCGGTCTTGAGCTGGGCCAACACGCGGGCGGTATAGGCCAGGCTGAACTCTTGGAACGCGCCATCGGCCAGCACGCCGCCCCAGCTGTCAAAGACCATCACCGCTTGCGCACCCGCCTCGATTTGGGTGTTCAGGTACAGCGCTACGGCATCGGCGTTGATTTGCAAGATGCGGTGCATCAAATCGGGGCGGCTGTACATCAGGGTTTTGACATGGCGGTAGTCGTCTGAGCCAGCGCCCTCGACCATGTAGCACGCCAG
>JACCDJ011147158.1_pt1 | contig 24864 bp, 17 predicted proteins | sample 7444481 | NCBI WGS metagenome assembly JACCDJ01 (sample SAMN15323435, study PRJNA562643) | freshwater metagenome | isolation source: river surface water | place: USA:Blue River Watershed | collected 2017-08-15 | reverse complement strand
GAAATGTTGTTGTCTGAGTTGAAATAAATCTTTGTTCGCAAATTTCAATTGTACCTTTGTCACATGTCTGAGGTAGTTAAGCCGTACAATCAAGGCTCAAAAAAGCAAGAGGTGGAAGCCATGTTTGATAACATCGCCCACAAGTATGATTTTCTCAATCACTTTTTCTCTTTGGGTATTGATATCCTTTGGCGAAAGCGTGCGATTCGCATGATCAAGAAGTACAATCCCAAATCTATTTTGGATGTGGCTACTGGAACCGGTGATTTTGCTCTACTTACCGCCAAACATTATTCGGAAGTAGATGCCATTACCGGCATCGATATCAGTGAAGGAATGTTGGAGGTAGGAAGAAAGAAAATTAGAGAGCGTGAACTCCAAGACAAGATTGTTTTCAAAAAAGCAGATTCTGAAAACCTGCCTTTTCAAGATCAAGCATTTGATGCCGTAACTGTTGCTTTTGGAGTTCGAAATTTTGAGAATCTAGAGCAGGGTTTATCTGAGATGCACCGCGTTACCCGTAATGGTGGGGTTGTTGCAATCATTGAGTTTTCTAAACCCAAGAGATTTCCAATTAAACAACTCTTTGGTTTTTATTTCAAATACATCATGCCTACTGTAGGTAATTGGCTTTCTAAGGATAGCCGAGCATACACCTATCTTCCTGAGTCTGTTCAGGCTTTTCCTGAAGGAGAAGCTTTCAAGGCTATTTTATCCAAAGTTGGTTTTTCAAAAGTTGATATAATTTCTCTATCTGGAGGAATAGCGAGCATTTACTTTGCTCGCAAATGAAAGTAACTGTTTTTCCTTCGCCTCTTTCAGGTAAGGTCTTTGTGCCTACAAGCAAGAGTATTGCCCAACGTGTAGTGGCCTGTGCGGTCATGGCGCAAGGAGAAACACGCATTTCCCATTTTCCAAAATCCGATGATTGTCAGCACGCCTTGGAGATTGCCAGGTCGTTAGGTGCCGTTGTACGTTTGGACAACGAGCAGTGGGTAATCAAAGGAGGATATCCTTTCAACTTTCAATCAGATATCAGACAGCCCAAGGGAGTGATATTTTGCGGAGAAAGTGGGCTGGCCGCAAGGATGTTTTCGCCTATTGCGGCACTTTGGCATGAAGAAATAGTGGTGGAAGGTTCGGGGACTTTGGTTAAGCGATCCATGAAGACCTTGGAGGAGTGGTTGCCTCAATTGAATGTAAAAGTAAAATTGAAAGATCAATGCCTGCCTGCACGAATTCAAGGGCCCATTGACGGAGGAAAAGTTTTGGCCGAGGAAGTTCATTCATCTCAGTTTGTTACAGGGTTGATGCTTGCCGGTGCTGTTACCAAAAAGGGAATCGAATTGGAAATCGAGCATGTCCCAAGTGTGGGGTATGTTGACACAACCATTGCGGTAGCCAAAAAATTCAACGTGCAAATTGAAAGACTTACTACAGGTTTCTCAGTCCAGGGAGGACAGAAATATGCGAGTCGAGATATCCAAGTGGATGGGGATTGGAGCGGAGCTGCTTTTCTTTTCGTCGCGGCAGCGCTATGTGCAGAGGAGGGCCTATTGATTCAAGGACTTTCGACAGAAATCCCACAGGCAGACCAAGCCATACTTGAAGTACTGAAATTGGCCAGGGTGCGCGTTGAGGAAGAGAAGAATGGTTACAAAGTTTTTGCTTCAAAGATCAAAGGTTTTCAGTTTGATGCCGCGGATTGTCCTGATTTGATTCCAATTCTTGCGGTACTGGCAGTGTATGGTGATGAACCAAGTGTTATCAAAGGCGCAAAAAGATTGGTGGATAAAGAATCCAATCGCGCCAAGGCCATCCAGCATGAATGGTCGAAAATGGGGATCAATACTATTTTACGTGGAGATGAATTAAAAATTTATCCCAAGGCGATCCAGTCTGTTCATGTCCATGCGCATGATGATCACCGCATGGCAATGTCCTTGGCGGTGATGGCTTTAGGGGGTGCCACGCTTACTATCCATTCCGCCCAAGCTGTATCCAAATCCTTCCCAGAGTTCTTTGATGTTATCAAGTCTCTTGGTGGTCGATTAGAATAAACTTAGTACTTTCGTGACGCATGAAATTTAACGCTTCACAAATAGCCATGATGCTCCAAGGAACCTTGGAGGGAAACGATGTTTCTGTTGGAACCTTGTCAAAAATTGAAGAAGGAAAAGAGGGCTCGTTGTCTTTTTTATCCAATCCCAAATACCAGCCTTTTATTTATACCACTGAGGCTTCAGTGGTCATTGTGAACGAGGATTTTCATGCAGAGCAGCCATTGCCCGCGTCGTTGTCATTGATTCGTGTAAAAGATGCCTATGGTGCATTTGCCAAATTGCTCGAAGCCTATAATCAGTTTTTATTGCCCGCTCCGGGGATTAGTGAGTTTTCACGTATCGACCCATCTGCAACCATAGGTTCCAATGTCCATATTGGAGATTGGGTAAGCATTGGCGCAGGGGCTGTGATTGGTGATGGTGCCATTATTCAAAGTGGTGCTGTTATTGGTTCACGGGCTAAAATTGGAAATGCCTCCGTGTTATTTCCAGGTGTTAAAGTTTATCATGAATGTGTGATTGGTAATGCTTGTACCATTCACGCCAATGCGGTGATTGGTAGCGACGGATTTGGATTCGCTCCCAATGCGGACAACCAATACAGCAAAATTCCACAAATAGGAAATGTTGTCATTGAAGACCATGTAGACATCGGTGCCAATACAACCATCGATCGCGCAACGATGGGCTCAACTGTTATTCGCAAAGGCGTTAAATTGGATAATTTGATTCAGATTGGTCACAATGTGGAGATTGGAGAGAATACAGTTATTGCAGCGCAGACTGGCGTAGCAGGCTCTACCAAAATAGGCAAGAATTGCATGATAGGAGGCCAGGTTGGATTTGCAGGCCATATTCAAATTGCGGATGGAACCAAAATCGCAGCGCAATCTGGAGTGGCGGCATCCATAAAAAATGCTGGAATGACGCTTATGGGAACACCAGCTATGCCAATCATGGATTTCAATAAGTCTTACATCTTCTTTAAAAAATTGCCGGCTATTCAAAATACGGTAGAGACTTTGAAGAAGTGGATGGATAGTCAGTCAAAATAGTTTTGATTGATGCGTTTTCTTTGGCACAATATCAAGCAAAGAATTATTTATAGTGCAAGAGCTATAGGTCGACATGGTGTCCACTCGCCATTGGTGTATCAATTGATTGATCAAGATTTAAAGGTTGAATTACCTCAAGCGCTTAAGGATATTGAGAATCATCGCCGAGATTTGTTATCGAGCAACAAGATTTGGACTCCGTTGGATCTAGGTGCAGGCTCAAGAAAACCATCAAGGAATCTAGGTGAAGCGGTTAAGCATGCAACAAGCCATAAAGACAAAGGTGCTTTTTTATTTCGGTGGGTGAGAAGATTTAAACCGAATGCAATTTTGGAATTGGGAACGCACGTAGGCATTAGCGGCTCGTACTTGATAAGTGGTTGTTCAACCTCCCAGCTGACAACGGTTGAAGGTGATCCTTTCCTGTATCAAAATGCAAAGGAGTATTTGTCAAGTTTTGGAGATAGGGTTGATGTGATACTTGGTAATTTTGATGATGTCCTTCCGCAAATCCTTCCAACAAAGAAATGGGATTTGGTTGTGATAGATGGCAACCACAAAGGGGAAGCCCTACTTCGTTATTTCAATCAAATTTTACCGCACTTGAGCGCTGATGCATGGGTGCTCATGGATGATGTTCATTGGTCACCAGATATGACCGATGCTTGGAAAGATATTGTTGCGAATTGCGGGAGTAAATTAACCTTGGATTTCTTTCAATGGGGTGCATATCTGCATACAGAGAGGAATCAGAAAGAACATTTTATACTTCGCTATTAGGCGATTTAGAATTTCCTTACCGGAATGCCGCTGATGTTTACGTTTTTGGCTTGAATATCACTCATGTCAAATTCAAAATCATAAACGGCACCATAGGTAGCATTTTGTTGTGAGGATGTCCAATGAAAAGGTCCTGGAATATTGCCAATGTTATTGGCGTACAAATTATCACGAATCAAATTCATCTCGGCATTGTTGGGCATATACCAATCACTGAATCCGTTGACACTGTAATTATCGATAATTCTTGCTACTGCATTTGTGGATGAGCAAGCTGCTACAATGGCTGCTGTATTCACGTCGCCTGCGCCAATGGTATTGGTGATTCCAGCTACCAATGTGCCTTGGCAACCCCAAATCCCAAAAAATGAGGTAGGATAAACTTCTAAATATCTCCATCCATTGGTGTAACTTCCTTTGTCATAAAAGACATACCCTCCGGCGGGACCTTGGCTTCCCAGGGAGTAAGAAGCAGTTCCAAGGCAAACACAATTTGCATTGTATTGATCATTGGTGGTGGACGCATTCCCATCGTTGCACGCTTGACCTGTAATGTGACATGAACCATCATCATTGGTGGCTAATGGATTAAAATTACATGCAGAGGTATTGGTGCAGCCGAATACATGATTGGCGGCACTAATGCCTGGGATAATTATTGAGTTTTGTCCGATGGTTAATGTGTCTCCAGTTAGAGAAGTGCTCACCTGTACTTGGTTGGCATACAAAGCAAAGGGAACGGAATTCAACGGCTCTGTTCCAACAAATACCCATCCTTGTCCTTGGTTAATATCCACTTGAAGAAATTTACTTCCGTTGGCCCAATCGATGGTTGCAAAACTACCCATGGTTACTGTTCCGGATCCAACAGTAGCACTCATCAATCCTTGACCATTGGTCGTAAGCGTTTGAACTTCTTGGTATGCAATTGGCCCATTGACACTGCCCAATCGGATGCAAAAGCGAGTACTCACATTTTGATTGCTTATGGCTTGTCCCGCACTGTTGCGCATCATTCCTTGATATGAAAAACCCTGCGGCGCTTGGGCAAACATAGTTGGTGCGATCAATAAAAATAAAATGAACGAAATGAATTTCATATTGCCAAGATAAGAATGAAACCTACTTTTCTACCTTTGATCAATGAAAAACTCCCTTCGATTCTTTTTCGCTAGTTTGATTCTTTTGTTGACCGCTTGCAACAGGGGTCAAAATTATCAACCTCAAGAGGTTTTGATTTTTACCAAAGAGGGATGTCCGAGATGTGCTGAGGCAAAGGAAATATTACATGGACGTCAGCGACAATTCAAAGAGAAGAATATTGCAGATCCAAAATACAGACAAGAAATGTGGGACATATTGCATCAAAAAAGCGGCGGTGAAGAAGTAAGATTGGTTATGCCGGTGGTTATCGTGGAGAATGAAGTTTATTACAACATTCCACAATTACAGCAATTTTTTTCTGGCATCTAGCTCGGCATTTGCACGTATTTCAGGAATTCACTTTTTCTAGCGTCATCCATAAATACACCGCTGTACGAGCTTGTAACAGTTGCAGAATTGATGTCCTGAACACCGCGGCTGCTCACGCACAGGTGAACTGCATCTATCAAGACCGCAACATCTTCGGTTTTCAAAACGCGTTTCAACTCATTGGCAATTTGAATGGTCAATCGCTCTTGAACTTGGGGTCTTCTTGCATAGTACTGAACTATTCTGTTGAGTTTGGATAGGCCGATAACCTGTCCATTGCTGATGTAGGCAATGTGAGCTTTGCCCATGATTGGGACAAAATGGTGCTCACAGTTAGAAAAGAAAGTGATGTTCTTTTCTACCAACATTTCATTATATTGATATTTGTTTTCAAAAAGCTTGATGTCAGGTCTGTTTTCAGGCAATAGGCCTGAAAATATCTCTTTCACATACATTTTAGCTACGCGATGCGGAGTGCCAGAAAGACTGTCGTCGTTTCTATCCAACCCCAAAATATCCATGATTGAAGCAAAATGTTTTTCAATTTGTTCAATTTTTTCATCTACACTGAGATCAAAAGCATCGGGCCTCATGGGGGTATCAATCGATGTCATGACATGTTGATCACCCATTTCGTCAATCTGAATCTTTAAATCTTTATCCATGCTCAATAAACCAATGTACCTGATTTTTGTTCGCAAAAAATGATTATCATTGTGAAATCAAAACCTTAAAGAAAATTTTATGTCAATTTGGAGAAAGAAGCCGGTAGAGGCGTATCATGCCGATGCAAGTAAAAGTGAATTGAATCGTGTGTTAAGTCGATGGGGTTTAACTTCCTTGGGAATAGGGGCCATCATCGGAGGTGGAATTTTTACACTCACTGGTATTGCAGCGCATGACCATGCAGGTCCTGCTTTGGCTTTGTCTTTTATCATCGCCGGTATTGGTTGCTTGTTTGCTTCTTTGTGCTATGCTGAGTTTGCTTCTGTATTGCCTGTTGAGGGTTCTGCTTACGCCTACGCTTATGGAACAATCGGCGAATTGTTTGCGTGGTTCATCGGATGGAATTTGATTTTGGAGTACATGATGGGTGCCACTACTGTAGCGGTAGCTTGGAGTGGTTATTTCAATAAGCTATTGCATCTTTTCGGATTGCATATTCCAGATTACTTAACAAACGATCCTGTTACACACGGCGGTCCTGCTTTTAATCTGTTGGCTTTTTTAATCACTTGGGTGATTACATCCATTTTGGTTAAAGGAATCAAGGAGGCAGCCAAGACCAACAACATCATCGTTATCCTGAAGGTTGCTGTGGTACTTTTTGTGATTATCGCTGGTGCATTTTATGTAGACCCTTCCAATTGGACTCCATTTATTCCTGCTGAAACGCCCGTTTTAGATGCTTTGGGTCAGCCAACTGGCGAAGTTAATTTTGGATTTGGCGGCGTCTTAACAGCAGCTACAATTGTGTTCTTTGCTTACATTGGTTTTGACGCAGTATCGACACAAGCAGGTGAAGCCATTAATCCCAAGAAAGATGTGCCTTTTGCAATCATTGCCTCATTGGTAATTTGTACACTTCTTTATATCCTGGTTTCTTTGGTATTAACTGGAATGGTGCCCTACACAGATTTGGATTTGAAAGCACCAGTCGCGTCAGCCTTCGAAGGAGCGGGAATCAAGTGGGCCGTTTATTTGATTACCATTGCAGCTACTGCAGGATTGATGTCAGTAATGTTGGTGATGATGTTGGGACAGACCCGTATTTTCTTGGGTATGTCCAAGGACGGTTTGTTGCCTCACAATTTATTTGGTAAACTACATCCCACATACAAGACGCCTTATCGCTCAACAATTTTAGTGGGTTTAATTATCTCTTTGGTTTCAGCGTTAACTCCAATCAATACAGTTTCTGAAATGTGTTCTATGGGCACCTTGTTGGCCTTTGCCATGGTATGTGTGGCTGTACTTATTTTGCGCATCAAACAACCCAATTTGGATCGCCCATACAAAACGCCATTTATTTATTTCGTTGCACCAGCGGGTGCTTTGTTCAATGTGTTTTTGATGTCCTATGTTCGTGCACACACTTGGTATGCCTTCTTGATTTGGGGAGCTATTGGTGTGTTGGTTTATTTCTTATATAGCCGCCGACATTCACATCTGCATCCGAAGAATTAAAATAATGCAGGCGAGTTTCTCGCCTGTTTTATTTTTTAATGTTTAATGAAAGAATAGTTGAAATGGATTTGATGCAGTTGACTGCCATTTACGGGATGGTACTAAAAGCCGCCATGGCTTGGGTGATGTTAGGTTTTTATTGGGAGTTAAAAAAGCAAGACTCCCGACAAAAGTGGGTTCCATTATTGTTATCCATTAGTGGGATTTTGTATTTGATTGCAGACCTTCCGATTCTGATCATGCCCATGTTACAGGAATCCAATGCGGTTTTAATTTCCCATTCGTTCTTGCTTTTGGTTACCACATATCTAAAATGGATGGCTGCTTTGCATTTTTCTACGCGTGTAAAGTATCTCAGTGTATTGACCCATCCGGATAAGACTAAATTCTGGTATTTGGTGGGTGGATTGTACCTGGGTGTTGCGGCGATTATTATTCTATTGCTCAATTTTGGGCATCAATGGTTGGATGCCTATTTCACAGAAGCTATTTTACGTGGACTGGATTTGGCGACATCAGGTGTAGTTGCCGTAATTTTTGGTTGGCTGTTTTTTCAATCTATTGGGCAATTGAATTTCTCAAAATTTACCCAATGGACCATTCAAGGTTGGATTGTAATCAATGTTTTAAGCTATGTTTACTTTCTATCAAGTTTCTTTATCCAACCTGCTTGGCTGACATTTGAAATCAGTTGGATTGTTTCCAATACCTGCAATACAGTATCTGTAGTTTTAATGTCATTTTATTATGGAAGGTTGGTAGGCGGTGTGCAAGAAGTGGGATTTCAAACCACCAAAGTAAATGCGACGATTCAGACCATCGATAAGGTTTCTTTGTTTAAACGTGATCAACAATGGATCTTGATGTTAACCGTAACCATGAGTCATGGGGCACAAATTGATTTAGAAGTCGCAAAGGACCGATATTTGAAACCATTGATGTACTGGATGGTTTTCATTTTGGCAAAGAAGAAAGCAGTTGAGTTGTCTCACCGTGACATGAGTATTCTAAAATTCAAGATGTTGGAATATTGGAACAAAAATTCTACGCATTTGATTGAGAGCATGGGTTCGCTATTTGTCGGCGGCAGAGGTATGTATGAATTAAAGCCGAATGTATCATTTGATGAAAAAGACTTTATCTCTGCATTGGAGGAAAATGATGGCGTGCTCCAAACGATTTTGGAATTCAAATCCAATTGGATGTCCGCAGGATTAGAATCTGCGAATACTCCTGCAAGACCGTTTGCAAAATGGGATTCTACGTCATGGAAGGATTTTTTCTTTAAATCTTAAGTTGCTCAATAAGAGAGTAATAATTATTTAAAATACAGTTTGGAATATTATTAATATCATTCTTACCGCCCGCGCGTGATCAAAAAAATAGTTTTGGATCATCTAAATAAATTAAGATGAAAAAACTACTTTTTACGTTAGGAATGTCGTTACAGGCAATTTACATTTTTGCGCAGTGTTCCAATGCTCCTGGTGACCCAACATTTTTCCCAAATAACTCATGGAATTGCTATGTTTTCGGTGCCGGAGATGCTGACGGCGGAAGTGGTGCATGGGTATCTAATTACTCTGGTTACTTCTCAATGAGTGAATTGAGTTTTGCAACAAATTCAGGTAGCGGTTTATCTAATGCGCACAGTTGGGATGCTTTAGATTCGCCATCTTCAGTGTCGGGCTATCAGGGTTGTCCTGTTCCAGCTGATAATTTTAGTGTGATTTATATGAGAAGGGGCGTGCCTCAATGTGGTAATTATACAATTAGGATCGATAAGTCAAGTGCGAGCATACTAAAAATAAATGGTCAAACAGTTTGGCAAGAGACTTATGCCGTCTCTGATTTCGAAGAAAATTTGATTGCATGGGCGGGTTATTTAGATGCAAACAGTACAATAGAATTTAGATTGTCTTTTGGAGTTAATTCTAATAACTCCGGATTAATGTTTGAATCTTCCTTCGATCAGCCTGTAGCAACGGTCTGTGATAATAGTTTAACAGTTAATGATAAATTATTGGGGTATGAGAATGTTTATTCAGCGCCATTCTATTCCGCTCCAGTTGGTATGACTTTTTCAGGAGATGCAAGTTGGAATGCATCTGAGCAGTTAATTCGTTTAACCAATGGCGGCGGTGATTTAGGGACCGCAGTTTTTACACCAAGTGTTACTCTTGCAGGATTTATTGTCAATTTTGACATGAAAATTCCAACTACATCTCTCGCTAATGGAACGAGTTTCAATTTTGGAAATTTTAATCCAACTGTTGGCGGAGGAGAAGGTGGTTTTGGATCAGGACTATCTGTATGTTTTAGAACTATTGCAATTCCTGATGCGGTCGAAGTGAAGTGGAATGGCGTGGTGCTTGCCTCAACAAATTACGATGTATCTTATAATGAATTGTATGAAACTACAATCAAAGTTACAAGTCAAGGAAAAGTCTCAGTCTTCTATGGACCTTTTCAATTGGCATTACTCTCTGATGTAGTGATTCCTGGTTATGAATCAATTGATAAATCAAACTGGAAAATGGCTTTTTCTGGCAAAACTGCTGCACTTTCTAATAATATTCATAGGATAGATGATCTAAATTTATTTTCTATTGAACGGCAAGAGTTTTCATTGGATGGGGTTTCTTGGCAATCAGGGAGCAGTTTTTTGAATGTTCCTGACAATAGTTATAATCCAGTAGTAAGAAGTATTGATCACCCGACTTGCCTGATCAGCACAAATGTGGTTGTTCCTTTTGATTTGACTAGTTTGGATGGAGCAGTAAATGCTAATCCCTGTACTTATGTATCCAATTCTAATGTTCAAGAAATGGGAGGCTATCACATGTCAAACTATCATTGCAATAACACTTTTCAGGTTGTTGAAACATTTACACACAACGGTATCGTAGAGAACACAGCAACATGGACATTATCTGGTTTGGGGAGTGGTGGAGTATATCAGCCGTCACGAACATGGAGTATAGGAACAACAATTGTCGATGTGGTTGTAACAGATGTTTATAACAATTCAAAGTCTACACAATATGATGTTGTTATTAATGATCCAACACCGCCTTTGATAATAGCTCCAGCAGATACAGTTTTTTGTTATAGTCAAGGACTAGTATTATTAGGATCGCCAACGTATAATTTAGGTTGTGGTGCAGAGGTTGCAAATGACGCCCCGATATCAGGATTTTCTGTAGGTTCAACTCTTGTAACTTGGACAATTACCTACGATGATGGTGATACGGCTTCAGATACGCAATTGGTAACAGTTACCTCTCCAAATACATATTTTGAAGACTCAGATGGAGATGGATTTGGAACTTCCTCAGGGTCAAATAGTATTCAGTCGTGTACTCCCGTCTCAGGGTATGTTTTGAGTTTCAGTGACTGTAATGATAATAACTCCTCTGTTTATCCGGGGGCTACAGAAACGTGTGGCAACAACATTGATGATGATTGCGCAAACGGCGATGAAGCTTGCGCGCCAGTAGCTGGTTGTACAGACCCACAGGCATGCAATTACAATGCACAAGCTACAATCAACGACGGAACTTGCATCGCTGTATCTCTAATTTTTATTGACTTGGATGGTGATGGATTTGGCGATGCCTGGGGAGATAGTTTTGAAACATGTAGTCCTTCTCTTTACCCGAATTATGTAACAAATGACTTGGATTGTGATGCCTACAATGCGGCCATTAATCCCAATGCAACGGAGGTGTGTAATGGCTTTGATGATGATTGTGATGGTCAAACAGACGAAGGTGTGGGTAACCCTATTTATGCTGATGCAGATAATGATGGTTTTGGAAATCCGAACAATTCAATGATCTCTTGCTTTTTGATTTCGGGCTATGTACTGAACTCAACAGATTGCAATGATAATATGGGTTCTATCAATCCTCAAGCAATTGAAGTTTGTGGAAATAGTGTCGATGAAGATTGCACAGGTGCTGATTTGATCTGTCCATCTGCTGGTGGAATTGGCGATGCCGTAACTCTAAACGCAATCAATATTTACAATTCTGGTACTCAGTCATTGATCAATGTTAACATGATCAATGGTTCCAATACCATAGAGAATTCTGGAGAGGGATTAGAATTGTGGTTCAAATTTACAGCCACTACCAATGCCGCTCGCATAGCGCTTCAGGGATCTACTGCTGTATTGGATGACAATGAGTTGAGCTTATATGCAACTCCTCAAACTACCGGTTTGCCTTTGATTCCTTTGGTGGTGGAAAATGATGTAACACCATCTGCCATGGGTATCTCGTTGGACGGTGGAAATGAAACCATGTTCAATGATCAATTGGTTGTAGGGCAGCAATACTATGTCTGTGTTAGAAATACAAACGCAACCCCAGGTTCATGTAAATTGAACATCGCTCGTTTGTTGGGTTCTGAAAATGACATAATGCCGTACACCAACTATACGGGTATTTACAACAATACATGTCAGAACTTCAAGGCCAAATTTAGAAATGGAGCTGCCGGATATGTTGTAAATAAGTACAATGATTTATCAACTTTCACACAGGGCAATACACCTGATTGGATTTATGCCATGCTTGCAACCAATGGAACGGGAACTGCAACTTCTGTATGTCAATTGGGTAAAATTACTTCTCCTAATTTAAGCAACAGTAACATGACGTTTTATACGAGTGTGGATGTGACTTATATTCTAAAGGATGCATTTGGAAATAGCAATACTCTTTTGGCCAAAGGAGGAAGTGCAATGCCGGTGGTATTGACACCGGAGGCGGACTTGAATGTGCGCACTGCGGATCGTTGTCCAGTTTACAAATCTTTGACCTCATCTGTGGCAACCAATCGATCAATTTGCGGCGCATCCATGTACAATTGGGAAATAACAGAAACGCTGCCTAACCCAGGATTGCCTGTGAGTATCAACGGAGCAGCTTTTGCAAGTAGATTGATGCAGATGTCTGCTTTCCCAGCCATCACGCAAGGAAAGACTTATGATGTGCGCATCAGAGCGCGTCATTTGGATGGTATGTCGTATAGTGAATTTGGTGATAATTCTTGCGTCCGCACCATCGGCGCTGCAGGTATGCAGCCAACCAACAATGAGACGCCGATGACAATGGCATCCAATTCAGATTTCATGATTTACCCCAATCCAAGCGCTGGAGAGAATATCTATATTTCAATTACCAACCCATCAAGTTGGGTGAATTTGAAAGTGGCCGATGCCAGTGGTCGAGTGGTATCTACCATGAGTTGGAACGCAGAGGATATGCCAGTGCGCAATCTAAATGTGCCATCAGATTTAGCCAACGGAATGTATATGGTGACCCTTAGCCAATTTGGAAAATCATCTACCGTAAGAATGATGATAGCCAACTAAGTTCTGCCAATTATTGTTAGGTCAATAATGAAAAAGATCCCGAGGAAACTCGGGATTTTTTTTTATTTCATTGCCTACATTTGTGCAGAATGAAAAAGTTTTCGATCAAGGAGTTTGTTCTGCAACAACAACGTTTGTTGATTGCCGGACCATGTGGTGTGGAGAGTGAATCGCAGGTGATGAGTACCATTGCTCCCCTTGCTGAAAGTGGAAGGGTTCACTTGATTAGGGCTGGCCTATGGAAGCCGAGAACAAGACCAAACTCTTTCGAAGGTATGGGTGAACAGGGCATTCCATGGTTGGTTCAAGCTAGAGAAAAGTTCCAGATTCCGATCATGACAGAGGTGGCCAAAGCGCAACATGTAGAAGTTTGCTTAAAAAACAACTTTGATGCTCTTTGGATTGGAGCCAGAACTGTGGCTAACCCCTTCTCTGTGCAAGAAATTGCGGACGCTTTAAAAGGTGTAGATATTCCAGTCTTCATTAAAAATCCAATTCACCCAGACCTTGCCTTGTGGATGGGTGCAATTGAACGAATTCAAAATGCCGGACTACAAGATATAGCCGCAATCCATCGGGGATTTTCTACGGGTGCACCTACCTTGTATAGAAATCAACCGCTCTGGGAAATGCCCATCGCTCTTAAAACGGAAATGCCAGATCTTCCAATCATATGCGATCCAAGTCATATCGCGGGTAAACGTGATTTGATTCTTCAAGTCGCTCAAAAAGCGGCAGATCTGAATATGAATGGCTGGATGATTGAGTCGCATTGCAATCCGGCTGTCGCTTTGAGCGATGCTCAGCAACAGCTAACTCCAGATGATTTATTCGCATTGTTAGATAATATTACGTTGCGCGATACAACGGATGCACACATCGAGGATTGTCCAGAAATCAAGAAATGGAGACAGGAAATGGATTTGCTTGATCGTGAAATTATTAGCCTACTTGGACAAAGAATGAAATTAGCCGATACTATTGGTCTCTATAAAAAGGAGAAAAATCTGACCATTTTCTCATTAAATAGATGGAAAGAAATTCTTGAAACTCGACAGGCACATGGCGAAGAGGAGGGCTTAACCGTGCGTTTTCTTAAAACGTATCTTGAGGCTCTGCACGCAGAAAGTATACGCCATCAAGTAGATGTAATGAAATAAAAAAAAGGCTGATTATTCAGCCTTTTTTTTGTGCCCAGGACAGGACTCGAACCTGCACAGATTGCTCCATACGCACCTCAAGCGTACGTGTATACCAATTTCACCACCTGGGCGAGCGCTGCAAAGGTAAGCATCACAGGCCATTCTCACAACTGATGTATTATCTTTCACAAATGAATAAAGGGAGATTAATTCTATATCTAGCTGTAACCTGTTGCTTATTCAATGCCAATATTTCAGCCCAAATTTTACCCTATCAAAATCCTGAAAATTCGGTAGAGAGTAGGGTTCAAGATCTTTTAGCAAGAATGACCCTGGAAGAAAAATTCTATCAACTTTTCATGATAGCTCATGATGAACATTTTGATACCGCTCGATATCAAAATGGTATTTTTGGAATTGAAATCAGTATCCAAGGTATCAATGATCAGCCGGGACAGCAGATGTTGAACTATAATGAAACTTGGACAGCACGGAAACAAGTAGAGGAAATTAATCGAATACAGAAATTCTTTGTTGAGCAAACGCGACTAGGAATTCCCGGTATTTTTTACGGTGAGGCATTGCACGGTGTAGTTGGCAAGGGAGGTGTAGCCTATCCGCAATCTATTGCGCTGGCCGCTTCCTTTGATCGGGATTTAATGAAAAAAGTCTGTGAAGCCATCGCGATTGAAAGCCAACAAAGGGGATGGCGTCAAGTATTATCTCCTGTTATCAATGTGGCAACAGATGTGCGCTGGGGTAGAGTAGAAGAAACATACGGTGAAGATCCGTATTTAAATGCAGTAATGGGGTCTATTTTTGTTCGTGCTTTTGAATCCAAAGGGATTATAACTACGCCTAAACATTTTATCGCCAATGTCGGCGATGGGGGAAGGGACAGTTACCCCGTACATCTGGATTCGATGGCGCTGGCCAATATTCATTACCCTCCATTCAAAGCTTGTGTAGATGCAGGGTGTAGATCGATAATGACCAGCTATAATTCTCTGAATGGACAACCGTGTAGCATGAATGCGCCTTTGTTAAGAAAAACATTGAAGGGCGATTGGGGTTTTGATGGATTTGTTATTTCTGATGCAGGAGCTGTTGGTGGCGCCAATGTATTGCACAATACTTCCGCATCATATGGAGAATCAGGGAAACAGGCCATAGAGGCTGGCCTCGATGTTATTTTTCAAACTTCAATTCAACATGATGATTTATTCAAGGCGCCATTTACAAATGGTGAAGTTGATGCCAAAGCGCTTGATGAAGCTGTTGCGCGTGTTTTAAAAGCCAAATTTGAGTTGGGCCTTTTTGAGAATCCTTATGCCGAGTATTTTGAAACAGATGCAGTAGCTTATCAAAAGTTGGCATTGGATGCAGCAGAGAAATCAATGGTTTTACTCAAGAACAAATCGCAGACATTGCCATGGAATTATAATGGAAAGAGATTATTGGTCATTGGAAATGATGCCCGAGAATGTCGATTGGGCGGATATAGTGGTTCGGGTTTTCAAAAGGTTTCGGTATTGGATGCCATTAAAAATCAATGGGGCGATGAATTAAAGTCAATTGATTTTGAAGCGGGTCCGGGTAGAAAAGAGGAGAATTTTTTTGAGGTGATTCCTGCAGATCAAATTCACGATTTGAAAGTGGAATTGTACAATGGGACAAATTTGAGAGGGGAGAAATTAAAAGATTTGAATTGGACGAAAATTGATTTTCATTACACTTTTTATTCGCCGGATGAAAGCGTGAAAAAGGACAATTTCAGTTTGACTGTGGATGGTGAATGGATTGCGCCAATAACGGGAGAGGTAGAGCTCGGCTTGGCGGGCAATGATGGTTATAAAATGTCTGTACAGGGGAAAGAAGAGATCAATCGTTGGAGCAAGGTTGGATTTCATCAAGAGGTGGTTGCCTTGAAAATTAAGAAAGGAGAGCGCATCCCTTTTCATATTGAGTTTTATGAATCGCTTGGTAATGCAGAATTGAAGTTGATCTGGAGAGAAAAGAAAAATATCGACTCCCAATTGGAGCGCACATTGGATTTGGCCAAGAAGGCCGATTTGATTTTGTATTTGGCGGGTATTGAAGAAGGCGAATTTCAAGATCGTTCTTCATTGAATTTACCTGGGAATCAAGAAAAATGGATTGAGGCTTTGGGCAAATTAGAAACCCCGTTGGTAGTGGGATTGGTCGGCGGGAGCGCAATTGAAATGCCTTGGATAGATTGTGCAGAGGCTATTATTGATTTGTGGTATGGTGGAGAGCAGCAGGGAAATGCCTTGGTGAATATATTGTCAGGAAAGACAAATCCTTCTGGGAAATTGCCAATCACCTTTCCTTTACATGAAGGACAATTGCCTTTGAGTTATTGGCATGAGCCAACAGGTAGAGGGGATGATTATATAGATGGAACGGGATGGCCATTGTTTCCTTTTGGCTTTGGTTTGAGTTACACGGAGTTCAATTACGGAGGCATTAGCTACGACAATCCGGACAAAGACATGCTGGTGATGACGGTTACCAATGAAGGGAAGGTTTTTGGAGAGGAAGTTGTGCAGCTGTATGTTCAAACGAGATATAGTCAAGACTTACAGCCCATTACAAGGCTGGTGGATTTTCAGCGAGTGGCATTAAAGCCCGGGGAAACCAAGTGGGTTCGGTTTGATGTGCGTTCGATCAAGGGGAGATACAATCTTTATGGAAAGGATCTAGATCAATGCGTTTGGGCTGTAGGCAAGTCCTCCAGAGAATTGGTCTCGAAAATAGAAATGAAATAAAACAGAAAAGCCTCACTTTCGTGAGGCTTTTTGTTGTGATTTCGCTGGGATTCGAACCCAGGGCCCATACATTAAAAGTGTATTGCTCTACCAGCTGAGCTACGAAATCGCCTGTGCAATTTTGCGGGTGCAAATATAGGGTATGTTTCTTCCAAAAAAAATATTTTTTAAAAAAAAGTTTCTCAAACAACTTTTTTGATTTCCCGGATGTCTTAATATCTTTGGAAATCATAGCATTAGAATGAAATATTTATTTTCTTTAACTTTCACTTTCATGGTTTGTTTGGCCTTGGGTCAGAATATTCCAACTGAATTTGTCAATCGAGAGGCTTTTACAATCTCTCACGAATCACAGAAATCTTCTGTTTTCCCCACTGTTCAACTGCCACAATCGACAGTTAGTCAGTTGCTAAGTCAGCCCAATGGCCCAATAGATGGGGCATTGTTGAATGGTCAAATTCGAGTTTCGGATAAATTTCAATCATTCCGAGTGGAGGGAACAGATGTCATCATCACCGTTCAAAATACTGCTCGTCTAACTCGCATGTACAAGCAATCTCAAAAAAAGAACGCAGCTAAAAAATAATCTATGAAAAAATTATTCGCCATTATTTGGGGTGCGTTGCTTCTGACTTCGCAGGTTCAATCTCAAGATATTTTATCTTTTCCAGGAACGGGTAGTGCATCCTTTCCTTGCATGATGCCATTTGGAGCGCAGATTAATCATTGGATGTTGGGTTCTGGAAGTGATACCACTTTTGCGGATACCACGTGGCAAACCATGGAATTGTGCCCTGAAAATCCCAATGCATTGGTAACCCTAACTTTAGACCAGTGGGCCTTGTGCTCCAACTTGCCAGACGGTGGTCAATACTTGGTGGTATACAACGGGCCTGCCTCTGACCTTGATGTGTTGTCAACCATCAACCCTTTGGTTGCGCTGGATTCATTGGTAATTGGGTCATTTGCTCAGAATGTTATCTTCAATAGTTTGTTCACCGGCCCCGTGGGTTCAGGGTATTTCTCTGAAGCGATTAACCCCGGTTGTATGACTTTCATTTTAGTCGAATTTGGAACTTGTCCCCCCGGAGATGGCGGTTTTATCGCGTCTGTAGGTTGTGTAGAAGAGGGGCCTTTCTGTGATATTTCTGCCATTGATCCTATTGTGAATGAATGTGACGGTGCCACTTCAACCTACAGTATCGAAGTAGATGCTAGTTTAATCTTGTCCGATAACCCAGGTACATCAGTTCAAATTTTTGTGGATGGTAATCCAACGCAAATCATAGATATGGTTGCGGGAAATAACAACTTCACTTTATCTGGTTTAAACGCGGATGGCGCTGGACACATCTTGTCATTTGAAATTGCTGATTATCCAGGCTGCACATTTGAAATTGGATTTAATGCGCCTGCTCCTTGCACGAACTGCACGGCTCAAGCTGGAACCAATATTACGGGAGGAACAGATGTTGTCATTTGCGGACAGCAGAATAACATGTGGAATGTAACCGGGGAAATAATTTCTCCATTGGATGTCAATGATGCCACGGTAACTTACAATCCAGGTTTGGCTTGGGCGGTGTTCTCTACAATGCCTAACATCACTACAGGCGATGTAACTTCTGATCCTGCATACCTTGGAATTTATCCAGCTTCTGCAAGTGCTATTGATGGCTCTTATCCTTTGCTACTGGTGAGCAACAACGGAACTGCCAACCAGATTAACGCATTATTCGGATTGCCAAACGGCTTCAATGCACCTCTAGAATTTTACATCGCTCCCATTACCATGTACAATTACCAATCAGGAATTGTATCGGTTCAAGGTACAGAAGGACCTTGTGCAGACTTGGGTGAAATTGCGCATGTTATTTTGAATCCTCCAACTACAGTAAGTTCACCCTCCATTGATTGTGTGAATGGCACTGTGACATTCACTCCAACCCAAGGCAATGCAACATTGAACTTAATGTCCTACAACATCATCAATGTTCAACCAGCAACAGCGTCTGCGCCTGCCACCGTGAACAATGGTTCTCAATTCACCATTTCAAACTTGGTGGATGGAGATACGTATAGTTTTCAGTTGGTAGATCCCAATGGTTGCACGTTAAGTCCGGCAGCAGCTCAATTCCAAGGAGCAGGAGATCCAACGATTCCTGGCGTTCCAGAAATTTGCCAAAATTCTGATGCAGTGCAATTGGTGGCAACTCCATCAGGTGGTGTTTGGTCAGGAACTGGGATTAGCGGTGGAGGAATTTTCAACCCAGATAATACGCCAGGACCTGGAACTTACACTGTAACTTATACAACACCCGGTATCTGTGGTGGAACGGCTACAGCCGATGTTGTTGTCATGACCAATGACAACTGTATCACAGGAACAGTAAGCCCAATCGGAACTCCTTCTGTGATTGCTTGTGGTGGATTCTTAACCGATGATGGTTTGCAAGCTGCTGACTATAGCCCTAACTTCAACGACACTACTGTAGTTTGTCCTGACCCTGCAATACCTTTGGATCAGATATCTGCATTGAGCTTCAACGTATTTGACTTGGGCTTTGGTGACCAACTTTCTATTTTCAACGGAAATAGTGTTTCGGCACCTTTGATTGGAATTTTCCAAGGAACAGATATTGTTACCCAGAGCTTCTTTTCGACAGATCCCTCTGGATGTTTGACTGTTGTTTTTGTGTCTGATGCAGATGCGAGTGTCGGTAATTTCAGTGCGGAAATCACTTGTGGTATTCCTTGTCAAAACCCTGAATTGAATATTACTGTAGATCAACCAGATTTCCAACCCACCAAAATTTGCCAAGGAGAAACTGTAACATTTAATGCGTCAGGTACGCAATTCTTCAATGGTGGACAATATGTTTCTCACGAATGGCAATTTGGTGATGGCACAATAGATACAACGAGCTGGCCAATTGTTGCGCATCAATTCGATGATGCGGGCGGATATATTGTTCAACTATTGGTAACCGACAATAACGGATGTACCAACTCAGTATTACCAGATATCTTGGTTTTCACATCTACCACACCCAACATCGATTTGTCAACCTCTGAAAATGACAATACGATTTGTACTGGAGTACCCTTGGATATCGAAGCTACATATGATCCTGTAACTTGGACCAACGTGCCTGAGCCAAACTTGGGAGGCTCTATATTCATCCCAGATGATCAAAGCCAATGTTTCTCAGATACTTTGAATTTCACCGGTTTTGATGGCGGATTAACGATTACGAGTACAGCCGATATCGAAGATATTTTTGTCAACATGGAGCATAGCTTCATGGGTGACTTTGTCATTACCATTTACTGTCCAGATGGCTCAGCTATGGTATTGCACCAGCAAGGTGGTAGCGGTACTTTCTTGGGAGAGCCTGTTGATATTGATGCAGACTTGTCTCCGGGTGTAGGTTATGATTATTTCTGGACGCCAACCGCAACCAATGGAACTTGGGCGGATAACTCAGGTGGCACTTTGCCATCGGGTTCATACGAGCCTGTTCAGCCATTTACCAATTTGATAGGTTGCCCCATGAACGGCGATTGGATCATTGAGATTTGTGACTTGTGGGCTTCTGACAATGGATACATTTTTGACTGGAACATCCATTTTGCGGATTACATGTATCCAGATTGGACCACCTTCACGCCAAGCATCGGTGTGGGTTGTGATTCGTCCTATTGGACTGCTCCTTCAGGTTCTATCATCACGGATCCTCTTGGTTTCTGCGATACTTTGGGTGTAACGCAAGCGGCTCCTGGAAGTTATGTGTATACCTACCATGTCATGGATGACCACGGTTGTGAGTATACAGAGGACATTACAGTTAATTTTTACGCTGCGTTGGTTGCAAATGCGGGCCCTACGGTGAATTATTGCGGCGCGCCAGTTCAAATCCCAAATGTGGCTTCTAACAATCCCTTAACGAACCCTACTGCAGGAATAACCTACACATACGCTTGGGCAAGTGATTCATTGGAATACTTAAGTTCGCCTGGAACTATGGCACCAACGGTAAACGGATTACCTGTTTTAGTTGGTGAATCCTATCAAGTTCAGTACAACGTGGTCATTACTTCCAACCAAGATCCTGCATGTACAGCAACTGATTCTGTGCTGGTCAATGTTCCTCCTTATTTGGTGCCAAGTACTATTTTAATGGATACCGTATATTGCTTGGGAGATCAAATTGATTTGCTCTATCCATATTGGCAGTATTCTGATAGTTATTCATACAACTGGAATTATTCTCCAGAAGCTGGTGTTGTTATTGATAGCTTAAGTTTGACTTACCTGTACACTGTGCCAAGTGTATTCTCTACCGCTTATATCTTGGATGTTGTTGACGAGGCTTGTAATTACAGTGCATTCTATACCTATTTGATTACTGAGGATCCTTGTACCGTTGCGGCACCCAATATCTTTACACCAGACAACGATGCCGATGATCAAAACAATGTTTTTGAAATTACGGGTTTGTATTATCCCAATACAGATATTCTCAAATTCCCAGGTTCTGTGTTGAAAGTATACAACCGTTGGGGAACTTTGGTTTATGAGAACGAGAACTACGACAATTCTTGGAATGGTGACGGTCTAGCAGAGGGAACTTATTATTACATTTTCTTACAGAATTTGGAAAATCAAAAAGACAGATTCTTGAAAGGGGACGTCTACATTACACGATAATATCTTAATCCCTCTTCGGAGGGATTTTTTTTTTGAGCAATGAAAGCAGTAGAACATTTGGGTCAGTGGGCATTGGCCCTGCGCGAGGAGCAAGAGCATGAACGCTTGTGGATAGAGCAATTGATTAGTCAATCCTCTCCACAACAACGCAGACAAGAGGGCATTACCTGGTATCCCGTGAAAGTGGCGGATGAAGGCTATGGCCTGGGTGCATATCCTTTTTTGGTATTAGAGAATCCACGACCCCAAAAGGGACATTCTTTTCAAAGTGGTAATCCTGTTTCGGTATTCAGTGAAGCGGATGCATCTAAAGGCGAGCGAGTGGTGGGTGTTATTGGTTTTGTGGATGATCAACGCATGAAGATTGTTTTTCATTGCGACGAATTGCCTGATTGGATCGATAATGGCCGCTTGGGTGTTGATGCCTTGTTTGATGAGAAGTCCTACAAAGAAATGTTTCTGGCATTGAATAAAACGATTAATTCAGAAAAAGGAAGATTGTCGGAATTGAGAGATTGTATTTATGGACAACGTGGTTTGAAATGGGAGGAGGAGAAGGTAGAACAAATGGCTCATCTCAATGAATCTCAACAACGGGCTGTAGAGGCCATTGTTCAGGCGCAAGATGTGGCGGTGGTGCATGGTCCTCCGGGAACAGGGAAGACCACCACTTTGGTCGCAGCTATTCAAGTGATGGCTAGGCAAGGCAAAAAGATTTTGGTGACCGCGGCAAGCAATGCAGCTACTGATCATTTGTTACAACAATGTATTCAAGCGGGAGTGTCTGGTGTTCGCATTGGCAATACCGCAAAGGTTGAAGAAGACAATCAAGCCTTTACCATGGATGCATGTTTGCTCCGTGAAAAAGAGTACAAGCAAATCAAGGAATTAAAGAAACGCGCCGTTGAAATGCGCAAGATGGGTGGCAAGTACAAAAGAAGTTTTGGAAAGGAGGAAGCAGATCAACGAAGATTGTTGTTTCAAGAAGCCAAGAAATTGCAGAAGGAAGCAAGAGATTGGGAGCAATATTTAATTGATAAAATAATAGATGAATCCGCTGTGGTAGCTGCTACGCTCATCGGATCCAATCATCATTACATCCAAGATAAGACTTGGGATGTGGTGGTCATCGATGAAGCAGGACAAGCACTTGGACCCGCTGCTTGGGTGGCCATTGGACATGCAGAGAAAGTGGTGCTTGCGGGTGATCCACATCAATTACCTCCCACGGTGAAGTCGCAAAAGGCTGCTGAATTGGGATTGAGTAAGACCTTGTTGGATGTTGCCATTGTCCAAGTTCCGGATGCTGTTTATTTTTTGAATATCCAATATCGGATGCACAAGGATATCATGGCTTTTTCTAATTCTTATTTTTATCAGGATGGTTTGATGGCACACGATTCTGTGGCAGAAAGAGGGTGGTCAGAAAGTGAACCCGCAGTTGTATTTATTGACACTGCAGGTTGTGGATTTGTAGAACAGCCAGGTGCAGATGGAAGTAGTTTACAAAACCAAGAAGAGTGGTCTTTGATTCAAAAACATATCGAAAGCAAGCAAATGCTGGCCATTGGAGAGGTGGCAGTAATCAGTCCATATCGAGCACAAGTTTCTTGGATTCAGAACGAGTTGGCTGAACTTCCTCGAGTAACAGTGAATACCATTGATTCTTTTCAAGGTCAAGAAGAAGACATTGTTTATATCAGTTTAGTACGAAGCAATGACAACAGCGAGATTGGATTTTTGAAAGATTATAGAAGGATGAATGTAGCCATGACAAGGGCCAAGAAAGGATTGGTTATCGTTGGCGATAGCGCAACCTTGGCCAAGGATGTTTTTTATTCGAGCATGATTGAGATGATTGAGAAGCAGGGTGGGTATTTATCCGCCTGGGAAATATTATATTCGTGATATGAAAAAATACTGGATGATATTTTTTGCATTGGTTGCAGTTTCTTGCAACAAATGCAAGGACGAGCCTGAAACCACCGTCGTTGATGAAGGACCGATGTTGGTGGTGAAGTTTGTGATGGATCCTAACCAGGAAAGATTGAATAACTTGGGCCAACCCAGTGTTGTGCCAAGTGGACATGCGGCTGTAAGTCCAGTTTTTAATTCATTGAGTGCACACTATTTTGAATTGGCATCAACCATTTATACTCCTTTGGGTGAAGGAGAAGTAATATACATGGGCCCAGAAACCATGGCTGGCGGTGCCAAGGCAATTAACTTTGATCAAGCTAAAATTGTAGCGCCTGGCGAAGTTTTTCTTCGCATTCCCATTAAGGATATCACACCAGGTACTTACAATTATCCGCGCATTTCCTTGCTGTATCAAAACTATGACATTCCATTTACCCAATCAGGTATGGATTTAACCGGAACGATTGCAAGTTTTGTGGGCTACAATACCTACATCTCAAGTTATAAAATCAATACCCAGACTTTAGCTGTTAATGATGACAAGCTTCAAGGTTTTTGGGGTTTTGAAACCATGGTATTTGGAACACCATATACTTCATCTGGACAAGCGCCAGAAGGAGCCACAACTGTGCCCAATCCTCTGTTTGCGACATCCCCAATTCCCCAAGGTTCTTGCGTGGTTACGGGTATTTTTGATCAACCATTGATTATCACGGGTAATGAATCCAATGATATTCACTTGACCATTTCGTTTTCCAATAACCAAAGTTTTGAGTGGGTTGAAGTTACCGCTGACGGCAAATGGGAACCGGGCATCGGTGAGAATGTGGTGGATATGGGAATCAGAGGAATGTTACCGATGGTGGAATACTAAGAAACCTCGGTCCATTCATCAAATTCATCATCGTTCTTCTTCACTTTTACTTGGACTGAATTGTTTTGTCCAAAAAGTACTTGCACGATACTGATGAATATGGACAGCCAAAAAGCCGACCAGAAACTTTTAATGCCAAACTCAGGTACAATCTTGGAGGCAAGCATTAGGATTAATGCATTGATCACCAAAATGAAAAAACCAAAGGTGAAGATGGTGGCAGGAATGGTAAGAACAAGCAACAGAGGTTTGACAAATCGATTTAAAAGCATCAATACCAACGCCGTTATTAGCGCGTAGAATTTAGTTTCAAATTGAATTCCATCCATCCAAGCGTCTCCAACCAGTAAGGTGACGCTAAGCAACATGAACTGAAAGCTAAGTTTCCAAAAATTTACTGACATGGGTCAAAAGTACTTAGGTCTTTTCTATATTTTTGCAACCAAAATCTAAACAATGAAATTTTTTATCGACACAGCGAACTTGG
>JACCDJ010959839.1_pt1 | contig 24877 bp, 23 predicted proteins | sample 7444481 | NCBI WGS metagenome assembly JACCDJ01 (sample SAMN15323435, study PRJNA562643) | freshwater metagenome | isolation source: river surface water | place: USA:Blue River Watershed | collected 2017-08-15 | reverse complement strand
GTTGATATTAGTATTAGTAAAGAAAAGAATAAATTTATTATTCATATTGATAATTTACATCAAATAACACAATTAAAATTCATTCATGAATTACTTTTAGTTTTATTTGATTCTCAATTTGATGATATTTTATCTAATAAAGAATTGGGCCAAAAAAATATTTCAAAAATGGAAAAAGATATTGTAATTGATATTGAAGATAAAGAATCAATAACAGAAATTGTAGATCAGATGAATTTAGGGTTTGAATTTGGTGAGTTAGGTTTTGAAGATTTACAAGTAGATATTGATATTGAGGAAGAATATAAAAAGAAACAAGAAGAGAAAAAAGCAGAAGAGGAAAAAAAAACAGATGAAAAAATAGAAATTGATTATGATTTAAAGAAAAAGGGGTCTCATGTTGACAAAATTAAATTTACCAATTATATGATTCAAATGAGAGTAAAAGCTGATCCTGGTTTATATAAAGTAGAAGATGTTAATACAGGACAAGGTGAAGAGCAAGGTTGGAAATATAGCACATCATGTGATGCTACACAAATGAGACAACCATATGTTATACCAAAAGAAAATCTAGAAAAAATTAAAGATAAAAAGGCAATTACTGGTTATGTAAAATATCGTGATCAATATTATATTTGTCCTAGAATTTGGGATTATAAAGCTGAAATGCCTATTTCGACAGATGAATTTATTAAAAATGGATTAAAGAGTCCTTATACGAATGGTGAAGCAATTCCAGCTGATAAACGTAATAAAGAATATCTAGGTGATAAATATACTGTGATTGTTCGTAAACCAACTAGTAGCACATATTGGACAAAAGATAAGGCTGAAAAGGGATGGCCTGAGATGTTAAAAAATACAGGTTCTGAAGCATATCCAGGTTTTATGAAACCTAAAAATCATCCTAAAAATTTATGTGTTCCATGTTGTTTTCTTAAAGAACCTGATGATTTTGATCCAAATGCTACTGAAATCCAAAGATTTAAAAAACCTGTTGGACATGATGTATGTGAAATTGATTCTGATTCTGAGTTACCTAATCAAAGTAATGAAACTAGAGAATTTGATGATGGTTTAATTTGTAAAAATGAAAATTATATTAAAGCTGATATTGCTATTTTAGATAATTGTAGATATGGTCAATTACCTGAAAATTTAAATACTTTATTAAGAAATAATCAAGAAATATTAATATCAGCTTCGACAAATTCTTTACATAAATATACTAATTGTTTTTTACGTAGAGGTGTTTTTAGTGATAAAAATAGTTTTCTTCGTTCAATAGCTAGCATTAAAGAATCAATTACAACAGGACAAGTTTCATTTAAAACATTAATTAAATTGATAACTGATAATTTAACCCCTGATATATTTATAACATTAAATCAAGGAACTCTGATAAATATTTTTAAATTTAATTATAGTTTACCTAGAAATAACACCCAGATATATTATTTTTCTGAATTTGTTAAAAAATATCCTAAATTTGTAGGTTGGTTAGGTTTACCAGATTATAATATCGAAAAGGTTAATGATTTAATATTATTACAAAAAGATAAATTAAAATTAAGAAAAGTTCGAAAATTATTCGTTGTTTTCAGTGCTTTTCATAATTTTATTAAATATTGTCAGGATGATAAAATAATTAAAAGACATGATTTTTTTATAGATTTAATTAGTCGACCATTAGACTGGTTATTTCCTCAAGGTGTAAATATTATTATGTTTTCAAAAGAAACAAATAATATTTATTGTAATCCTTATATTACAACTATTGATAAGCCTGTAATTATGCTTTTATATGATAAAAATGGTAAATTTGAACCTATTTTTCATATTCAATCAAAAGGTTCTCTAGTTCCAAATGGTGTAATTAAACTTGATAATACAATAAATATGTCTACAACTGATTTGATTAGTTTAAAAAATAATTTAAAAAATCAACCAATCAATGTCAATTTATTAAAAGAAACCCAAAAACGCTTACCAATATTGAAAGAAATTGTTAAAATTCATATTACTAATTGTGGTGAATTATCAAATTCTGAATATGGTAATTATAAATTATTACCACCTGCTAATATAATGTATGAAAAATTAAAAGAATTAAGTGAAACTTATCCAGAATTTGAGCCTTATCAACAAATAACATCAGCATTACATAATACTGAATTTATTATAACTGTAAAAAAACTGATATTTCCAGTAAGACCTAGTGCTATAATATTAGATTTATCAGTTCATGATGGTATGGAATATTTTCATTTAATTGAAACTAAAGATGCATCTAAAATATTAGAATCTTTACATTTATTTAATTCAAAAACAAATAATAAATATTATTATAATCCGGCTGCTTTTCTAGTTACAGACCAAAATAAAGATTTAGTGATAGGTATTTTATTAGAAAATAATGGATTAATACCTATTTATCCTTCACAGTTAACTGAATTATCTGAAAAAGAAAAAAAATTAAACCTTAAAATGGAAGTTATCGTTAAAAATATTTATTATGAAGCTGATTATAAGATTTCAGAAAAACAAATTAATGATGATGATAGAATTGGTTATTTAAAGGAATATCAACAATTTGAATATTTATATCAACATTTTAAATATGAAATTACAATGGCTTTAAAGGAAAATAAAAGTTCATTTTATTTGAATGAAATAAATGCTATTCTAGGTATGCCATTACCAGATTTTAATTTAATGACAAACAAATTGATAGATATTTTAACTAATTTATCAAATAAGGTATTAAAATCAGTAGCTATAGATACTTCCAAATCTTTTGATAATAAAATGAAGAAAAATATGAACCAAAAAAGTAGATTGGGAACACATAAGAAAAAATATAATTTAGGAACATGTCAAAAAATTTCTCAAAAGAAATGTAATCTTCATCCATATTGTATTTTAACGGCTAAATCTGGATGTAATATCAATTTAGAAACAACATTTTGGTCAACATTATTTATTAAAAGATTAGCGGAAGGTATTCTTCGTAATCAAAATGAAAGAAAACATATTTTAGAAGGAACATATATACCTGCTTTTTATTATGAAGACAGTTTACAATTATCAAAAGATGAAATATTTTTAACTAATGAAAATTTTTATCTAATTAGGCAAATTTATAAATCTTCAAAATATCATCAAGAAATTGATGTTTTTGAACCAATTGAAACTGATTCATCTGGAGAAAAAATAATTAAAGCTACTTATGAACAAATTGTAAATAAATCAGAAGAAGTAGGGTCTGCAACAGGGACAACTAATACCAATACTGCAACTGGAATTGAAGTGTCTGATTTATCTGGTATTAAAAAGAAATTAAAAACTGTTTATGCTACAGTTTTTGACAAAGATGGTAAATATCGTTCACAATACAATGCAGGTCCATGTATTTTTCCATATGTTTATGGGAACACTAAACAATTATATTTTGATTGTAATAAGGACAAAGATGAAGGACAAAGATGTCCAGTTGAAGTTGATAAATTTAGAAGAGCATTAAAATGGGGCTTCTGTCCAGCTGATCCTCGTGAAACAAGACGAAAAAATAATGTTCAAGAAATTAATGCTAAAGCAACAAATAATAAAGGAAAAATTGACAAGGGGTTTAAATCAGGTAAATGTATTTTTCCTTTTAGATATCATCCAAGTTATGATTTATCATGGGAATGTGTAACAACTAAACATGGTAAAGGACAAAAATGGTGTGCAACTAATATTAAAACTGGTAAAAATATTGCTTCTGAATTACCAATTGCTGCTGATAGAAACGAAAGAATTTACCAAAAGAAATGGGATTATTCTTTAATGAATGACGAAAAAGGAGAATTTAATGATGATTTCTTAAGATATAGCACACGTGGTTACTGTCCAACTGATAAAACTAAAGAATTAAAAGAGGTTAAACCGGATAAAAACATTATTAATAAAAATGATGATAAATATGAAGAAATTAATTTAGCTGACCAGGACAATTTAACAATTGATAATTTTGTAATGAACAAATGTATACAAACAGATTCAAAAGGTGGATATAGTAAAAAAGTTCTTAAAAAGTTTGCGATTGAAGAATTAAATTTTACTGAACAACAAGTTGAAGGTATTAAAAAGGAAGAATTATGTCATTTAATTGGTGAAAAATTAACTAATTTAAAATCTAGAACAGATTTGAAAGGTAAAACATTATTGGATATTTATAAAAAAGACCCTAAAATGTGTGAAAAAGGTGAATCTGGGGGTGGATGGTATCTTAGTGCTTTAAGAAAGATGGCTAGTCGTTATTTTGGCATGGACCCTGAAATAGCCATAGATGCTTCTAAAAAGGATTTATGCAATTTTATAGTTCCTGTATTAGATAAAGAAATGGAAAATATTAAATCATCTAATAAGGATATACATCCACCTTTATCTTCAATTTATACAAAAAATCCTCTTCAATGTGAAGAAGGTCCAAGTAAAGGTGGATATACACTCAAAGAATTAAAGGAAATGGGTGTTAAATATTTTGGTATTCCAGATACAATAAATAATAAGGAACAAATATGTGAAATAATTAGAGATAAATTAAATAATGAAAAAGAAACTCTTGAGGAAGAAGATAGATTTGGTAATAGCTTTTCCAGTTTTGATGATTCTGGTTCTTTTAGTTTCTTAGATGAATTAGGATCATTAGGATTCTTTTCTAAATCCGAAAAAACTAATAAATCATCAAAGAAAAAACAACTAACTAGAAAATCAAATAAATTATCATTAAAACATCTTAAAAAATAATCTAAAAAAATATTTTATAATGAAAGTAATTGCTATTTAAATTTGAATTTGTTTATTTTTTTATTTTTATCTATTTATATCAATTAAGATTATTCATTATTGATTTTATAATTAAAGTAAATATAATGACTGACATAAATAATAAGCAAGATGAAGAGAATCAAATATGGGAAAATATAATAGCTGAATATCCATCAGCCACACAATTATTTAATTATTTTTTAGATGACCCTTTATTAGATTATTTGGATATTTATGGAACATCACTAGGATTTAATATTGAATCATGTCCTCAACATACATTAGAATTAATGAATAAAGGATGTAAATTTGAGGAATTAGTAATAAAAGCTATTCGTTCGAAGGGTCTATATGTTATTGAGGTTTCTAAATTTGATAAATGGGTTGACGGTTGTTTTGAAACTTTACAATTAATGAAAGAAGGCTATCCAATTATTTTCCAAAGTTATGTTGTTAATCATGAAAATAAAACTAAAGGACATCCAGATATTTTAATACGTTCTGATTATTTAAATTTATTAAAACCTGGAATTATCAGTGATGATGAAGCTAGAATACCATCAATATTTGGTAATTGGCATTATAGAGTTATAGATATTAAGATGTCCAATATTGCTTTATCTTCCGATACAAAGAAAATATTAAATAATAAATTATATAAGGGATATAAAGCTCAAGTTCTTGTCTATACACTAGCAATAGGTGCATTACAGCAATATATACCAGATACTGCTTATATTTTAGGTCGTTCTGCTCATAATTATGATAATTCATATTATGTTGATAATTGTTTTGAATCTATTTCATCAATAAAATATAACGAACAAGATAATATTTTAAAAAATGAATTGTTATGTGTTTTAAAATGGAGAGAAGTTTTAAAAACACTTCCATGTGTATCTAGAATTCCTAATTTAATAAATAGTAATAATCAACGTTTAAATGAAAAAATGTTTGATTGGGAATCTATTGAAAAATTAATACCATCTGATTTAAATATTTCATTAAGACCTAATATGAAAAATGTATATGATTATAAATGGATTTCAGCTAAAAAACAGATTGCTTATCAACGTCAAGAGCTTACATTATTATGGAATTGTGGGATAAAAAAAAGAAATCTAGCTATTAGAGATGGTATTAAAACATGGGAAGATTATAAAAATTATTGTTTATTAAAAGGTGGTTATCAAAATTCTGTTTTAGCTAGTATTCTAGATATTAATTTACCTACAAAAGATTTCAATTCTAATATTTTAATTTCACCAAAAGATAAATTAAATGAAGATATGTATGAATTATTACCACCTAGAAATAGACCTTTTCTAGTTATTGATTTTGAAACAACAAATAATTTAAATGACGATTTTTCTAATTTACCAGAAAAAGGAGGAGATGAGATGATATTTTTAATAGGTATCACAATTGTTATACCTAGAACATATGAGTCTTTTTCTTTAATTAATTGTCCCGAAAGTGACCAAAAATATTATCAAGATTTATATGAATATCGATATTTTCCTTTTTTTATAAAAAATATGTATTTAGATGATGAATGTAAAATATTAAGAAAAATGTTGAAATTATTAAATGATGTTAAATTATGGTTAGATATTGAAGAAATTACTTTACATCATTGGTCGAATGCTGAACCGACTTTCTTTAATAAAATGTTTGGTCGTCAATATGATTTTTTATCTGATGAAGAAATAGATTTTATTGATAATATAAATTTTGCAGATATTTTATATATATTCAAATATCAACCAATTGTCATAAAAGATGCCTTTGATTTTAGCATTAAAACAATAGGTGCTGCTATGTATAAACATGGTATGATTAAAACTATTTGGTCAGGTGATGCGAATGGTTTATCAGTCATGTTAGATATTAATAAATATAGTATTGAAGCTGACAAGTTAGGTATTAATTTAAGAGATTTCAAAGAAATAAATGATGTAATAATATATAATATGATAGATTGTCAAGTTCTAGCTGAAATAATAATATTTATTCAACATCAATATTCAACATCAATATAAATATAATTCCTTTAATTTAAAATTTTATATTTTTAATTCGTTCAAAAAAAGTTTAAAAAATAACATAAGTTCATTTAGTATTTTTTAAATTTAAAATTGTTATTGTGTTATCAAAATTATAATGGAAAAAAAACAAGAAGACTCAAATCCAATTAATACAGCAAATATTGTTACCAATATTCCTAACAATATTCCTAACAATATTGAAAAAAGTAATGAAAAAAGTAATGAAAATTGTATTGAAAATAATGTTGATATAAATGATGAAAGTAATATTGACTCAAAAAAAAAATCTGGGTCAAATAGGATTACGAAAACTGAAGCACAACAATCAATGTTGAATCGTAAACAAAAAAAATTGGTAAGTCGTCTTAATTCATCATATTGTAAGACTGGTAAAATGGAACGGATACTTCCTATTTTAACTGGTAAATCTAGAATTTCATTACGTTTAATAGATTGGTTTGTAACTAATTATGCTAAAATATTTAATACACATTATAGTTTAAATGAATATAAAATTAAAAGAGAAACCAAAAGTAAAAAAGGTAAATATACTACTGCAAAAACTTTAAAAAAAGATAAAATAAAAGAAGAAAAAGAAAAAGCAAAAGAAAAAGAAGATAAGAATAAAGATTTAGGTAAAGAGATTGAAAAAGATAAAGATATTGAATTGCTTAGTCAAAGTCCTAGTCAAGGAAATAAATCAGTAATTGACAATAAAGAAGAATATTTTAATGATTTATTTTTTGTTTATCCTAGCTATAGACAAGAATTAAAGACTAATTCAAAAAAACGTTTTGATGTATTTTGTCGCAATGGTTCTTTTAATTATTATTACGACGAACATAAATTTATTGAAACAAATGATGGTCAATTAAATTTCTTTGATTGGGCTGATAATATGTATGTTATCGATTATATCGAGGAACATTATAATGAGATTGAAAAAGACATGGAATTAAGAAATGCTAAAAAACCACGTTCACAAAAGAAAAATATAACAGCAAAGGGTAAAAAAGCTGCAACGATTGCATGTGACAATGATAATGAAACAATTAGTCAAAAACAAAGAAGAAAACGTCGTGAAATTTCAGAATCTTCTTTAAAAACAATTCATCATATTCCACATAGAGCAATTATATCATTTGATTAATAATTATATTTTAGTTTTCTTATTATTTAATAAAGTCTAAAATATAAAGCAAAAAAGGACAAAAATGGATAAAATAGCATTTAATATTATTGACATAATAGGTCTTGAATTAGAACCACATACTAAAGATACACTTTATAGACTTTTGCAATTTAATTATACAGATTATTATACTCATCGAACACATATATTATGGATAATAAGTTTAATTATTATTTTAAGTTGTTCATTTAATGGAAAATATAATGATTTAATTGGATTAATTATGTTAATAATGTTAGGATTAGTTTCAGCTGTTGGATTTTTTTTAACATATATTTATCCTAGATATATATATATAGAAAAATCCAATTTTGTAATTAAAGGATATTATTTAAAAATCTTAGATTTACTATTTCATCATGTTCCTTTAATTATTCATATAATCCTTTTAAAAAAAGGATATTGGAAATATCAATCAAAGTTATTGATGATAGCTATTTTAATCAATGTAATATCATTAATTTTATTTGTATTATTTGTAAATCCATTTAAAATGTATATGCCATCATTGTATTATAAAAAATTTAATTTAAATAATTAATTACACCAACCAAAAAGAAAAATTAAACAAAAAATCATATTTTTTGGTTGATGTAATTAATATAATAATATAATTATATTATAATAATATTATTAAAAAATATATCAAAATGGAAATCATAAAAGATTTAATAGCATTTGTTTCTTGTAACATTATATATTTTACATATATTGAATTAAATCCACATACATCTGGTATTGTCTTTCGTTACAATGATAAAAATGAAAAATATTTATCTTTAAGTAGTATTAGAGAATTTATTATTTTTCCTTATAAAAACCAAGGATTAGCTGTAATGTGGAAACCATGTAATTGGGATATTAACCATACAGTTGTTATATCTGGTTTGTTTGGTCTTTATAAATTGATTTTCTAATATAATTTTTATTTTTATTTTTTAATTTCTAATATTAGGATGGTCAACAGCTAAAGCACTTGCCGATGTTGTTGATGATGCTGAATCACAATCATTATTTAATTTAGCATATTGGTCAGGAATATTTATTTGTGGTAAATTAACCCCTTCAACTTTAACATATTCGCATGGATCACCACCTAATTGTTTCTTTTTTCCATTTGTAAAATATTTACGTCTACCTGTAAACTTCTTTTTACTTACTTTAACATTTTTACCCTTTTTTGAACCATATTTGGGTTTTTTTATTTTGTTAATTTTTTTTGATTTTGTAAGAGATTTACTCTTTCTTATTTTTTTATTATTTAAAGTTTTCTTACTTAACATTTCTAGATTATAGAATACTGTTTTTTATTCTTCTGTTTATTTTCAATAAAGAAAAATATTTTAATTTATCCAAATAAAATATTATAAATCATGAATATAAATGCTTCATAATGAATATAAGTAGTTTTTGTTAAAGCAACTTTATTATCTAATTCAGCACTTTTATTTATTATTTCTAATTTTTTTGAATCTTTAATACTTTCAGTTGAAAATAATATTTCATGAGTTTTTTTCATATAATCTTTCCATGATATAGCAGATTGATATAGTGTTAATATCATAGAACGAATTATTGGTAATTTTTTCAAATCATTCTGTAATAATAATTGGATTAAACAATTAATATAATATTTAAAATTATCTAATGATTTTTTTTTAAGTGCTGGATCAATAGATTCTAGTAATCTTTGATTGATATAAATTATTGATAATTTTATATCTCGATTTGTTGATTCTATAATTTTCTCAATTTTTGATACAGGAAATTCAAATTTTTTAGGAATTAATTTATTAAAATATGATGATAATTCATTTTGTGTAGGTCTAGCAATTATAAACCCTTCAAATCTACTTTTAACCATTGCATTTAATTTGTCAAAATGATTTGTTGTAGATAAAATATAGGTTCTAGATTTTCTTCTTTCCATAAAATTCATAATACAACTGATGGTTTTATCTTTAAACCTATCTAGGTGTAATATTAGTATATATGTTAAATTATCACCTTCAATATCAAATTGTTTTGTAATAAACTCATAAACTGTATCATCATTAACAGAATCATTAATAATAGCTAGATTATTATTTGATAAAATAGCACCTACTTTATCCAAATTAAAGCTTATATCAACCTGTTTTGATTCACTGTTTGGGTATAATGTTAGAATACTTTCCCCAAATAATTTTTGTAAATAACCCATAAATAATGTCAATTTTCCAGAACCAGAAGAACCATGTAAAAGTGTATCAAATAAAATATCATCTGATTTTAATATTTCTACAATTGATTTATGAAATTTAAAATCATCTAATTTGGGAAAATTATTTATCTTTATCAAATCTTTAACCAAAAAATCCATTATATAATTCTTATGGAATTAAAAAGATTATTAAATATATTCTAAAAATCAATTTTATATTGATATCAAAAATAAAAATAATAAAAATAATAACTAAATATAATTTACTAGTAGCTAGAACATCATATCTTTTAAATGTGGTATTCTAGTTACTAGTTTATCATCTTTACAAAATTAAAAATATAAATTTATAGTTTTAATCTTCTTCTGATGTATTACCATCACAATCATCATTTTCTAGATTATCATTATCTGGAATAATTTCTTCATCAATAAATCCAATTGTTGCAATCTCCTTTTTAAATGCAGGTTTACTTTTTCTTGGTGCCTTATCTGTAATAATTGTATTTTCTGAATTATCATCGTAACTAAATTCAGCAAATTGATATTTTTGTTCTTTATAATATCTCTTTCTAGCTGCATACTGTCTATTAAAAGTGGCAAAATAATCAACAATATCAATTACAATATGTTGTTTATCTCTATCTTCGGGTTTCTTTCTTAAAATACGTCCAACAGATTGTATAACATCAGATTTGGGACTAGCTAGAATAACAGTATCTAAAGCTGGACAATCAAATCCTTCACTAACCATGGGATATGTTCCTAGAATAATATCTTTAGCTTCTGATATTTTTAAGTCTGTTTGCTTCATTCCACCAACATATAATCCAGCAGTAGAATTATTTAACCCCTTTTCAATTTGTTCTTTTAGATAATTCAAATGTTCTTTACGGTCACTAAGAATTAAAATCTTACGACCTTCATCACGTAATGCACGCAATTCATCAATTATAATTTTATTTCTTTTTTCACATGAACAAATATTATTAATCATTTTAGGTCTATTAGGGTCACCTCTAACATTCGATACAACAGTTGCATATTCAGGATCATCATTAAAATAATGAATAATTTTACATTTAATTGTTTTATCTTCATTTTGTGATTCTTGATAAACAATATCACCTAGAAAGTATTTGAAAACATGAGTCAAACCATCTTTACGGTCAGGTGTCGCACTTAATCCTAATGTAAATTGTGTAGCAGTTTTAATTAAAGCCCTTGAAAATATTTCCGCACTTAAATGATGACATTCATCATAAATAACTAATCCAAATTCTTTTAATAATTCTTCGGAATAATCTTTTTGAGAAAGACTTTGAACCATGGCAATAACAATATCTTTACCTTCAACATCACAAATTTTACCTTGTAATCTACCTACTTTTGCAGTTGGAAGAAAACCCTTAATATCTTTAGAAGGGTCTCCTAAAATACGTTCAACCCATTGGTCAGCCAAAAATTCTTTATGAACTACAACCAAAGTTTTTAAATTTATAGCAGATGCAATATATAATCCAATAACTGTTTTACCACGTCCACAACCAATTGAAATAATTCCTCCACCAATTTTCTTAGCAGCTTTAAGATAAATATCAGCGATATTAATTTGATAAGGTCTTAATGAACCATCAAATTTTAAATTAGCTTTAGTGCCAGAACCAATTAATTTATTAACTTTTGGTTTTCCATATTTTTCAATACCAAAATATCTAGGCATATATATTTTTTTAGGACTTTCTAAATAAATTGGAAAGCTATTATTTTGTTGAACAAAACTAGTTTGTTGAATTGGGGTTGCAGTTAATTGTTTTTTTAGTTTTTCTAATTCATTTGGTTTAAATTGGGATTTTGGAATGGCATAACCATTTCGACTTATTGAAGAATCTAATTCTATTAAACTCATTTTATATTTAATAATTAGTTAAAGTGTTAAATTAAAGTGTTAATTAAAGAGTTAATTAAAGAGTTAATTAAAATTTTAAATAAAATTAAATATTTATAATCAATCAATTTTTTAAAAATTATTTGATTTTTCTAGAAAAAAAATCTATTTTATAATTAACAAGATAAGAAATTATTAATAAGTAAAAGATGTCTTCATCATCATCGTCGTCTTCATCAAGCATGAAAAAAATATTTACAAGCGGAAATGTTACTTTTGTTATTATTCGTATTGTATTAGTTTTAGTCCTAGTTTTCTTAGTTTACATCCCTAAAAACATATTATCTGTTTTTGAAAACTTTTTCTTCCAAGCCTTCTATTTACTTCTTATGGCTTATTTAGCTTTAATGGATGCTCCCTCGGGTTTATTAATGGCTACCATCTTTTTATTTGCTATTCAACAATTAAATCAACACCATCATAAATCATTACCAACATATCCACCAACTTTTCCACCATCATTTCCTTCAGTTTCACCCACAACATTACCTGTTTTAACAAAAAATACACATCACATGTTGAGTAAACAAGCTATGGGAATGGATAATAGTGAATCAGAAAAAATGATGAAATTTGATGTTATGCAAACTTTAGAAAATGAAAAACTTGTTGATGGTGTTCTTACTAGAAGAACAACTGTTGAAAAGCAAAGAAATGAAGTTGATATGACAGCCATGTTTGATAATTTTGACAAATTAGAACATTTTGAACCAACTGGTGGAATGGATATTCTTGACCCATCAACTCATCCAGCCTTTAAAACTATGACTGAAAATTTAGCCGAAGATAGTAAATCATTTACAACTAAAATGCAATTTCAAGATGCCGGTTCTAATTTAATTCCAGGTGCCGACCCTAACGTTGGTATTAAAGCTTGGAAAAATCAAAATGGAATACAGGGTCTTGACTTCCCTAATGGTTATGATAAATCAGATTATTATGGTGCCGCTTTTTAAATCTTCAAAGTTGTAGAAATCCATTTTCATTTATATTTGAAATATTTTTAATATTTTTAATGGAATAATTATTATTAATTTTAATATTTATTTTTCTTTTACGTTCAAGTTGTAAAAAATTAATCACTATTTATTGTAAATAATTTATATACTTTATAAAAAATAAATTTAAAATGGCTGAAGCTCAAGCTCCTAAACTTGCTCTCCCTTCTGAAAAAACCCTTAATGGGGCATTCAGAATTTCAATTGCACATGGTAAACCAGTTGATTCGTATTTCTATGTAGATTCAATTAAAGGTAAAGTTTGCATTCGTCATGATGGTGATGAAAAAATCATTTTTAAAAATGAAGAAGAATATACATCACCTCTTGAAAACTTATACAAATCTGAAAATGAATATATTGCAGTAACAAATAACTCAATTTATATTATTTCAGCTAGAACTGAAATTAAAAAAGTTTAAAACATAATTTTTTAAGTTTTATTTTTTCAAACAGTTTGATATTCTTCAATCCAAATATTTGGAATAAAGAAATTATTAGGTCCTTTCGAATTTTGTAAATTAATATTCGGATGTGAAAAAGTTATTTCATAATTATCAGATATATCATCAGGTGAAGATTCATATTCACGTGTTCTACGATGTCTATCATAGTCATGTGATGATTCATATTCAGGTTCAGGCGTGTTTATAGGTTCTGATGAAAGTCTGCGACGACCACTTGTTCCACTTGAACCACTTGTTCCACTTGAACCACTTGTTCCACTTGAACCACTTGTTCCACTTGAAGCACTTGTTCCACTTGAACCACTTGTACCACTTGTTCCGCTTGAACCGCTTGAACCGCTTGAACCACTTGTTCCACTTGAACCACTTGTACCACTTGTTCCGCTTGAACCGCTTGAACCACTTGTTCCGCTTGAACCACTTGTTCCGCTTGAACCACTTGTTCCACTTGTTCCGCTTGAACTACTTGTAGGGGATGGTGTATTACTGGGGGATGGTGTATTACTTGGGGATGGTGTATTACTGGGAGATGGTGTATTACTTCCATTGGAATAATTATAAGATGATGTTCTTGTAGAATATGATGAATCTTCTCCTAATCCAATGTTAGTTGGACCAGTGTATGGAGGTGGATTACATTTTTCAAAACTATCATTTTTTAAACTAAGATATCTAGTCTGTGAAGCATCTTTAATCATTGGATTAAATAATTTATCATTTTTAAACTCTGGGTTTGTAGGTTGATTACGTCCACAATAATCATAACAATTTGATTGACCTGCAGAAGTGCATATTTTATCAGTCGCTAATTTTTCAATTAATGTAAATATTTCATCAACAAACCCTGCAATATCTTTTGTCTGAGATATTAAAGAATTAGAAATGGGGATTGTTAATCTTTGAATACATGTAAGTTGATATTTAATCATCTGAAGCTGTTCTTCATTTAATATAATATCTGACGGTGTAACGGAATCAAATGCTGAGTCGGATGTTTGATTCAGGACAAAATATATTCTTTTCAAATATAATGCACTGCATTTTACTTTTTCATATAAATCATCCATATGTTCTTGATATTTTTGTTCGAATTTGCTATATTGTTCTGAATGTATTTCTTTATCACAATATTCATTAGCTATAAATTGATGCAATGTGTTATATTTTTTAACTAATTCATTTTTTGTTTTATAAATAATTTTTTTTAATATTTCATTACCATTTTCAATAAAAAATGGAACACTTAGTGAATTTAATTCTTCAGAATTTAATCTAACTATTTCTCCACCAAAACATTCAACTATTCTATTAGATATTTTATCTATAATATCATCTGGGTTAATTGTAAAATGTTCTTTGGTGGTTTTTTTTGAATAATTAGTAAAAAATATTACAATAATAACCATAATAACAGTAATAATTACAAACATTAAAAATAAATTTATACACATATTATTATTTGATGTCATTTTCTTTTGCTTTCAAATTTACTTTTATTTTAGTTATAAAATAAAGTTGTATATCTATTTAATAAAAAATAAGAAAATAATAATATATTTATTTGTTAAGTAATATAAATAAGTTTTCTTTTAATAACCCCCATTTACCTAAAGCATCGCCCCATGTTTCAGGTTTTTTATCTATTTTTTTTTTATTTTTAATATATGTTCGAGGCATGTCTGATATAAATTTTTTATATTGATTATTAACTCTTTTCTTTTCTTTTTTTCTTTGTTTTCTTTTTTTCTTTTCAACAGCTAATATTTCGGCATATTTACGGTCATTTGGATTATTTCTAAAACCTTCAATATAATTTCCAATAGATTCTATTTCATCTTCATCAGCTTCATTAGTTGATTTACCAGATTCTAATGAAAAAGATTCTACATAATGTCTACTTGGAAAAAATTTATGATATTGGGTTAGAAAAAGTAATATAGTTACAGTTATTATTAGACTATTTTTATATTTAAATCCTTTAGATAATAATATGAATGATAAGACCAATAAAATTAAAACTGTTAAATATTGAGCTTCTTGTAACAAATATAATCCATAAAGTAAAAATACTAGCTCAACTAGATAATTATTCATTCTATTTGTAATATTTATAGAAAAAAATAAAGGAAAACATTATATAAAAAATTAAAAGTTAATAATATTTTTTGTAAAAAAAGTTAGAGGACGAATCTAAGACTTAAGAATAATATAGCTAAAATTACAGCTTTAGCTGCTAGTCCCATCATATTTATTTCTCCTGTTTCTGCTAAAAATCTAGGAACAAATCCAGTCAAAAGTTTATTAAATTGTGGAAGACTAAGAGCTACAAATAGAACAGCAATAATACCTGCAAATTTCATATCTTTCATTATTTTTTCGAAGAATGAAGGTTCTGGTTCTGATTCCATCATATCGTATGGATATTGATGTTCCATTCCCATTTCACCTTCATATGATGGTTCTTGCATTGGAATATTAGGGGTTGGACCATTTTGGGGAATTTGAGATTGGTCTAATTGATATTGAAGAGCACCAGCACTAATATTAGAATCATTTTGGTAATTTGGTTGTTGTGAAGCTTGAGCAGCAACATCGATCATTTTATTTAAATCAAATTGTTGTTGTCCAGCGTCCATTTGTGGTGGCATTTGTTGTCCTCCAGGTAGAGGTAAATCATTTAATGATGTTGACATTTGATAAAATAATTAATTATTATAATGTTTAATTAATTAAAATAAATTAAAAATTTAAAAATAACGAACGAACAAACAAACTAATAAGAATATTAGATTTCTTTTTATTTCTTTTTTATTTCTTTTTTATTTCTTTTTATCACATGATGTAGATTCTGGTTTGTAAATAATACATTTACCATCATGTATGTAGATTTTATCTTTAATATCTTTGTATGGTGGTCCTTTAATAATAACACAATTATTATCTCGACAAGCTTTTTGGAATAAAGCAGCTAGACCTAATCCTAGAATACCTGATATTAAAATAGCCCCCCAATCAGTTTCAACAATTCTTTTAAGAAACATTTTATAATTATATTTCTTTTTATTATCCTTTATTACTTTTAATCCTTTATTACTTTTATAGAAAAAAGATTTGAAAATAAAATCTAATCAATTTCTAGTGGGTGGTCTAAAATAAGACTTTTGTCACTAGGACAATTTACTTCTATTGTTTTATATTTATAACAACTGTTATTATCATCTCTATAAATTGTGTCTTCATCATTTGGTTTAGGATGTTGAATTATTATTTTTTTTGGTGGTTCTGTCATGTAAACATAAAATATACCTAGACAAAAGCAAATAATAAATACAAATGGATTTAATCTCGAGAATAATTTCATTTTACTGCTTTTATTACTTTAATTACTTTTAATATTTTTATAACTTTTATTACTTTTTTAAATTTATAATAAGATATTCTGAAAAATATTCATAAAATATTCGAATGAAAAAACCAAATACAAAAATTAAATCGAATGATAACTTTATCTATTCTAGTTGTATATAAATATTTATACTAAATTATTTGATAGTAAACCAACAAGGAGAACTTCTATCATTATAATTACAAATGTCATGAGAAGTCCAAGGAAATATTTATGCCATTTACCAGGCCATGAAAGACCAGGTGCAACCTTTCTTAAGAATTTATCACCGACACGAATAAAGAAAGGAATAGCTTGTGATGCTACAGGAAATGTTAATGTTATAATAATTAAACCAACTACAACTCCTAATTCACGATTATTATTATCAATGGCCATACTAATTGTAATCCATAAAATACCAATTAATGCAAAGAAATTTATTAAATTTGCGGATAAAAATCCCATTACATTGGTTGGAAAAAGTGGATAAAGATCAGCAAAATTATCTGGTGCACCAGCGGCTGTTAATGTACTAGCTAATAAAACTGTGAATGGTAAATAATATTTAAGTATTTCCATATTATTGGTTGATAATAATATAATTGGAATTAAAATCATACCAAATAAGAAAAATGCTAATGTTCCAAATTTAGGTGTTCTTAAACAAACTTTTAATTCTTCGTTACTCATATTTAAATCTTAATATCTATCTAGATTATTAATCTTTTATTATCTTTATTATCTAAAAAGATAAAATAAAAAAAACCAAAACTATATAAATATTAATTTTATTTAATTTTTTTATTTTTTTAATTTTAAGATTTATTGTTAAGATATGTTCATATCATTATCATCTAGTAAATGCCAATCAACACCATGTATATCATCAATTGAATCGCTTAATAAATTATTTAAAGACATGACCAATTGTTTAACATTTTCATTATTATTTTCCCCATATATATTTAAATTTTCAGGATTCATACATAATGACTCTTGATTATTTATTTGATTATTATTTTGATTATTATTTTGATTATTATTTTGTTTATATAATAAGACATGTAATTGTTTATTTAATTTACTTATTTCATCATCTTTAAGAACAATCAATTCTTTAATTGCAGCTAGTTCATCATCTCTTTGATGAATATGTCTAGTCCAAATATGATGAATATTATTAAAGGTATCTTTAAAGTTTTTATTTTCAAGTGATAATTCATTTATTATATTTTGACGATTTAAAACATAGTCTTCAACGCTTCCTACTTCTAAGTTTAGATTATTAATATCTTTTACTTTTTGAATTAAATCAGCCTTTAAATCATCTATTTCCCCGGTTAAATAACTAATTTTGTCTAATGCTGATTCATATTCTTGAACTTTACTTTGATACAAAGTTAAAAATTGTTGATTTTGTAAATTTAGAAGTGAATCTGTATTAGTTTTTAATTGATTATATTTTCTTTTTAAATTATCATATTTATCAGCCTTTTTTTTTAAAAGACTAATTTTTGTTTTTAATGACATTTTATGAAATTTTAATTAAATTAAACTTAATTAAATTAACCCTAAGTTATTTTTATTTAGACTAAAAAAATTACAATTAAAAGAAAATTAGAGAAAAGGGAAAATAAAAAATTTATTTATCTAGCTGGACGAAGTTTCCAGAAGCTATCATCTGTTGGTATATCATATCTGTAGGCACTATCACGAAGAATTTGTTCTTGTGTTCTAACTGGTAAATCACCAGTGCAATAGAACATGGGGTCAGCACGAGCTTTCTTTGATGGTGGTGCTGGGTATGTCAATGTTCTGTATGGAATACCATGGCCGATAGGAATATGATGAACTTTATCGTCTCCACAGATTTTAACATGAAGCATAGGTGGAACATAAAGTGTTCCTAGACCAACATAATAAGCATTAGGGGCTCTAAGTTTAATGGTAAATTTACCACCATGAGCGGTTGTTGAACCTTGATTTGGAGTTTGATCATAAGCTTGTGCAGGATTAGCATAAGGTAACCCACTGCCTGAAAAACTCATTCCTCTAGTAGCTGGTGCAGCCGCCCAATAAATAATATTAACTGTTTTCATTTCATAACCTTTAAGCATTCCATTAATTGTTAAATCACCATCACCAGCATATTGAACAATACCATCACAACCAATTTCATTAAAATATTCTTGTCTCCAATTTGACATTTCAATTAGATATTCTAGAATTAGATTTATTCTATAATTAGAAAAAAAAAGATAAAAAAAAATCTTGATTTTAAGACACTTTTATTTAATTACATTTTGTTTTATTTTATTTTAATGATTCATTCTAGGGTCACCACCTTCACGAACTGGAAGAGCTCCACCTTGAACAGTTAAACGTTGAATACTACTGTTAATTGATGGATCTAATGGGTAATATGTTGATAAATCTTGTGGTGTAGCACAGTTATTTTGTTGCATATCATATGGCCATGCTTCAGGAAGATTTTCACATCTAGCTTCATTTGAATAAACACGACCTGTTCCAACACCTGATGGGTCATTACCAACAAGACGGCAACTATGTTTGTCACAAACCCATTTATTGACTTCTGGAAGCATTGTTCCTGGTTCAAATGGTTGTTGACAAGGTGTGCAACAATTCTTTGCACAAGCATGTTGACGGTTAATATCCATTAATTGTTTGGCGTTTTGAGATAAAAATAAACGGTATTGGTAGCTATTTTGAAGACCATTTTCGGCTCTGATTAAATTATTAACATAGCAATTAGGGCGGTAGTCTGTAAAGTGACGCCCATCCGCCATTCTAGGTGGGCATCCAAAAAATTTATTATCACTAGTTTTATAGCAAGATGACATTTCAATATTTTCTGTATTTTATAATTATCATAGATATTTTTTTTTTATTATTTTATTTAATCGCTCTAATTAAAACCAAAATAATTTTATTTTTATATTTTTTTTAAAAATCTCATTTAATAAAAAATTAACATATAATGAACTAATAAAAATGACAACATATACTAAACAATGTTTTTCTTTAATAAAATAGGAATTAAAAAGTGTGAAGGAAGATTAAATGACTTACTGGAATAGATAGAATAAATAATGGTGTTAAAATATACCATAATTATTTTATAAAAGAAGATGAATTAAAATATAAAGTAAAAGTTATTTGTATTAACCAATTATTGTTGTAAAAATAGTTGATAATATTACAAAAAAACTTGGTATTAATGAAGACATTAAACCTGTTAATAATTCTGGTTTGTCATAATCTTCACCAATAACAGATGGATAAATAATCGATACAAATAATGTCATTAAAACAAATGTTAATAAAATTAAATACATAATTTTTGAACCAATATCTTCATCTAGGTTAAATATAGATGTTGTGAAATTTGATTGCGATATTAATAATATTGTTAAAAATAATAACATCATACCTACAACAATATAAACAAATAATAAAATACCATTAAATGTGTTACTTGTTTTTTCAAATTTTTGTAAATTTGTTTGATTATCATTACATATTAAAGCAGAATCATTAAATTCTAATTTATTAAGTGATGAGTTAATAATTGTTTCTTCATTTGACATGATACGATTATCAGTCATAGCAACACTATCTAATCTATTTCTAACAGAACCTAAATCATTACAATAGAATGCTAATTTATTCGAGGATATATTAGTATATAATGAAGATATTAATCCAATCATAGAAATCATTAGTAAAAATATTAATCCTCCCCTTATAGCTGAGTTTGTAACAAATTCAAAAAAATCTTCTTTAAATAAAACACCATATGAAATAATTAGAATCATTAATATTGGAACAGCAATTAACATCTTCATTGTATTCATATAATTTTGAAAATTAGTTAAATTAGTTGGACACAATCTGGATGGTATAGGACTATATTTATACCCTTTATTATAATTATATTCATCTTGACAAAGAGCAGCATCTTTGCTTATATTTAATCTTTTTAATATTGAATCATCTAGATTAAGATTATTAACAGTGTAAAATGGTGAATTTGTATCATTTATATTTTTATCTATATTTGTATTAATTTGACAATTAAATGCATTGATTGCTAAATTTATTCTTTGATATGTCATAATATAAATTGTCATTACCATGGCTAAAATGGAAACTGAAATAAATAAAACAATATATTTATTATATGATGCTTCTTCTCTAACTTCATCATTTAATAGATAAAATGAATAGAAGAATAATATTATTGATAAAAATAACCCTAATACAATTCCTGTTATACTTGCTGGAATATTATCGCCTTTTTTTAAGGTTGATTGAAATGGTGATTTTGTAACAATAGGAACAGGTATATCAGTAGGATTACTATTAGTAATATAAATTGGAATATTAGTAGGATTAGTTTTTTGATTAGTAGATGTTGGTTTTGTTGTAGGAACTATATTAGTAGATACTGATTCAAAAGATTCAGGTATATCACACTTTTCCATATAATTAAAATCAAATATATCTGGATAAGTTTGATATTGTCTCAGTCCTTTAAATTCTGTTTTTAATTCTAATGGCATTTTTATATTTTTTATAATTTATTATTTATTAAATAATATCAAAATATTTATTATTGATTGAGAAAAATAATTGAAAATAAAAAAATAAGAAACAACATTCAAAATATATAAAAACCATTTAATTTATTTAGATGGTGTTTTAAATTTACGTTTTGTAAGAAGTTTTGAACGTGATGATTTCATTTTTCCGGATGATTTTCGGCTATTTTTACATGTTTTCTTTTTTAATTCTTCTGATGTAATTTTATTAATTTTAACATTATATTTATGACCGAAAGGGCTTGGTTCATCTTTCAAAACACGATGAGCTACATATGAAAAATCTTTATGTTTACTTCCTTGTGTAGTTTCTCTAACAACTACATACATAGAACAACGTCCATGTATTTTCTTTCTTTGACAAAGAGAGCTAAATGCTTTTCTAGCAGCACTGGAGGGTGATTTAGAATTAAATCTTCCTGTTCCGCTTTTACCACTAAATTTAGTTGGACAACCATCTGTATGGTAAGCCCCATTAATTGTATAATGCTTCTTTTCTGACATATTAAAAGTAATTATGATTGCTTTTAATATATAAAAATATTTTTTTATTTTCTTGAAAATAAAAATTATAAAACAAAACAAAACTATTTATTATTTTTATATTCTAGATATATAAAGATACATAAAAAGATAAAAATAATACTTCAATCATGAATTCGTTAACTTTTTTCGTTATTTTATTTGTATCAGCTACAATAATATATTTGGTATTATATAAATTATCTATTAAAATAGAAAATTTTGCACCGATTGAATCTAGTAAAAATAATAAAAGTGATATTGCTTTTAAATTAGGTATTAGTGAAAGTAGGATTAAAAACTATGTTGAAAGTGGTGATATTACAAACCCAGGTGAATTTAAGGTTGATTTTGAAATTTATCCTAGAACAATAGCTCAAAAAGAACAACCATTAGTTAAGGATTTAGACAAAAAACTAGCTACTATAAAAGAAAAAAATGAAACATTTAAGATTAAATCAGATGCTAATCAGGATGTATTTCTATCAAAAATTGAGTTTAAAATGGGTGAATTAATTGATGCAGCTGAAGAAGCATTAAAAGCCAAGTTTATTGATAAAACGATTGATCCTCAAATTAAATATTTACAAGACCAAAAGAAGGGTATGATTACAGATTTAGGTATAGAACCAAGACTTAAATTTGTTGATGGAGAAGTTAAAGAAATTCCATTACCCACTTATGCACCAACTTTGAAACCAACTTCTAAACCAACACAAAAAAAATAATAAAAAAATAAAAAATAATATTATACCATCATAATACAATTTTCGATTATATACTTTTACTTGCTAAATAAAGAGTATCAATTTCCATTTTTCTCCATAAATCTTTTTTTTGAGGATTTTCTTTATTATAATTATTTAATTCCTCTTTTTGTTCTATTACTGGGTCTAAATATGTAAAACATTCATCCCAATTTCTTTGACAAACTGACCATCTAGGTGTATTAGGTTTAAATAAACTACCATCTAATGGTTTATAAAAATCATCTGGAATAGGGTCATCATATGCAGATGTAACTTCATTAATATTTCTTACAATACCTAAATCTTTAGAAATAGATGGATTGTTGATATTATATTTTGATTCTTCTGCAAAATTAGATTCCATATACGTTCTAGAAGTTAATTCTTTCAAATCCTCAAAATTTTCTTGATTATCTATATATAAATAATTCATTCTTTTTATGAATTCATATATAAAAATCAATAAAATAATAAATAATAAAAAATGATTCATTATTATTTTATATATCTCTTATTATTTACTTTTTTATTTTTCCAAACATTTATTCACTATTTTTTTATATTATTGAAGATTATAATCAAATTACATTAAATTATAATAAATTAATAATTATCAATAAAAAATTTATCTTTAATTAGTAAGAAAGTAAGAAATTTAATAAAAGAACTATGTCAAATTGGTCTTATAAAAATTTTGATAAATGGTCGAGGATGTATTCACAATGTTCAGCGAAGAAAAATCCTAACCAATCACCTATAAATATTGATGTAAAAAATATAAAACAAGAATGTGGAACAAAATGCGAAATAGTTATCAAATATAAACCTAGTAAATGTTATTTAGTTAATAATCATAATACGATTATCATTAATTATGACCCTGGAAGTTATATAATTTTTCAAGAAGATTGGTATGAATTAACTAAAGCAGAAATAAGAGTTCCTAGTTTACATACTATTAATAATGAACATTATGGAGCTGAATTAAATCTTTATCATTGTATTGATAAACAGTGTAATAGTGGTATTATTCTTTCCATTTTATTAAATCGTGGTCCAGACAATGGGGAATCAGTTGATTTTATTAATCAATTTGTCAATCAAGCACCTATTGATGACACAGAAGTAGAAAGAGAAGTTGCAGTATCAGATAATTGGAATATTGTTAGTATGATTCCTGAAGATAGAACATGTTATGTATATAATGGTTCATTACCTTATCCACCATGTAATGGTGATTGGAAATGGATTGTTTTTAATCAACCTAGTAGAATTGGTCAATCAGCACTAAAATTACTAGAATATAACATTGTAAAAAGAGATGGTAAAAATATTCGTCCAACATTTAATATTACACCCGAGAGAATAATTTATAAAGTTCCTCATGATTGGGTTACAGTTTACGAAGAAAGACCCATTAAAGAAAAAGAAACTAAATTAGAAGATGAGGAAGCTGAACAATTAGAAAAATCAGTTGATGCACCAGTTAACCCTGATTCACCATCTAATCAAACATTAATTGGTTCATATTTAGAAAAAAATCGTAAGAAAATTAAAAATTTCTTACTATTTATATTATTTGTATTAATAGTTGTTTTAGCTATAAAATATACTAAATATATTATTAAAAATGATTATATCAATAAAATTTTAAATCGTAAACCAGATCAATCAAATAATAATGGCAATGGTAATGGTAATGACAATGGTAATAATAATTTATAAAATATACCAAATAATACATAATTATCTAAACAAACACAACCTAAACATAATTAAATAAAATTTATTTAATAAATGATTTTTTTATTTTGCGTTTCATTTTTAATTTTTTTTTATCATTAATAAATTGAATCCAATATAGGATTCTTTTTAAATAATCATCGAAATATAAGTTTTCATGATTTACTATGATAAATAGC
>JACCDJ010606973.1_pt1 | contig 24907 bp, 28 predicted proteins | sample 7444481 | NCBI WGS metagenome assembly JACCDJ01 (sample SAMN15323435, study PRJNA562643) | freshwater metagenome | isolation source: river surface water | place: USA:Blue River Watershed | collected 2017-08-15 | reverse complement strand
GCCAAGGCCCGCCTCGAAGAGGTCTACGCCGCCTACGCCGAAGAAAACGCCGACTTCGACGCCCTGGCCGCCGAACAGGCCAAGCTCGAGGCCATCATCGCCACCTCCGGCACCGACTCCGAGCACCAACTCGAAATCGCCGCCGACGCCCTGCGCCTGCCGCCCTGGGACGCCAAGATCGGTCTCCTCTCGGGCGGCGAGAAGCGCCGCGTGGCCCTGTGCAAGCTGCTGCTGTCCAAGCCCGACATGCTGCTGCTGGACGAACCCACCAACCACCTGGACGCCGAATCGGTCGACTGGCTCGAGGTGTTCCTCCAGCGCTATCCCGGCACCGTCGTGGCCATCACCCACGACCGCTACTTCCTGGACAACGCCGCCGAGTGGATTCTCGAACTGGACCGCGGTCACGGCATTCCGTACAAGGGCAACTACAGCACCTGGCTGGAGCAGAAAGAGGCGCGCCTAGAGCAAGAACAGCGCACCGAAGACGCCCGCACCAAGGCCATGAAGAAGGAACTGGAGTGGGCCCGCCAGAACCCCAAGGGCCGCCAGGCCAAGAGCAAGGCCCGTCTGGCGCGCTTTGAAGAACTGTCTGACTTCGAATACCAAAAGCGCAACGAGACCCAGGAAATCTTCATCCCGGTGGCCGAGCGTCTGGGCACCCAGGTCATCGAGTTCAAGAACGTCTCCAAGTCCTTTGGCGACCGCGTTCTGATCGACAACCTGTCCTTCAACGTTCCTGCGGGCGCCATCGTCGGCATCATTGGCCCCAACGGCGCGGGCAAGTCCACGCTGTTCAAGCTGATCGCAGGCAAGGAGCAGCCTGATTCCGGCGAGGTGGTGATCGGTCAGACCGTCAAGATGGCCTTTGTCGACCAGAACCGCGACGTCCTGTCCAACGAGAAGACCGTGTGGGAAGACGTCTCGGGTGGCCTGGACATCATCAACGTCGGCAAGTTCCAGATGGCCAGCCGCGCCTACTGCGGCCGCTTCAACTTCAACGGCGGCGACCAGCAAAAGAAGGTTGGCATGCTCTCAGGCGGTGAGCGCGGTCGTCTGCACCTGGCCAAGACCCTGATCGCTGGCGGCAACGTGCTGCTGCTTGACGAACCCTCCAACGACCTGGACGTTGAAACCCTGCGCGCGCTGGAAGACGCCTTGCTGGAATACGCGGGCAGCGTGCTCGTGATCAGCCACGACCGCTGGTTCCTGGACCGCATCGCCACCCACATCCTGGCCGCCGAAGGCGACAGCCAGTGGGTGTTCTTCGATGGCAACTACCAGGAGTACGAGGCCGACAAGAAGAAGCGCCTGGGTGAAGAGGGCGCCAAGCCCAAGCGGGTTCGCTACAAAGCCTTGAAATAAGGACCACCCCCGAGGGGCCTTGGGCCCCTCCCCCCTCAAGGGGGCGCCTCCGGCGGACTGGCCAAGCCAGATCCGCGGCGGCCACTGGAGGGGGCTTTGCCCCTGCGGGGCTTGCCGGGTCGTCGCTGGGCGACGAACTGCGCCGCGATACTGGTCCCCGGCGCTTAGACGTCCCTGGCTGCAGGGAATTTCTGGCCTGCGATCTCTAGGGTCTTGGCCGCCAATACGGCGCGTACTGTGGCTCTTGCCACGGCCTCGGCGGCCATCGTCGCGAGGACCATCATTCCCGGGTGCTCCTGGGTCTTGCCTGTCGCCAGGGCGAAGAGGGTGTCGCCGTCGGCCACCGTGTGCACCGGGTTGATCGCGCGCGCCAGGCCGTCATGGGCGACCTGGGCCAGGCGCGTGACTTGCGCCTTGTTCAAGGTGGCATCGGTGGCCACCACGCCGATCGTGGTGTGGGTGCCCGCCAGGATCGGGATCGGCGGCTCACCCGCCAGCAGGGCGCGGCGCGTGTCGATCATCCGGGCCCCATCGGCGCTGCGCGCGCCGGCGATCACCACACCCGTGTCTGGATCGATCACATCGCCCAGGGCGTTGCATGCCACCAGTGCGCCCACCGTCACGCCGCCTACGCGTACCGACGCTGTGCCGATGCCGCCCTTCATCGCACGCGCATGGCCGAAGACCTTACCCACCAGCGCGCCGGTACCTGCGCCCACGCCGCCCTCGGCGGGCGCCTCGCCGCTGGCGGCCTGGCAGGCTGCGTAGCCTGCGGCGGCGTCGGGCCGGATGCGGGCATCGCCCACCATCAGGTCGAACAGCACCGCCGCCGGCACGATGGGCACGCGCGCGGGACCCACATCCAGACCGATACCTTGTTCATCCAGCCAGCGCATCACGCCGCCCGCTGCATCCAGACCCCAGGCGCTGCCGCCGGACAGCAGCACCGCATGCACGGTATCGACCGTGTTCGTGGGCGAGAGCAGGTCGGTCTCGCGGGTGCCGGGCGCTGCGCCGCGCACATCCACCCCGCCGACCGCGCCGCCCCGTGCGATCACGACGCTGCAACCGGTGGGCCGCCGCGTGTCGGTGTGATGTCCGACCTCGATGCCGGGGACGTCGGTGATGGACCCACCCATTTCAGTCTCCGCCCGCACGCCACTGCGGCAAGGTGAAGCCGGTCACCATGGCCCCGGCGCGCAGGCCGATGGTCACGGCCACAGAGGCCAGTAGCGATATCCATTCCGGCGTACCCAGCGTCCACAGGCCGACCAAGGTCCAACCCCCAAAGAAGGCGCACAGGGCATAGGGCCGGTGGTCACTGAAGGCGCTGGGGATGTCGTTGCACACGATGTCACGCAGCACGCCGCCGAACACCGCGGTGATCATCCCCATGAGAACGGCCACGATGGCCGGCAGGCCCTGGTCCAGCGCGATCTGCGTGCCGTTGGCGGTGAAAAGGCCCAGGCCCAGGGCGTCGGGCCACTGCGCGGCGCGCAGGGTGGGGGAGAGGTGGCGCGCGCGCATGAAGGCCATGGCCCCGACCGTCAGGGCCAGCAGCACCCACAGCCAGGTGGCGTGCTCCACCCAGAAGAAGGGCCGGCGATCGAGCAGCACATCGCGCAGCGTGCCGCCGCCGAAGGCGGTCAAGCCCGCCACCACGCACACACCCACCGCATCCAGGCGCTTGCGCGCGGCGGCCACCAGGCCGGACAGGGCAAAGGCGAGCACCGCCAGCGATTCGATGGCGGTCAGGACAGCGGACAGTGAGGCGGCGTCGGGGCTCCAGTTCACAGGTCGGACTTTACCTGTGCCGGGGGACGGGGCTGCGCCTGAGCCTTCCCCCGCAGGTCCGGGCAGTCTTTAGCGCCTGTGCACCTCGGTCTTGTGCTCGATGATGCGCCCCACCAATCCGTAGTCCACTGCCTCTTGTGCGGACAGCCAGCGATCGCGCTCGATGTCCGACAGCACCACCTCCAGCGACTTGTCGGTCTCGCGCGCGATGGCGCGGGCGATGCGTTCACGCGCCTTGATGATTTCCTGCGCGTGGATGGCGATGTCGCTGGCCTGGCCGCCCGCGCCACCACTGGGTTGGTGAATCAGGAAGCGGGTATTGGGCAGACAGTAGCGGCGCTCGCGCGGCACCGCCAGGTACAGGTGGGTGGCGGCACTGCCAACCCACCCTGTGCCGATCATGTGCACCGGAGCGGTGATGAATCGGATGATGTCGTGGATCGCATCTCCGGATTCCAGATGGCCACCGGGCGAACTCACCAGCATGTCGATGGGCGTGGGCGCGTCGGCGTCCAGGGCGATCAGGCGCCGTGCCACATCGCAGGCTGCGGTGTCGCTGATCGGGCCGAACACCAGCACGGTACGCGAGCGAAATGCCTTTTCCTCCAGAAAGGAATTGCGCGGTTCGGCGGTCGCGGGTGAGGCAGACGGGGGCTCGATCTCGGGGGTGTTCATCGCGTGCTCCTTGGGTGGCGTGAAGGGACGCCGCGATGATGGACCCGCAGGCCCCTGCGAAGCCCCGGTCGGCGGCACTGTCCTACAGCCAGCGACCGCATCGCGCTGACAGGCTGGCAACGATGGGCTTCCTAGAGTGGCGGCGCACCCCAGTGCCCAATGCTCACGAGAGGCTCTCCATGATCAATGAAACCAGCAACTCTCCCTTCCCCGCCAGCGGCTCCAATGCCGGTTCGCCCGCCAGCGGCCTGGCCAGCGAGGCCGCCGCCGCGGCGCAGGGCTACGCGAGCGCGGCCGCGAGCGCTGCGCCCGTGGCCGTCCACCGCATGGCCCAGGCCGCCCATGAGGCCGTGGACCGCCTCGAGCAGGCCCTGGGCACAGGCAGCGAGCGCATGATGGACTGGCAGCAGGAATACGGCGAGATGGCCCGCGATCGTGTGCGTGAAAGCCCGTTGGCTGCGTTGGGCATCGCTTTTGGCGTGGGCCTGGTCGTGAGCCGGCTGTTCATGCGCTGAAGGCCGCAACGCTAGTGGCGTGGGGGTGGCCCGCGTGGCCGCTCAGAGCGTCGCTCAGACCGTGATGTCCAGCCGCCCCAGGCCGGTGACCTCACCCAGCACCTTCGCTCCCGGGGGCGCGAACACCGGCGGCGTGCACGAGCCGGTGGTCACCACGTCGCCCGCGCGCAGCGGTCGCCCGCGTGCCTGTGCATGACGCGCCAGCCAGGCCACCAGCCGCCAGATGTTGGGTGCCGCATGCGCGCCGGTCACGTCCGCTGCCTCTTCGCCGTTGAACCACAGCCGGGTGCGCAGGCGACGCAGGTCCACCTCGCGCGGGGTCAGGCCCGACGGCGCGCCCAAGGCCAGCGCGCCGTGGCTTTGCAGGTCCGCCAGGCGCACGCGCGCCGGCGCGTCACGCCCCTCGGCCAGGCGGGTGTCGACCACCTCGATCACCGGCAGCACGTCCTGTACCGCGTCCATCACCTCGTCCGGCGAGAGCAGGCGCTCGCCGGGCAGCAAGTCGGTACGCAGGCGCACCGCCACTTCCAGCTCGATCAGACGAAGCGACCGCGAGGGCAGTCGCAAGGCGGTGCCAGCAGGCGCCACGACCGAAGCCGGCAGCGGTGCGGCGTTGGGCTCGTCGGTGTCGTTGGACGCGCCCACCTTCCAGCCCGCCACGGGGCCCAGGCGTGCCGCCAACGCTTCCTGCACCGCGTAGGCCTGTGCGTCGGTGTCGATCGGCAGGGTGGCGGCGGCGACGCGCGGCGCGCCGTTCCACGCCTGAGCCAGGGCCTGGGCATGGGCTTGGGGGTCGAAGGCAGTGTGCATGGCGCCGGGATCATAAGCCGCCCCAGGCACTGCCCCTTGCCGGTGCGGCATCGGACCGCCAGAGCGGCGAACAGGGTCATCCACCCGGGGCTAGACTCGCGCCCGTCCCAACACAGGAGAGCGGTGTGCGCGTGCTGATCACCGGAGCCACGGGCTTCATTGGGGGCGCGGTGGCCCGCGCCCTGCTGCGGCAAGGCCATGAACTCGTGTGCGCCGTGCGCGATCCCGCGCGCCTGCAACTGGGCGAGGGCGCCTGGCGCGCGGTGCCGATGGACCTGGCCCTGGCCCCCGCTGAGGACGCCTGGCGACCCCACCTGGATGGCGTCGAGGCCGTGGTCAATGCGGTGGGCATCATCCGCGAGCAACCCGGGCAGACCTTCGACGCGCTGCATCACCGCGCACCCGCTGCACTGTTTCGAGCTGCTGCCGCTGCCGGCGTGCGCACCATGGTTCAAGTCTCCGCGCTCGGTGCCGACGACGGCGCGCAAAGCCGCTACCACCGCACCAAGAAGGCGGCTGACGATGCCCTGCGCGCGTTGCCCGTCGCCGGCGCGGTGCTGCAGCCCTCCATCGTGTATGGCGACAGTCCTGGCGCCGCGATGTTCAACCTCATGGCGACCTCGCCTGTCCTCGCCATGCCGCAGGCGGGTGGCATGCAGGTCCAGCCGGTGCATGTAGACGACGTGGTCGACGGCGTGCTGGCGGTGTTGCGCGCTGCACCGAGCCCGGTGGCCACCATTGCCTGCGTCGGCCCGCAGCCGATGTCGATGGCGCAGTACCTGCGCGGTCTGCGTGCCGCCCTGGGCCTTCCAGGCGCCTGGCCCTGGGTGCTGCCGCTGCCGACGGCGCTGTTCATGTTGACGGCCCGCATCGCCAGCCTCATCCCCGGCAGCATCCTGGACGCCGAGACGGCCGGCATGCTGCTGCGAGGCAACGCCGCGCCCGCCGCCGAATTCACGCGCCTGCTGGGTCGCCCCCCGCGCGGCGTCGAACGCTTCATTGCCCCTGCGGACCTGAGCGCGGTGCGCGCCCGCCTGTGGCGCGACCTCGCGGGTCTGGTGCTCAAGGGCGGCGCTGCCGTCCTGGTGGCCTTGGGCCTGGTGCTCCTCGCCTGGAGCCTGGCGCGGTGAGGGGCCAGGCGCAGGCGGAGCGCCCCGGCGCGCGCCGGGCGGCGTTTTGTGAGAATCCGTGACCATGCCGTCCTTGAAGCTTTCCGTCCTGGATCAGTCCGTGGCCCGCGTCGGCCACCCGCAGGACGCCTCCATCCGCCACACGCTGGCCCTGGCCGAACATTGCGAGGCCCTGGGCTATGAGCGCTTCTGGGTCAGCGAGCACCACAACATCCCCGCCATCGTCGGCAGCGCGCCCGAGGTGCTGATGGCGGCCATCGCCGCGCGCACCACCCGCATCCGCATCGGCAGCGCCGGCGTCATGCTGCCGCACTACACCGCCTTCAAGGTGGCCGAGCAGTTCCGCATGCTCGAAGCGCTCGCCCCAGGTCGCATCGACCTCGGCGTGGGCCGCGCCCCTGGCGGCGACATGCGCACCGCGCGGCTACTCAATCCGCACGCCGGCGCTGCCGATGATTTCCCGCAGCAGGTCGTGGAGCTACAAGCCTGGATCGCGGGTGACGCTATGCCGCCCGGCCACCCGGGCCATGGCGTGCAGGCCTTCCCCACGGGCCCGACCCAGCCCACGCTGTGGATGCTCGGAAGTTCCGCTTACGGCGCGCAACTGGCCGCGCATCTGGGGCTGCCCTATGCCTTCGCGTACTTCATCACCGACGGTCAGGGCGCACCCGAGGCGCTGGACCTGTATCGCCGGAATTTCCGACCCGGCCTGATCGAGCGCCCGCAGGCCACCGTGTGTGTCTGGGCCCTGGCCGCGGACACCGAGGAGGAAGCCTGGTTCCAGTTCCGCAGCCGCGAGCGCGCGCGCATCGACCGCCTCACCGGCCGCTTCGGCCCCTTGCTGCCGCCACAGGAGGCCCTGCGCGCCTACTCGCCCGCTGAAGAGGCCGAAGTCCAGGCCCTGCGCGGCCGCTCCCTCGTGGGCAGCGCGCAGCAGGTGTATGAGCGGCTCCAGGCGCTGGCTGCGCAGTTGCAGGTGGATGAACTCGTGGTCCTCACCTGGGCCTGGGACCCGGCAGTGCAACGCCGCTCCTACGAGCTCCTGGCCAACGCCTTCCGTCTGGCTTGACGGCCCGCCATCGTGCGCATCGCGCACGGGGCTACTCATGTGGCGCTTGGCGCTTGTCCTACAGATTTCGCTGCCCCTGCAGCTTACAAACTCGGCGACGGAGGGGGTAAGCATGAGAGAAGAACCTGCATGGGTGCCGGTGCGCCGTTCGTGGTGGCACGATGACAGCACATCACTGTTCAATCCGAGGTCCATCGCCATTTCGATCCTGGTGGCGCTCACCTGGGCCTTCAGCCTGATCGCGCTGCGGCCCAATCCACCCAGTGGCCTGCCCTCGAGCGTGGCGTCCTGGTCCCGCATCTGCCCGAACTGCGGCACCATCGAATCCGTGGCCACGCTCACGTTCTCCCCGAGCGAGCAGGCCACCGCCCCCTACCGTCTGACCATCCGCATGGCCGATGGCTCCATCCGCCGGATCGAGCGGCCCGAGCCCATGGTGCCTGGCGTGCAGGTCCTGGTTCAGGACGACATGGCCTGGCCGGTTCCTCTCGCCAACCCGGCCCCTGCGGCGCCGAAGCGACAATAGCGGCATGAAAGCCACCTGGAACGGCGCGTTGATCGCGCAAAGCGACGACATCGTCACGCTCGAAGGCAACCACTACTTCCCTGAGGCCAGCCTCGACCGCCGGTACGTCACCTTCAGCAATCACAAGACCACCTGCGCCTGGAAGGGCCAGGCCAGCTACTACTCGCTCCTGGTGAACGGCGAGCTCAATCCGGAAGCCGCCTGGTACTACGCCGACCCCAAGCTCGAGGCCGAATCCATCCGGGGGCGTGTCGCCTTCTGGAAGGGTGTCAAGGTCGAGGCCTGAGGTGCTCGCTCCGCCGCTCACCCCGCCTGGCGAACTCGGCACCCAGCTGCGCGAGCGCGGCTACGCGGTGCTGGATGCCGCTGCAGTCTCCGACCTGGCGCAGGTCCCCCTGAATCGCCTGCAGGCCTGGGTGCCGGGCTGGAATGACCTGCCGCCCGACAGCCACCTCAAGGACGGTGGCCGTTACCGCCGCCGCCGCCACGGCAGCTTCATCGTCGATGGCGCGGCGGTGACCCAGGTCGCTCACCGCGCGCACTGGCAGCCGGTGTCCTACAACGCGCTGCACGGGGGCATGGAGCGCTGGTTCGAGCCCCTGCTGCCCGCCCTCACCACCGACCCGGCCTGGGGCCAGCTGCTCGCAGGTCTGGGCCGTGTGGCCAGCGGCCTCAAGGGCGCGCAACCTTGGTATGTCGAGGCCCACCAGTTCCGCATCGACACCACCGACGGCATCGGCCGCCCCACGCCCGAAGGTGCCCACCGGGACGGTGTCGACCTGGTCGCGGTGTTTTTAGTGTCCCGTGAGGGCATCAAGGGCGCCGAGACCCGCGTCTTCGAGGCCCAGGGCCCGGCCGGCGTGCGCTTCACGCTCACCCAGCCCTGGAGCCTGCTGCTCTTGGACGACGAGCGCGTCATCCACGAATCCACGCCTATCCAGCCGCTAGCGGGAGCAGGTCACCGCGACACCCTGGTGGTCACCCTGCGCCGAGGCGCTTTCCAGGATCCCTGAGGCGCCTCGGTCCGTCAGGCGTCGCGCACGTCCGCCACCGGCTGGCTGCCGAAGTTCGGTCGGGCCAGGTAGGCCAGCACCCGTGCTGCAGCGTCCTGCGGCGAGGCCAGTTGTCCCTGCGATTTCAGGTTGATGAAGCCGCCCACGTCCGGGAACGCGTTCGCGTCGGCGCCACGCAGCTGCACCTGCATGTCGGTGTCGATCACGCCCGGGGCCAGCGAACACACCTGCGCGCCACCCGGCTGCAGCGCCTCTTCCAGCGCCACGCAGCGGGTGTAGTGGTCCATGCCGGCCTTGGCGGCGCAATACGCGGCCGACGACGCCATGGCCCGTCGACCCAGGCCCGAGGAGATGTTCAGCACCTTGCGCGCGCAGTCCCAGCCCCGGGTGGCGCGCAGGAAGGCCCCCGTGAGCAGCATCGGGGCCTCCAGGCCCACGCGCAGCGCGTTCGAGAGGTCACCGGCCGGGATGTCGCCGATCGGCGCCAGACGGGGAATCACGCCGGCGTTGTTGATCAGGGTCACGCTGGCCAGGCCTGCGGGCCCGCGATCGTGCAGCCACTGCGCCAGGCGCATCGCCGCCGCTTCCGGCTGCGCGAGGTCCAGGGGCCATTGCTCGCAGGCCAGGCCCGCGGCGGCGGCCTGTGCCGCCAGGCTGTCATCGGTGCGCCGCGAGAGGCACACGAGGTCATGGCCCGCGCGCAGCAACTGGCTGGCCATCGCCAGTCCCATGCCGCGCGACGCGCCGGTCAAGAAGGTGAGGTGGGGAGAGGTCATGGCTGCCATCCTAGCGGGCTGGCTGCGGCGTTGTGGCGCCGGAGGTGATCGTTAGAACGGCGCCTCGCAGCGGATCTCCAGCGCCGGGCCGCCGCCGGGGTGGGGCAGGCGCAGCGCGCTGGCGTGCAGCAGCAGCCGCGGCGCCATCGCCTGCACATCGCTCGGCGCGTACAAGGTATCGCCCAGGATCGGGTGACCCAAGGCCTGCAGGTGCACCCGCAGCTGGTGGGTGCGCCCGGTACGCGGCGCCAACTCCAGCCGGGTGCGATCCGCGCCGCTGTGCAGGATGCGCCAGCGGGTGAGGCTGGGGCGTCCGCCCGCGAGGTCGACCACCTGCAACGGTCGGCGCGGCCAGTCTGCTGCCAGGGGCAAGTCGATCTCGCCCCAGCCGTCGGCCGTCTCGGGCGGTGTCATCCGGCCCGCGACCACCGCGACATAGCGCTTGTCCACCGCCTGCTGCTCGAAGGCGCGGCTGAAGGCGCGCTGCAGGGTCGGGCCCCGTGCCATCAGCCACACGCCGGAGGTGGCCATGTCCAGGCGGTGCACCACCAGCGCGTCGGGCCAGTCCGCCTGCACCCGCCGGGCCAGGCAGTCCTGCTTGTCGGGGCCGCGCCCGGGCACCGACAGCAGGCCCGCCGGCTTGTCCACCACCACGCAGGTCGCGTCCACGTGCAGCACTGCCAGCGGGGCAGCCTCGACAGTCACGGGCGGTACACTGCCAGCCATTGAAGACCCGTCAGGAAAGATAGAGCCCATGTTTTTTGGCAAGCTGCTGCCGCGCGAAGGCAATTTTTTCGAGATGTTCAACCAGCACGCCGACCGTATCGTCGACGCTGCGCGGGCCTTCCAGCACCTGGTGGCCAACTATAGCGACCCTCATCTGCGCGAGCAGTACAACCGCGATGTGGACAATGCCGAGCGCGCGGCCGACCGCGTCACGCACGAAGTCAATCGCGCCCTGCACCGCACGTTCATCACCCCCATCGACCGCGACCAGATCCACCAGTTGATCAACACCATGGACGACGTGGCCGACCTCATTCAGGACTCGGCCGAGACCATGGCCCTGTATGACCTGCGCGCGGTCAATGACGAGATCACCCGCCTGACCGACCTCAGCGTCAAGTGCTGCGAGCGCGTCAAGGACGCGGTGGCCCTGATCGGCAAGCTGGCCGACCAGGCGGTGGCCGACGCCGCCCTCAAGACCTGCGAGGAGATCGATCGCCTCGAGTCCGACGCCGACCGCGTCATGCGCAGCGCCATGAGTCGTCTGTTCCGTGAAGAACCCGATGTGCGCGAGGTGCTCAAGCTCAAGGCCATCTACGAACTGCTCGAGACCGTCACCGACAAGTGCGAAGACGTGGCCAACGTGATCGAGGGCATCATCCTCGAGCAGTCCTGACCGAGCGGAGCACGAACGGATGGATGCCGCAACGGTGACCCAGGCCGCCCTCTGGGTGGTGATCCTGCTGGTGGCGCTGGCCCTGGCCTTTGACTTCATGAACGGGTTCCACGACGCGGCGAACTCCATCGCCACCGTGGTCTCGACCGGCGTTCTGCGCCCGACCCAGGCCGTGCTCTTTGCGGCCTTCTTCAATTTCGTCGCGATCTTCGTCTTCCACCTGAGCGTGGCCGCCACGGTGGGCAAGGGCATCGTGCAGCCCGGCGTGGTCGACACGCACGTGGTGTTCGGCGCCCTGGTGGGCGCCATCACCTGGAACGTGGTGACCTGGTACTACGGCATCCCCAGCAGCTCCTCGCACGCGCTGATCGGAGGCATCGTGGGGGCCGTGATCGCCAAGTCGGGCACGGGGGCCCTGCTGGCCACGGGCGTGGGCAAGACGGTGCTGTTCATCTTCGTGTCGCCCACCTTGGGCTTTCTGCTCGGGTCGCTGATGATGGTCCTCGTGGCGCGTACGTTTCGCCGGGCTGCGCCGCTCAAGGTGGACCGCTGGTTCCGGCGCCTGCAGCTGGTGTCTGCGGGGGCCTACAGCCTGGGCCATGGCGGCAACGACGCACAAAAGACCATCGGCATCATCTGGATGCTGCTGATTGCCACCGGCTACACCGCGGCCGGCGAGTCCAGCCCGCCCACCTGGGTCATTGTCAGCTGCTACGTCGCGATCGCCGCGGGCACGATGTTCGGCGGCTGGCGCATCGTCAAGACCATGGGCCAGAAGATCACCAAGCTCAAGCCGGTAGGGGGCTTTTGCGCCGAAACCGGCGGGGCCATGACCCTGTTCCTGGCTACGGCCCTGGGCATCCCGGTGTCCACCACCCACACCATCACCGGCGCCATCGTGGGCGTGGGCTCCACGCAGCGCGCGAGCGCCGTGCGCTGGGGTGTCGCGGGCAACATCATCTGGGCCTGGATCCTGACCATCCCCGCCAGCGCCTTCGTCGCGGCCCTGGCTTACTGGGCCAGCCTGCAGCTGTATTGACGGTGTCCGGGTCGGCTCACTGCGAGATGCGTCGGCCTTCCTCGATCTGGTATTCGAAGTAACGCTGGAAGCTGAAGGCGATGCTCGCCATCAGCACACCGGTACCGATCATGAGCGACGCCGCCACCGCGAAGACGGTCAGCCAGCCGGTGGCACCCGCAGGGGCTTCAGGGTCCGCGTCGGGGTTGAAGCGCGCGTTCCATTTCTGGCGATCGGTCAGGCCGTACACGATGGCGGTCAGGGCGCAGCCCGCAAAGGTGAAGCCCAGAAGCGGAACCAGCAGCCAGCTCAGGACATCGTCCTGCCCCAGGGCCTGCACCCGCTGCAGGCCGTAGACGCCCAGCGCCGTCGGGATCGGCAGCGCCCATCCGAGCAGGTCACCCAGGCCATGCAGGTAGAAGCGATGCAGGCCCAGCGGGCCTGCGAGAAAGGCCAGCCAGGCCGCGAGGGTCTTGTTTTTCATGTCGGAGTCGGTGCGCGCCGCGCCGGCGGGCGCGATCGGGGCGTCATTGTGCCGGCGCGCTGCGATCCCCATCGCCCAGGGTCTTTTCCATCAGCACGATGTCCAGCCAGCGGCCGAACTTCCAGCCACAGGAGCGGATCACGCCCGCGGGTTCGAAGCCCTGCGAGCGGTGCACCCCGATCGACGCGGCGTTGGCCGAGTCGCCGATCACCGCGATCAGTTTGCGCAGGCCCACGTTCTGGGCGGCCTCGGCCAGGGCTGCCAGCAGCAGCCGGCCCAGGCCCCGGCTGCGGGCGTCGGGATGCAGGTAGATCGAGTCCTCGGCGCTGAAGCGGTAGGCCGGCCGGGGCTTGAACCACTGGCAGTAGGCGAAGCCCAGCACCTGGCCCGCGTCCTCCACCACCAGGTAGGGCAGGCCCTTGGCCAGGACATCGGCGCGGCGGGCAGCCATCTCGGCTTCGGTGGGCGGCGTGGTCTCGAACGTGCCGGTGCTGTGCAGCACGTGGTGCCCGTAGATGGCGCAGATCGCCGGCAGGTCCTCGTCGCGGCTGGGACGAATCTGGGGCATGGGTGTCAAAAGGTTATACTCGTGGGCTTTTCAGCGTGTCGCCGGCCGGGTGGCCGTGTCGCGTGTCTCAAACGCTGGAAGAAATACCGGGCAGTGCCACCGTGCAGTCGTACGGCTGCTGCCCTCCACCCGAAGGATAAATCATGGTCGTCATTCGACTCTCCCGCGGCGGTTCCAAAGGCCGTCCGTTCTTCAACATCGTCGTTGCCGACAAGCGCGTGCGCCGCGACGGCCGTTTCATCGAGCGCATCGGGTTCTACAACCCGAACGCCAAGGAAGGTGAAGAAGGCCTGCGCATCGCCCAGGACCGTCTGACCCACTGGCAAGGCGTGGGCGCCCAGGCCTCTCCCACCGTGGAGCGCCTGGTCAAGCAGTCCGCCGCCAAGGCCGCCTGAGCGGCTTGGCCGTCCCCATGACCCTGGAAGCCGCCCAGCTTCCCGACGACGCCGTCGAAGTCGGGCGCATCCTGGATGCCTGGGGCATCAAGGGCTGGTTCAAGGTCCTGCCCCACAGCGCTTCCCCGGAAGCGCTTTTTTGTACCCAGCGCTGGTACCTGCAACCCTCCGAGCGCGGCCCCAAGGCCTTTGCCGGCACGGTGCTCCTGAAGGTGCGCGAGGCCAAGGAGCACTCCGACAGCCTCGTTGCCTGCGCCCACGACGTCGACGACCGCAGTGCCGCCGAGGCCCTGCGTGGTGCACGCATCTTCGTCTCCCGCACCAGCTTCCCGACCCCCGCCGAGGGCGAGTACTACTGGGTCGACCTGATCGGCCTGTCCGTGGTCAATCGCGAGGGCGTGGTCCTCGGTCAGGTGCGCGACCTGCTGTCCACCGGCCCCCAGACGGTGCTGGTGGTGGCCCAGGAGGATCCGCCGCACCCGGAGGGCAAGCCGCTGGAGCGCATGATCCCCTTCGTCGCGGCCTACATCGACGCGGTCGACCTGCCCGGACGGCGCATCACCGTCGACTGGCAGCCTGATTACTGAGCCCGGGGCGGTGGCCATGCGCTTTGATGTCATCACCCTGTTTCCCGAGTTGTTCGGCCCCTTCCTTGAGTCGGGCGTGACCCGCCGCGCCTACGAGGGCCGGCAGGTGGACGTGCGCCTGTGGAACCTGCGCGATCACGCCGAGGGCAACTACCGGCGTGTCGACGACCGGCCCTTCGGTGGCGGCCCCGGCATGGTCATGCTGCCCGAGCCGCTGTGGCAGTGCCTGCAGGCCGTGCGCGCCGACCGCGGACCGGACGGCGCGCCAGTGATCCTGTTTTCTCCCACCGGCCAGCGCATGGACCATGCGTGGGTGGCCCGCGAGGCCCAGGGCCCCGGGGGCATCCTGGTGTGCGGCCGCTATGAGGGCATCGACCAGCGCTTCATCGACCAGCACGTCGACGTGCAAATCAGCCTGGGAGATTTCGTCCTCTCCGGCGGCGAGATCGCCGCCATGGCCCTCCTGGACGCGGTCGCCCGTTTGCAGCCCGGGGTCCTGAACGACGAGGGCAGCCACCAGGAGGACAGCTTCAACCCCGCCCTGGACGGCCTGCTCGATTGCCCCCACTACACCCGTCCCGAGACCTGGGCGGGGCAGCGGGTGCCCGAGGAACTCCTGTCTGGCCACCACGCCCGGATCGAGCGGTGGCGCCGCGACCAGCGCCTGGCGGCCACCGCCCGCCTGCGCCCGGACCTGATCGCCGCGGCCCGCCAGGCCGGCCGCCTGGACCGCCAGGACGAGGGCTACCTGGCCGGTTTGCCGCCCCCCGCAGCCGCCGGGCTATAATCGCGGGCTTTTCCGATCCTCTGCCCGGCCGCCTCGCCGAGCGGCACGCACCCTTGAAGGGTTCGTGCCCGGACCAGAACCCCTCGGGTTTCTGATTCGTCGCTTCGACATGGGGCCCCTTGTGTAGCGCGGGCATGATCGTTTGAGGACACCATGAACCTGATCCAGACCCTCGAGCAAGAGGAAATCGCCCGCCTGGGCAAGAAGATCCCCGAGTTCGCCCCTGGCGACACCGTGATCGTCAACGTCAACGTCGTTGAAGGCAGCCGCAAGCGCGTGCAGGCCTACGAAGGCGTCGTCATCGCCAAGCGCAATCGTGGCCTGAACAGCGGCTTCACCGTGCGCAAGATCTCCAGCGGCGAAGGCGTGGAGCGTACCTTCCAGACCTACAGCCCGCTGATCGCCAGCATCGAGGTCAAGCGCCGTGGCGACGTGCGCCGCGCCAAGCTGTACTACCTGCGCGATCGCAGCGGCAAGTCTGCCCGCATCAAGGAAAAGCTGTCCGCGCGCGCGGTCGCTGCCGAATAACAGCCCCCGGTCCCGGCCCTGCGCCGGGTCCACGCAGCCGCCGCCAGCCCCGCGCTCGCGGCGGTTTTTTCTTGGCTCACCCCGCATGACAGACGAGTCCAACGCCCCCGCCGCGCCCGAGTTCGTGCCCTTTTCCAAGCTGCCGAACTTCGACCCGCGCCTGCAGCCGATCGTCGGGGTGGACACCCATCTGCCGCCCGTGCCGCCGGAGGCCCTGAGCCCGGAGGCGCTGCGTGCCCGCTTTCGCGCGCCCCGCCCCTGGACGCCCGAGGTGCGCTCCGAGCCTCGGTTTTCTGATCGCCAACTGGCCCACGCCGCGGTCCTGGTCGCCGTTGTCGCACGCCAAGCGCCCACCTTGCTCCTGACGCAGCGCACCGCCCACCTCTCGAACCATTCCGGCCAGATCGCGTTTCCCGGCGGCCGGTGCGACGACACCGACACCGACGCGGTCCATACCGCGCTGCGCGAGGCCCACGAAGAGGTAGGGCTGGCCCGCGAACACGTGCAGGCCCTGGGCGAGTTGCCCACCTACACCACCGGCACCCGCTTCGTGGTCACCCCGGTGGTGGCCCTGGTCGACCCGGCCCATCGCCTCGTGCTCAATGCGCACGAGGTGGCTGAAGCCTTCGAGGTTCCTCTGGCCTTCCTGATGAACCCGGCGCACCATCGGCGCCACGCGGTCACCACGCCCGGTGGCACCCGCGAGTTCTTCTCCATGCCCTACCACCAGGACGGCACCGAGCGTTTCATCTGGGGCGCTACCGCCGGCATGCTGCGCAACCTGTACCGCTTCCTGGCAGCCTGAGCGGCCCCAGGCCCGCGCTCAGCGCGACGGCTATCATTTCGGCATGAGTTTCTTCGCCATCCTGTTCGCGCTGCTGATCGAGCAGGCGCGGCCACTGGCCCGCGGTAACCCGGTGCATGCCGGCCTGCGGCTGTGGGCTCGCTGGGTGAGCCGCAACTTCGATGCCGGCAAGACCCACCACGGGTGGGTGGCCTGGGCCCTCACGGTCTGCGGCCCCGCGCTGCTGGCCGCCATCATCTACTGGCTGCTCGATGGCTTTGTTGGCTGGCCGCTGGCGGTGATCTGGAGCACGGTGGTCCTGTACTTCACGCTGGGCTTTCGCCAGTTCAGCCACCACTTCACCGCCATCCGCGACGCACTGGACGTGGGCGACCAGGCTCAGGCCCGTGAGCTGCTCGCCCAGTGGCAGCGGGTCGAAGTCACCGACCTGCCCCGCAGCGAGCTGCTGCGGCATGTCATCGAGTACTCCGTGCTGGCGGCCCACCGCCATGTGTTCGGTGTGCTGGCCTGCTACAGCGTGTTCGCCGCACTCGGCTTGGGCCCGGCCGGCGCGGTCCTGTACCGGGTTGCAGAATTCGTCGCGCGTTACTGGCTGCACCGAAGCGCGACGCAACCGGTCAGCCCCGGCCTGAAGTCGGCCTCGGCCCGCGCCTGGTACCTGATCGACTGGCTGCCCGCTCGTGCCACCGCCTTGGCCTTCGCGGTGGTGGGCAGCTTCGAGGAGGCGATCGACTGCTGGCGCCACCACGCGCAGCGCTTTCCCAATGACAACGACGGTGTGGTGCTGGCCGCCACCTCCGGCGCGGTCAACGTGCGTCTGGGCGGCGAAGCCCTGCGCTCGGCCTTCGCAGCGCCCGCGGCAGTAGCCGCTGCCGAAGCCGCCCCTGCGAGCGCGCAGGACAGCGAGAGCACGCCCGGCCGCGAGGCCGAACCCGCGCACCTGCGCAGCATCGTTGGTCTGGTCTGGCGCTCGGTGGTGCTGTGGATGGTGCTGCTGGCGCTACTCACCCTGGCGCGGCTCCTCGGTTGACGCTGCGGCTTACCAGCGCGTCTGCGACAGCTGCGCGTGCAGCTCGCCGTAGATCCGGTGCCGCTGCGGGCTGACCGAACCTTCTCCCTCACCGCCCACGGCCGCCAGCACCGCGCAGCCCGGTTCGTGCAGGTGCGTGCAGTTGTAGAAGCGGCAGTGACCCAGGTGCGGGCGCAGGTCCGGCATCAGGCGGGCCAGATCCGCAGGCGCGATATGGTGCAGACCGAATTCCTGGAAGCCGGGCGAGTCGATCAGTGCTGTCGTGCGCGCTTCATCCACCCAGTACAAGGTGGTGCTGGTGGTGGTGTGCTTGCCGGAATTGAGTGCGCGCGACACCTCGCCCGTCTGCGCCGCTGCGCCGGGCACCAGCAGGTTCACCAGAGTGCTCTTGCCCGCACCCGAGGGGCCCAGCACCAGGGTGGTCTGGCCTTGCAGGTGCTGCATCAGGTGCGCGCGGTCGACTTCGCCCGACAGGCGCAGGCACAGCGGCATCACGCCGTAGTGCATGCGCAGGTAAGGCATCAGCCGGGTCCAGGCGCGCTCGAAGGGCTCGACCAGGTCGCTCTTGTTCAGGGCGATCAGTGGCTCGATACCTGCCGCCTCGGCGGCAATCAGCGCGCGCGTGAGTTGCACCTCCGAGAACTCGGGATCGGCCGCGATCAGCACCAGCACCCGATCCAGATTGGCCGCGAAGGACTTGGTACGGATCTCGTCCTGGCGGTAAAAGAGGTTGCGCCGCTCTTCGATCTTCTCGATGGTGCCTTCGTCATGCGAGCCTTGCCACAGCACCCGGTCACCCACCACCGCCGCATTCTTCTTGCCGCGAGGATGGCAGATCAGCCGCCGGCCCTCGGGTGTCTCGACCAGCATGTGCCGGCCGTGGCCTGCCACCACCAGTCCGGGTGCGAGCGCGGGGGCCGTGCTCACGCGCGTTGATCCCTCATGGCTGCCCCCTCATGCGATCAGGGCATCCACCCGGCCGGCGCACTCGAAGTCGGTCTCTGACAGGCCACCCACGTCGTGTGTGTTCCAGCGCACCGCGCACCGGTTGTAGCCCACGGTCATCTCCGGATGGTGGTCCTGCGCGTGGGCAATGAAGCCCACCGCGTTCACGAAGGCCAGGGTCTCGTGGTAATTGGCAAAACGGAACGTCTTTTCGATCGCCACGTCCGCGCCGTTACCTGCCAGCTGCCAGCCCGGCGTGTTGGCCAGGCGGGTCACCACCTCGGTGGGCGACAGCGCGCGGCGCGCCACACCCGCCCAGTTTTTGTGCGGGAACATGGACGTCATGCCGGCACCACGCCCAGACGCGCCAGCCGCTCGCCCGCTGGCGGGTGCGAGTAGTAAAAGGCCACGAACAGCGGGTCGGGTGTGAGCGTGGATGCGTTGTCTTCGTAGAGCTTGGTCAGGGCCGAGCCCAGGTCGGCGCTGCGCGTCTGGGCCGCCGCATAGGCGTCGGCCTCGAACTCGTGCCGCCGCGAGAGCCGAGCGAAGAGCGGCGAGATGAAGAAGGTGAACACCGGCACCGCCAGCAGGAACAGCAGCAGCGCCATGGCGTCGTTCGGGCCCGCGAGGTTGGGGCGCACGCCCAGGCCGGTGTAGAACCAGACCTGGCCCGACACCCACCCCAGCACCGCGAAGCCCACGAGGCTCATGGCAAACAGGCCCACCATGCGCTGCACGATGTGCTTGTGCTTGAAGTGGCCCAGCTCGTGGGCCAGCACCGCATCCACCTCGGCGGGCGAGAGCTTGGCCAGCAGGGTGTCATAGAACACCACGCGCTTGGCGGCGCCAAAGCCGGTGAAGTAGGCATTGGCATGCGCGCTGCGGCGGCTGCCATCCATCACAAAGAAGCCCTTGGCGGTGAAGCCGCATCGCTGCATCAGCGCCTTCACGCGAGTGGCCAGGGCCTCGTCCTGCAGTGGCTGGAACTTGTTGAAGATGGGGGCGATGAAGCCCGGGTAGATCACCAACAGCAGCAGGTTGAACGCCACCCAGGTGCCCCAGGCCCACAGCCACCACAGGTGGCCCGCCGCGCCCATGAGCCACAGGATCAGAGCCGCAATCGGCAGGCCGATCACCGCGCCCACCACCGTGCCCTTGGCGAGGTCTGCCACCCACAGGGCCGGGGTCGTCTTGTTGAAGCCGAAGCGTTCTTCCACCACGAAAGTGCGGTACGCCGAGAAGGGCAGATCGATCACGCCGCCGATCACCGCAAAGGCCGCCAACAGGGCCAGTTGCTGCGTCATGCCGGTACCCAGGGCCGCGCCCAGGGCCTGGTTCAGGGCGTCCAGCCCCCCCAACAGGGTCCATCCGAGCAGGACCGCCGCGCCCAAGGCGATCTCCAGCAGGTCGATGCGCGACTTGGCCAGGGTGTAGTCGGCGGCCTTCTGGTGAGCCGCCAGGGAAACGGTCGATGCAAAGCCCGCAGGCACCGCCTCGCGGTGTCGCGCCACATGGCGCACCTGGCGGGTCGCGAGCCAGTAGCGGGTGGCGAGGCTGGACAGCAAGGCCACTGCGAAGGCGAGGGTGAAGAGGGCGGACGCGTTCATCGCGGCGAGTGTAGCCGTGGCCTTGGGTGACAATCGGGCCATGTCCGAGAACCCCTCCCCAGAAGCCGTAGGCGCGGCGTCCACCCTCGAGAAAAGCGACCAGAACCTGGTCTGGCTCGATTGCGAAATGACCGGCCTGGACCCCGAGGCCGACCGCCTCATCGAGATCGCCGTCGTTGTGACCGGCCCGCACCTGACCCCGCGCATCGAGGGGCCGGTCTTCGTGATCCACCAGAGCGACGCGCAACTGGACAAGATGGACGCCTGGAACAAGGGCACGCACGGGCGCAGCGGCCTGACCGACAAGGTGCGCGCCTCCACCACCACCGAGGCCCAGGCCGAAGAAGCCCTCCTGGCCTTTCTCGCCCGCTACGTGCCCAAGAACGGCACCCCGATGTGCGGCAATTCCATCGGCCAGGATCGTCGCTTTCTGGTGAAGTACATGCCCCGGCTCGAGGCGTTCTTCCACTACCGCAACCTCGACGTGAGCACACTCAAGGAGCTGTCCCGGCGCTGGCGCCCTGAGGTGTACAACAGCTTCAAGAAGCAGCAGCGGCACACCGCCCTGGCCGACGTGCACGAGTCCATCGACGAACTCGCGCATTACCGCGAGCATTTCCTGCGTCTGCAGGGGTGAACCATGTTCTTCAGGGTTTCTCCTGAAGAACATGGCATAATCGCGGCTTCGCCTCTCGGCACCCCCACCGGGTCACCTGAAGGCGGGATCTTGCATCCACCCTCATGCACAGGCTCACCGAAAGAGCCAGCAAGCCGATTTGTTCGAAGCAGCTTGTACGTCGTTTGATGGTTGATGTCCCTTAACCATTGACGACGACCGTCCCCCACGGGGCCGGTTCGCGTGCGAGACCTCATGACCGACACTTTTGAAGTGCAGGGCGGCTTTGCGCCTGCCGACACCCTCGAAACTACCCTCGAGAACCCCGCAGCATCTGCGGCGCCGCAAGCGCCCAACGGCTTTGTGCAATTGGGCCTCGCGCCCGAACTGGTTCGCGCCGTCCAGGACCTGGGCTACACCCAGCCCACCGCGGTGCAGGCCCAGGCCATTCCCCTGGCCATGGACAATTCCGCAGAGGGCGAGACCGCGCGTTTCATCGACCTGATGGTGTCCAGCCAGACGGGCAGCGGCAAGACGGCAGCCTTCCTGCTGCCGGTGCTGCACACCCTGATTCGCCTGGAGGCCGAGGCCGAAGCGCGCGAGCAGGCCGAGGCCGCGCGCCTGGCCGCGGAAGCTGCCGCCCGCGGCGAAGCCCCGCCCAAGCGCAAGCGCCGCAACCCCACCGACCCGCGCAACTTCAAGGCCGCCACCCCGGGCGCCCTGATCGTGTGCCCCACGCGCGAGCTGGCGCAGCAGGTGGCGCATGACGCCATCGAGCTGGTCAAGCATTGCCGCGGCCTGCGCATTGCCAACGTGGTGGGCGGCATTCCCTACCAGGTCCAGATCGCGCGCCTGCAGAACGCCAACCTCGTGGTCGCCACGCCGGGCCGCCTGCTGGACCTGCAACGCTCCATGCAGATCAAGCTCGATCAGGTGAAATTCCTCGTCGTCGACGAGGCCGACCGCATGCTGGATCTGGGCTTTGCCGACGACCTGGCCGAGATCAACCAGCTGACCATCGCGCGTCACCAGACCATGATGTTCAGTGCCACCTTCGCGCCGCGCATCCAGCAGCTGGCCACGCGCGTCATGCGTCAGCCGCAGAAGGTGCAGATCGACAGCCCGCAGGAAAAGCACGCCAACATCAAGCAGGTGCTGTTCTGGGCCGACAACGCGCAGCACAAACGCAAGATGCTCGATCACTGGCTGCGTGACACCAGCATCGACCAGGCCATCGTCTTTGCCAGCACCCAGATCGAGTGCGACGGCCTGGCCGCCGACCTGCAGCAGGACGGCTTTTCCGCCGTCGCCCTGCACGGTGCCCTGAGCCAGGGCCTGCGCAATCGCCGCCTGATGGCGCTGCGCAATGGCCAGGTGCAGATCCTGGTGGCCACCGACGTGGCCGCGCGCGGCATCGACGTGCCCACCATCACCCACGTCTTCAACTTCGGCCTGCCGATGAAGAGTGAGGACTACACCCACCGCATCGGCCGCACCGGCCGCGCCGGTCGCGACGGTCTGGCTGTCACGTTTGCGGAGTTCCGCGACCGCTTCAAGATCTTCGACATCGAGGGCTACACCAAGCAGCCGTTCAAGGCCGAAGAGATTCCCGGCCTGGAGCCGACCCAGCGCGCCCCGCGTGCGCCGCAGCCGGGCGGCTTCGGCGGCAAGGGCCGTGGCGCGCCGCATCGCAGTGGCGGGGGGGGTGGCGGTTACCAGGGCCGTCGTGCGCCCGAAGGACAACGCTTTGGTGATCGCGAGGGAGATCGCAACGGCGATCGCAACGGCTATGGCCGCAAGGCCGGCTTCGGCGATTTCGGCGGGGACCGCCGTGATGCGCCGCAGGGCGATCGTCGCGGTGCGGGGGGTTTCGCAGGCGGCCAGCCGGCCGCGCCCTGGGAAAAGCAAACCGGTGGCGGTTTTGCCGGCAAGCCCGCACCGCGTGGCGACTACGCCCGACCCGGCAACGGCACCAAGGTCTTCGTGCCGCGCGACGCCAAGAAACGCGCCTACAAGCCGGCGCGCTGAGCGCCCGTCTCGGGCCAGTGCCGCCGCAGGTAAAGCCAGGCGACCAGGCCCACGCCCATCATCGCCAACGAGGTCAGGGCCAGTGCGCGGGTGGAATGCATCACCAGCGGCGTGACCGCCCCGGCCACGATCCCGTTGGCGGTCGAGCCGATCACGGCCTGCAGTGACGAGGCCATGCCCCGTCGCTGCGGATAGAGGTCCAGCACCAGCAGGGTCACCACCGGCACCATCAGGGCCCAGCCGAAGGCAAACACCGCCATCGGCAACAGCGACCACGCCGCGTGCGGCGGCCAGATGAAGTTGGCCGCGACATTCGCCAGCGACACCCCGAGCATGATGACGAAGCCGTGGCGGATCTGTCGCTTGGGCGCGATCTTGCCGGCCAGCCGCCCGCTGGCCCAGGCTCCGCTCATGATCCCCAGGATCGACAGCACGAAAAACCAGAAGAACTGCGTGGGCGCCAGCGCCAGGTGCTCGCCCAGGAAGGCCGGCGCCGCCAGCACGTACAGGAACAGCCCGTTGAACGGCACGCCACTGGCCAGCGCCAGCAGCAGAAAGCGTGGGCTGGACGACAGCTGCCAATAGCCCTGCATCAGATTGCGTACGTTGAAGGCCTGGCGGTGGTCGCGGTGCAGCGTCTCGGGCAGTAGCCGGAAGTTGGCCGCCCAGAGCAGCGCACCCACGCCGGTCAGGAACCAGAAGATCGCGTGCCAATCGGCATGCACGAACAGCCAGCCACCGATCAGGGGTGCGATGGCGGGCGCCACCCCGAAATAGATCGTGACCTGGCTCATGACTTTCTGCGCCTGATCGGGTGGGAACATGTCTCGGATCACCGCGCGAGAGATCACGATGCCGGCCCCCGCCGACAGGCCTTGCAGGCCGCGGAAGAACACCAGCTGCCCGATCGTCTGCGACAGCGCGCAGCCCGCCGAGGCCAGGGTGAACATCGCCACGCCCCACAGCACCACCGGCCGGCGGCCGAAGCTGTCGGCCAGTGCGCCGTGAAAGAGGTTCATGAACGCGAACCCGAACAGGTAAGCCGACAGCGTCTGCTGCATCTGCAGCGGCGTGGCGTCGAGCGCGCGGGCGATGCCGGCGAAGGCCGGGATGTAGGTGTCGATCGAAAAGGGCCCCAGCATGCCGAGCACAGCGAGCAGGACCGCCAGCGCCCAGCGGGGTGCGCGCCAAAGCAGGTGGGCGTCGGGATTCATCGCGGTGGGGCTCAGGCGCTCAGGGCCCGCGCGAGTTCGCGGTCGAAGGCCTGCGGTGCCTCGAACTGCACCCAGTGACCGGCGCCGTCGATCGGCGCGCGCCAGCGCAGCGCGGGCAGGGCGTCCAGCAGGGCCTCCACCTCGGGCAGGCGTTCGCGATACAGGGCATCGTGCTGGCCGTAGATCGCCACCAGCGGGCAGGTCACCTTCGCCAGGGCGTGGGCCAGTGTGTCGGTGCGCGTCAGGCGGCGCCGGCGCAGGCGGTCCAGCGCCACATGGGCCCGGTGCAGGTCGATCGCCAGCGCGGTGACCGACTCGGGCCGGTGCAGCATCAGGGCCTGCAGGTTGGCGCGGTGCACCTCGCGCGCTGCGCTCTCGTCCAGGTGCCGCCATTCCATCAGTCGTACCGCACGTACCGGCAACGCCTGTACCGGCGCGCCGACGATCACCAGGCGGCGTAGGCGGGGCGGGCCATCGGCTGCCATCAGCCCGCCCACCAGTCCACCGAAGGAAAAGCCCACCAGGTCGAAGGCGCGTTCGCCCAGGAGGTCTCGCAGGCCTGCAGACAGGGGCGCCACGAGTGCGTCGGCGTCGCGTCCGCCGGACGGGACATCGGAGTCGCCAAAGCCTGGCAGGTCGGGGACCAGCACCTGCCGTCCGGCCTGCACCAGGGCGTCGATGTTCAAGATCCAGTGCGTCCAGCTGCCGCTGCCGCCATGCAGCAGCACCACGGGCTCGCCTGCGGCGTCACCCCACAGGTGCCAGACCGTACGCGTCGCCGCATGGACCGTCACCTGCTCGCGGGCCTGCGCAAGCATCGCCCGGGCGGCGGGGGGCAGGGCATCGATCATCGGCATGGCGGTACTTCGGGTGCAGGCCTGCCGCCCGCAGGCATGGGGCCGGTCAGGCGCAGGGCAGAGGGCTGGGGTGGGGCCGACGCTCCGGAACTTTAGCAGGGGTTCCTGCCTGGCTCTTTTGCACCATTGCAGGGCAATCTCATGCCGACAGCGCACCAAGACAAGGCCGGAAGCCGCAAGGCGGTGCACCCAGGGCCGGCAGGCGCGCACCAGGACAGGCATCAATCTTGCGGCCGTGGTGCGCTGGCGCGTCGCGGTGGTGCGTCTGGAGTCACGGATGGAACAACTCAAACAAGGTGCCGACGCCCTTTTCCTGCTGCTCGGGGCGATCATGGTGCTGGCCATGCATGCCGGATTCGCCTT
>JACCDJ011661245.1_pt1 | contig 24942 bp, 26 predicted proteins | sample 7444481 | NCBI WGS metagenome assembly JACCDJ01 (sample SAMN15323435, study PRJNA562643) | freshwater metagenome | isolation source: river surface water | place: USA:Blue River Watershed | collected 2017-08-15 | reverse complement strand
TAATAATTAAATTTAAATCTCTTGTTGGTCCGGTTTCAGAAGGAAGTCCTATAACTCATAAGACTATATCATTAAGTTATTCAGTAGAACAACCAACATATACATTATTATTTCCTGTCCCAACAATAACTGATATACTTGATAAAAATATTAATAACTTTATTTTTAATAATAGCAATTTAATATTACACGGAGCTTATGATATTAATTTAACAGCATCGACCGCTCAAATAATTCCAAAACAAGGAAGTAGATATTTGCCAACAAAAGCTACGTCTAATTTATCTCAAACTATATCATTTCGTTATAATTTACGGAATCCTATAAAAACCATTGAAGGAGCTCAATGGACTTATAATACATCAAACGCAAATACATATCATTTAGGAAGTGTGGGAATAGGCACTACAAATCCAGAATATTTATTAGATATTTTAGGAGATGTCAGAATATCTGGAGATTTATATAAAGGAGCAGAAAAAGCTAAGTTTTCAAATTGGTCATCAAATATAAATGGTATATCAAGTTATTCAAATATAGCAATTGGTAAAGAAGTTGCGGTAAGCTCAGCTTATAAATTGGATGTCAGTGGAGCAATAAATAGCACAAGTTTAAATACAGGCGCTTTAACTAGTACAAGTTTAAATACAGGAGTTATAACAAGCACGAGCTATATTAGACCATCTGCTGGTAGTGGAGCTAATGGTATTATATTCCAAAATGATCCAGGTGGCGGTTCAGGAGATGTTGCGTGGATAAAATATTATCCAAGAGGAGGAGAAGCATGTTCGTTAGAGATTGGAAGTACAAATGATGCTGATGATCATATATTGATAAATCCTAATGGTGGTTGCGTTGGTATTAACAAAGTTCCCGAGCAACCATATAAATTGGATGTTGAAGGAAGTATTAAGTTTAATGGAAATTTAAATAAAAATATTAATAGTATTAATTATGCTGTTGAGACTGTTAGAAGTGAATTATATGTTAAGGGAAATGATAGCGTACTTTCTCAAGAACCTACAATTATAAAAAATATATTACAGCCTCCGGTGACAGAAAGAAACTTTACAGATAATAGTATTGAAATGTCGGGTATAATACCTGTGCAAGTAACAGGTTCATATTATCATACTACATTTTTAACAAGTAATTTCAAAGTATATTCTTGTGGTTATAATGAACACGGGGAATTAGGTTTAGGTAATTTTGGAGATTATATATCTACACCTACACAAATAACAGCAAATGGCTTTGATAGCTCTAATATTATAAATATATCTTCTAAAGAAAATCATACATTATTTGTAACAAGTAATTACAAAGTATATGCTTGTGGAAATAATGGTTACGGACAATTAGGAAGAGATACTAGTGGAACTTCTTCAACAATACCTATACAAATAATATTAAATGGGTTTGATAGTTCAAATATTATATCTGCTTCTTGCGGTAATAATCACTCTCTATTTTTAACTAGCAATTTTAAAGTATATTCATGTGGTCATAACGGACAAGGACAATTGGGACATGGAACAATAGGAACAGATTCTATAACTCCTACAGAAATAAGATTGGATGGATTTAATCAGTCAAATATAATTAGTATAGCAGGTGGTGCAGCTCACTCTCTATTTTTAACGAGCAATTACAAAGTATTCTCTTGTGGTTATAATGGAAATGGACAATTGGGACACGGAACAATTGGCACAGATGTTCTAAAACCAACAAAAATAATATTAGACGGGTTTAATGAAAGTAATTATAATGTAATTAAAATTGCAAGCGGGCATCAGCATAATCTATTTTTAACAAGCAATTACAAGGTATATTCTTGTGGTTATAATGGAAATGGACAACTTGGAAGAGATACTGGCGGACAAAATTCTATAATTCCTACACAAATAACATATAATGGTTTTAATAATTTAAATATTGTTGATATATCTTGTGGAAATTATCATTCGCTATTTTTAGATGATACAGGAAAAGTATATGGTTGCGGTTATAATAATGTGGGACAAACAGGAAGAAATACGGGCGGAGGGGATTTTTATGATCCAAGATTAATTATAGACAATGATTTTAATAATGTAAAAATAAATTCTATTTTTGGCATTGGAGAATTTTCCATATTTTTAACAAGCAATATTAACGATAATAACACTACATTTGCTTATGGTTGTGGCTTTAATTATCAATATCAATTAGGAATTGGAAATACAGATATATATCAGTATCCAGTACCTCTCAGATTTTTTGCCAAAACTTATAAATATCTTAATTACGAAGTATCTTTCACAAGTTCTTCTTCTGGTTTAAAGCCATATAATTGTTTTAATGATATTTCATTAGCATCAGAAGGAAAATGGGCAATTAATTATAATGCCGACGGTACATTTAACGCGTCATATAATAATTATTATAATAATATAGGCGGTTATTATGGCGATTGGATTATATTAAAGGTTCCTATTGCTATAAAACCATCTATGTTAGTTATAAAACAATCTGATACAAATATCAATGGAGCTCCTAAAAACTTCCGCTTATATGCCTCTAACGATAAAATAAATTGGGATTTATTTATAGACAAATATAATACGACATATACAAATAATTTATATACAAATCAAATAAATACAGAGAATACATATAATTTCTTCGCTCTTGTAGTATCTGCTCTAATAGGTAATGAAACCGCTCTATGTATTAATGAAATATATATATATGGCAAGGAAGCTACAGTCGCAGGAACAGATTACACAATATCAACAAATAGCACTACATTAACAACTTCATTATTCATATCTTATGATATAGCTAAGGCTAATAATTATACAATTACATTTCCTGTAAGCACTATAGCAAATGTTAATAATAATTATAATCTCGTATTTATTAATTCATATAATTTAATATTAGGTAATAATAGTTATATTAATCCATTGTCAGGTCAAAATACCCCTAATATCCCTAAGCCTAATGTATTATATGGAACTGCGATGAGTATTAATTATCATCTCAGAAATCCCGTAAGAGATACTAATGGCGCACAATGGACTTATAATGCTGCTAATACTTCGGTATATCATCTTGGTAATGTGGGGATAGGAAATACAAATCCTATATATTCTCTCGATGTCGTGGGAAATATGTATGTTAATGGTAATATACGAACATCTGATACTATTACATCGTTCGGCGATTATTCCGACGAAAGATTGAAGGATAGAGAGGGAAATATAGAGAATCCGCTTGATATTATAGGTAAATTACAAGGGTTTTATTATAAACCTAATAAAATAGCAAATGATTTAGGAATAAAAGGAAATAAAACGAATAAAAGAGAGCTCGGTGTTAGTGCGCAGGATGTCCAAAAAATATTGCCCGAATTAATAGATATAGCCCCTGTAGATATATCATATGATGCGGAAAATAATGTTATTTCAAAAACGGGAAGTAATTATCTAACTGTTAATTACGAAAAAATGATACCACTACTGATAGAATCAATAAAAGAATTAAATAAAAATATTAATGAGCTGAAGAAGGAGAATGTGGAATTGCGTGATCTAATCAAATCTCAATAAACACTTAGTTCTAATTATGTCGTGGTCATTATAAGCGACGGCTTTACATTTACATATGTTATTATCAATCATTTTTTTATATATGACATCATAGTTATTGATAGCATAATTTATAATATTATTATTGAAAATCCAGCGGAAAAAGTTGAGCTGTCCTACAGTAGTTTCTATGTATTCGCTTTTATCCTCGTTAATAAAGAAAGTTATACGATGGTGTCTCCTGAAAGAATCAAAGTTAAACTTAGAATACGATTTTAATTGTGCTCGATAATCGTGATATAAGTTGATTTTTCTAATATTTCCCTTTATATTATCGGGCGGAAAATCAGTATATATATTTTTATTATCATCAATCCAATAATATATATTATTGCTTTTCGCATAATGTGTAACTAACCATTCAATTATTCGCAGAGACAGTTTATGTTTCCCTATAATGATATTCTTTAATATTATTTTGTATTCAACATTTTTATTGTAAAAATCTGTAAGAGATTTTAAAAGTAGATTTTGTCCTAAATCGCACATTTAAATCTTTATATAGTATATTTCTTATGTGATTTTCCTTATGTACATTTTTATAATTATAAGAAGGTAAAAATAATTTAATAGGAGATTGAGCTACCAATTTCAAGGGTATTTTGGCGTAAATCTGGTTCAATAGTGCTAATCATCCAGGGACCAACAGCATCTTGAGGATTGGGTATTTCTGAGCGTAATTGTAAGTTGGCATTTCTAAGCGATTGCCCTACGGTATTAATGCCTACATGATATCCGGCAGTTAAATAGTTTTGGTCACTAATATTACCGCTTCCAGAGGGATTTATTTGAGCCCATTTGCTATCAGCGGCATCTTTAGGTAATAAATCATCGGCAGTTAATCTATCGCGAGGAAAGCAAGATTGCATGCTTTGGTCGTTAGAACCTCCGGCACCGCCACCCATACCGCCCATACCACCCATACCGCCCATACCACCCATATTAGATACTGGTTGAAAGCTTGAATCACCATTAAAAGAACCAGCTGGACCTTGCGATGACATCATAGGGGAGTTTTGGGTTTGCTGATTGGCTCTCGCTGACCATTGAGGGGAAACTTCGTTGGCGGTTTGAACTGAAGCAAGGTCTGCCATTTGTTCTACCTTCATTCCCTCGTTATAGTTGCCAAAGCCTTCTTCTACATTCATTCCCTCATTATAGTCGGCAAAATTGGAGTTCGGGGATTTTGTGAATTTCACTAATTCTGTTGTATCTAAACCTAATTTCTTATAATATTGTAATTGATTCCTTTGTTGAATATTGTTCATACCTTTATATATATCTATTTGCGCTTGTGTTAGCTTTTCTAAAGGCTTATTATTCTTAAATTGTTCTTCTTGTGCGAAAGGTTCGTTTTGGGTAAATTTCTCAAAATAGAAGGGTTCCGGACCTTTAGAGTAGTTTCCTACATTATAGGAGTTCTGCATCATAGGACCGGCGGTATTATGCGATTGATTGCATTTTGAATTGTATGTTAATAATAATAGTAAAGATAGTAGCAATAATATTGCTATTGAAAAAGATACAACAACGTTTTTATTAGTACCCATATTTATTCTTCTTATATATCTATTATTTACATTAGATTATATTTAAAAATATTTTTAATATATTATTATTTTATATTTTCTTCTTGGTTTAATATTAATGTATTCAATTTATTTAGAAAATAGTTTATATTGATATTAGTTGATTCCGAAGTTTTCTTCAAATCTGCCAATAATTCATCTATAGTTTTCATATTATCCCTGATATTATCTATGTTTTTGCTAAGCTTGTCAATTTTATCGTTACATCGTTTCTTAATATTATAGATTCTATTCTGAAAATTATCTATCAATTCTTCTGTACTTACAGTATTATCGTCTTCATCTATATTAGAAATATCTATTTTTCTTATTATCCATTTGTTAGAAGTAGTTTCGCTATATATATATAGACCGTAATATTCAATTGTAATATTAATGAAAGATTTCTTAATTATGCTATCATCTCTAATAATATTAATGATATCATCAATATCTTGAACGGCCTTATTATTATAAAGCATATTCTTAACCTGTTTGGATGACAATATAACACCGATTGTTTTCGTTTGATTACAGAATGATTTATTATATAGCTCGGTTATTTCACTCATATCAAACTTATTATTAAACCATTTTAAAGAATTCTCTTCAATAGAGCTCATTATTTCCTTATCAAACGCAACAAGCTCTCTTATTATCTCCGAATTATTTGAAGGCGCTATATATATATTAAATATATATCCGGTATTATTCGTCAGCTTATTGATTGATTTTATCCTTACATCTACTATGTTTTTAATGGGAGGGTTTTTATACATCAATATTAGTTTATTTTCCTTTTTTATAGGTTCCTGAAACATTTTATAATATATTAAATTATTATTATTGTTTTTAAATATATGCGGTAAAAATTAGTAAAAATAATAAGACTTCACAAGGCAAATAGATATTTTATCTGGTTTTATCTATCCTATAACAAAAGGTTTTTTATTTATAATTTTATCAGGTTTATTCTTTGTAAAGATATTCAAATTTGGATAAAAATTTTCCATAACATATAATAATAACTTTTCTATTATTAAGTTTTGTATATTTTCATCTTTAAACCCGCTATCATACTCCATTATTAGCGCATCTCTAATAAATAACATAGTTTCATTAAACAAATCGCTCGGTAAATCTGGAAAATATCCCCATCCATCACTCTCATTCATAAAAGCTTTAATTATTTTTATATAATCCAATAATGCTTTCTTATTATATTTTTTATAAGATTTTGTAGCATATCCGTAATCATATATTATTATATTATATTCACAGGCCTTCAAATAATAAGATGTATTATTATATGTGTAATGATAATACCCTTTTTCTTTGTTTATTTGATATAAGAAGTTTCCATAATGAGCATCATTATGATAATATCCTGTTAAATTGTGAAAAGTAGTAATGGATAAAAACGTTTGAATAAATATGTTATACATTAGTTCATCATTTGAGACAACCTTTCTATTTTCTGTAAGCATCTTTAAATCTCCATGTGCCAACTCATTTATAGAAACGAGTTTTTTATCACTTGATATATTATTATCACCATTATATGATAATGGATTAGATATCATCTTTAATATATCGCGACCGCTTATACGAGGACATATAAATCGCTTATACATCATAAGAAAATGCTTAGACCTTTTTTTACATAAAATATTCTCGGTAATTTTTTTCATAATGTTTATTTCGCGTAGATTATCTTTTGTATTGGGCATTATTTTTGAAGTCAATAAATTGCCGCCTAATACATTCTTAAGAACAGTAAGATATATAGCACCACAAACACTTTCTGTTCCTATCTTCTTAATTAAAAACAATTTATTACCAATAGTATATTTAAAAGAAGTATCGTTACTTTTTTTAATACATTCGCTTTTTTTGATATCTTTAATATAATTTAAAAGATAATTATAATATTTTACGCGATTATCAAGAGAATATTTTTCATCAACAGTGTATTTTTTAAAAAACTTTTGAATCTTTTGAATTGCCTCATCAGTTATAAATAGTTTTAAAGATTTCTTTATTTTTGGTTTCTTTGATATTTTATCTATTATATTTTTGCTTTCTTTTGATAAAGAATCATAGACATCGCTATGATTACTGGAGCTTGTTCTTGAACGAGATGCTGGTGTATAGTATTTGCTCGCGTTACTCGCGTTACTCGCGTTACTCGCCGCAGAATAATACTCGCTAGTTTTGCTTGTTTTGCTAGTTTTGCTCGTTTTGCTTGTTTTGCTCGTTCGTTTAGATTTGTTATAACTTGTCCTTTTTTTAGGAGGATTACTATTCATTATATACTTACTTTATAATGATATTAAAATAAATATAAGCCTCTTAATAAGACTTTGTAATTATATTATAAAGGGGGTTTTATTTATTATCTTATTTGGCTTAATATCTGTGAAGATATTATTGTGAATATTTTTAGGAGCTTTTTGTATCATATTATATATAAAATCAACCATATCTAAATCATAAGAACTGCTTAGATTTTGAATGTATAATATAAGTTGGTCTTCAATATTTACCATTTCTTCATTAAATTTGTCTTCGGGTAAATCCGCATATTCTCCCCAACCATAGTGTTTATTCATAAACGCATTAATTATTCTAAGATAATCTACTAAGGCATAATTAGTATTTTTATCTTTATCATCTTTCATATCTAAAGAATAGCCAAAATCATATATCATTATATTATATTCACAGGCTTTCAAATAATAACTCTTATTATTAGATATGTAATGATAATATCCGCGTTCATTATTTTGTTGATATAAGAAGTTCCCATAATGAGCATCATTATGATAGTGTTTGGCAAGGTTGTGAAATGAGGCTATTGATAAAAATGTTTGAATAAGGATGTTATACATTAACTCGTTATTTCCGGATACTTTTCTATCTTGAAGGAGTGTTTTCAAATCTCCTTGTGCCAGTTCATTGATAGCTATTAAACGTTTGTTTTCTGAAATAGATTTTTTTGTAGTTATATTAGGACATACGAAATACTTATACATCATAAGGAAATGTTTAGATTTTTTCTTTATTATAACATTTTTAGTTAAATCTTCCATAATATTAATTTCTTTTAAATTATCATTGCTTATTGATGTTATTTTAGAAGCCAATAAATAGCCACCAAATACGTTCTTCATTACAGTGAGATATATTGTAGCATTTACACTATCAGTGCCTATTTTTTTAATCAAAAATAATTTATCACCTATACTATATTTAGTATTATCATTTTCTACATATTTCTTAATACATTCCTCTTTTCTAATATTTTTAATATAATTTAAGAGATAGTCGTAATATTTTATACGATTTTCAAGTATATATTTATCTTTTATAGCATACTTTTTAAAAAACTTTTGTATTTTTTGTATCCTTTTATCAGATATAAAAAGATTTTTAGATTTTTTGAGTTTAGGCTTTTTTGACAGTTTATCTATCATATTTTTGTTTTCTTTTGATAATGATTTATAAGCATCGCTATTTTTCTTTGATTTTGATTTATTTGAAGATTTTATAGAAGCCTTTTTCTCTTGATAATTCTTATCTACCATTTTTTTAATTATCATATAATCTGATGAGCCTTTTCTTGGCATACACCATTTATTTTTGCCTTCATTATATTTTCTTAAAGCTTCAATATATTTCATTTTCTATAATATGATAATATTTATATAAATAAGTTTAAAAATATTATCTTTATTTCTTTTATCAAAAATAAGAATGATTTCTAAAACCGCCGATATAGATATTGATAATAGCAAAGATAATGATTGTGAGAATGATTGTGATAATGATAATGACGAAGATTATAAAAATAATATAGTTAATATTATAATTGATTTTATAAAAGACGAAATATTAAAATCTAATATAAGATATGAGATAGTTAAACCAATACTATTATATATCTTATATTATTTAATACCTTTCGTTTTATTAATCCTTATCTTGAATTTTATAACTACTATAATTGCCGTTTGTATCGTATTCAAATATTTAATATAAAAATATCCTCTTATTATAAGTATTAATACAGATATTATGAAGGAAGATAATAATATTAAATCGCTTATAGCAGCCATCTTAAAGCTCTCTTTAAAACTATCAAAATCGCAAGGTACTCCTAAGACAGTCAAGAAGACAGTCAAGAAGACAGTCAAAGCGGTCGCTAAACCTAAGGATGCCACTAAAGCCAAGAAGGCTCCTAGGGCAGTTAGGACAAAGATAGTCGGTGGAGGCAGTGCTGAATTTTTCGAATGATTATATAGATGAATATACCATTCCTTTATTTTTATTATTGTTAATAATTGATAGCGAATATAATTTAGTATAATTATTATCGGATTTATTTACTTTAATATTTTTGATAATATACCATCCTCTTTTATAAACATCACCTATGGTTTCATAAGGTTCTTTATTGATAATATAGATACGTCCTTTATCAAAGATAGTAATATTTTCGTCGCCACAACTCTTATTAGTTTTATTCATTCTTAAACATATATATGTGCGAGATTTTAAATCATTTTTTAATAATATAATAAAATAATGGATGAAGAATTAATTGAAGAGTTTAAAGAGCTGTTTTCGTTTGATAAAGAAAAACAGAACTCTATATTAAATAGAATTATCACAGATAATATAATTAAAGGAAACAAAATAGAGATATCAGATGATGTATATAAAGATACTAATATAGATAAATGGGCACATAATTTGCCATCATTAGAAGGGAGCAAAATATTGATAGAGAAATTAATGAGACATCCTATAAATGACAGGAAACTATTAGAAAAACGACAGAAGGCTTTGATAAATTATGATATAGACATTGAAATATTGAAAGACTATGAAAGCGATATTTTATGGATTTATAAGATTGCCGAGGAAATTAATGAGAATAATTCTATAGAAATATTATTTCCCTCGTCATTTATATTAAGTTATATAAATTACATCGAGACACTTCTCGATATGTATCATCTTTATAAGATATATTTTATACCTATTACATCTGTATTATACCCTATAAGTACTTTTGTCGCACCATACATATATTTAAACAGATATCTCAAAATGAATATCAGTTTTAGGTCTTATCTCGAAATAATTGTAGAGATTATTAAAATGATGTGTGCTTCTACTGGCAATATTCGTACAGATTTAATTAAATTCATATCTATATTTTTCTATATAGGAATATATATGTATAATATGTATCAGACATATGAAGTAGCATACTTTTTATACAGTACCAAGGATAAACTTCAAAATAAAATGGAAGGCTTGGTAAAGTTCGTCAATCATTCGCTTAATATTATGAATAATATGCCAAAAAATATAATAGAACCATATTTTAATATTAGGGCTACATATGAAGATATTTTGATAAATAATAGTATGTCGTGTATTTATAGAATATGGAAGGACGACATATTAAAAGAGAAGCTGTCTTCGCTTTTAAAAACTATTTATGCCGTTGATGTTATCTATTCTATTAATAATTTGTTTTTAGAGAAAGATTGGTCTATCGTATCTTATAATAATACTGAGACGAAGTTTTGGGATGCCAAAAATCCTATATTGACTGATACGCAAATATCAAATCCTGTAAGTTTAAGAAAAAATATTATTGTCACTGGTCCTAATGCTGGCGGAAAGACGACTTATGTAAAAACAATCTTATCAAATGTAATATTGGGGCAAACTATAGGAATCTCTTATAGTATTAAATCACAAATGATATTATATGATACTGTTAACTCTTTTATGCGTGTATCAGATGTTTTAGGTAATCGCTCGTATTTTGAAGCAGAAGCCGAATATTGCCTGAATATGATTAATAAAGCTAAGGAAATAAATGCTAATAATAAGTCGGGGCTATTCTTGATGGATGAACCTATGCATTCTACGCCACCAATTGAAGGAATGTCGACGGCTTATGCGGTTATTGAGTATTTAAGCAAATTACAAGGAATTACATTGATTATTACAACACATTTCCATAGATTAATAAAATTAGAAGAAATATATCCAGAAAAATTTATAAATCTTTCGGTTGATGCGATACCTATGAATAATAAATATTACTTTCCTTATAAGATAAATAGAGGACATTCATATCTTTGTATTGCTATAGAATTATTAGATATTAAGGATTTTCCTAAAGATATTATAGATAATGCGATTAAAATGAAAAACAAAATATGTAATGATATTAATAAATAATGTACGGCTTTTTATTTGATCAAACATATATAAACTTAATTATATTGGGTTTCTTTCTGTTTTTAATAATGTTCTTATGGAGAAAAATTACTATAATTGAAGGTAATTATTTTATATTAGAAAAACGCGTTGATATGATTAAAAAGACTGAGCGAGATTCTTTAATATCAAAGAATATGGAAAAAGCCGATGTAGTTATGAACGAAATATTTAAAGATAGCACCAGCGGCGGCTCTGGCGGCAAAAAAAACTTCTGTAATAATGTTAGTTATTGTCCCCCAGAAGTCCCTGTAAAATCGCAAAAAACTATTTCAAAAGTTTCAGAGGATTCCAAGGATTCCAAGGATTCCAAGGATTCCAAGGATATCCAAGACATAGATATGTCATCATATATGATAGATGCCGTAGGTACTGTAGGTACTGTAGGTACGGTAGGTACTGTAGGTACTGTAGGTACTGTAGATATAAATGATGTAAATATTCAAGATGTAATAGAGAATCCTTCTAACCTTATTAAATCTAAAATTGATAATAAAATTGAAATAATAGAATATAAGGATGATATAAAGAATGGCATAGATGATGTAGTTATAAATAAAAATGTAGAATATGGCAACAACACTGATGTGAATAATGTATCTGATGTTTCAATGGATGTGAAGACAACAGAATGTGATATTGTAGATGTTATATATGCTGCGGGTACTACGACTATAGTTGATAATATGGATAGCGATGCTATATCAGTTAGTTCCGATATTACTTTTGGTACTGATCAGGATAAATCTATAACAAAGAAGTATAAAAAAATGAGTATTGAGAAGCTTCGCGAAGAATGTGTAGAAAAATCTTTAAATAGCGAAGGTTCAAAAGCAATACTTATAGGCAGAATATTGGAGTATAATAAAAAGACGTAAAATAAAAAATATTGTAATTGTATAGATAATAAAATAATAAAATGAATAGTACGAATAATACAAATTTAGAAGAATATCGCACTAAATGTCCTATTAAAATGTCGGATGGGAGAATATTCACTGATTATAGACCACGATGCGCTGTTAATGCCGAATTAATGACTGATTTATCAAATAACAATATGATTAAAAGCAGTTATGAAAGTCGTGTATTTTTACAGAGCAATGCTGAAAAAATAATAGAGATGAATAAGATGAACGCGACCAACAATTTAACTCCTTGTGCTCCTTGTTCGCGCCCTATTGATGTTTCTGGAACTATGTACCCCGAACGCTATATAGTAAAATGCACACCTTCAAGTTGTGAAAAAATAGAGGTAAATAAGCATGGTTTAGGAACAAGTACAAGAGTACAAATGTAAATAAATAAATCTATATATATAGAATAGAGATAATGATTTTTAACGATGAATATATATATTTAAATGTAAGCATTCAAAACAATTCTAAAATGTTTCTTGAAGGTTATATAAAAAATCCGTCGCAATATAATAAAATGTTAGTATTAGCAGCAAATCCTATTGATAGAATGATTAATTATTCAGGTTCCGGATTACCTTTTCCGAACGAACATATAGCTTTTGAAAATACTAAAAATATGTTTTTAGTTTCAGGAACAGGTGTTATAAATACCGTTTTTAACTATCCTAATAGCTTCTATTCTCGCAACGGAAAAAATAAAATATTACCATCTATTTACATAGAATTAGTACAAGGCAATAATATGCCCTTCCAATTACAATATGAACTAAGTGATTTTAATACTCTCCGTTCATTAATAAATAGAGAATCACGTCAAGGACCTGAATTTTATGGTGCTAAAGATGTTATTCTACCAATAGATACTGCCGAAAATGTAATGTATGCTTATTCAAACGCAAAATTGAAAAATGATATAGGCTAACGCAGTAATAATAATAGCTATCATATCAAACACGCTTAATATTTTTTATTCTATATAATTTATTATTCTATATAATTTATATATATACATTATATCTTTTATATTTTTGGAATACATTTTATTACTTTTAATAACAAAATATATAAAAATTGATAGTTATATATTTTAATAATATTATACACAAACGAGGTTCAATCCCTAGTTTTGTAAGGACTTTCAGCTTTTCAAAAAGACATCTCGTGTATCTCGTGTATCTCGTGTATCTCGTGTATCTCGTGTATCTCGTGTTAGGTCATTAATTGATATTTCTGTAAGAATGTCTGGTATTATCAAGGTCTCTTACAACATCAATAATATCAAGCACAATATTTTATGGGATATCAAGAACATCATTTTCCACTGGAATGGGATTATTTTCGGCGGATTTGTTAGAGATTCCATTATTTCAGAACATTACTCTCAGATTTTCTGGGAAAATAATGGATATCGTAGCAATCACTTTTGGAACGAACAGTATGACCATAAGACAATTGCTAGAACTCTTGTTCCTAACGATATTGATGTGTGTATATACAACGAGAGTGATATGAATAATATGATGACTAATATCACATCTTTGTTTAACAACGAGTTTGGAACTGACAACGTTAAGCTTGAACGTAAAACCTCTTTGCGTAATAACTCTGATTTTAAGAGTTATATTGACAAGCCATTCGGTAACTTACACACATTCATATATACGATAACTGTTGGAAAGATTGCGTATTTCAGCGATGGTAAGACATTTGATATATCATTTGACATTGTCTGCTCAAACACTAACGGATGCCATCTTAAACCTCCTTTTAATAAGCTTGATTTCCTATGCAATGGATTTATTATGACAAACCACAAAGAGATTTCTCTGTCAAATTGCACAGGAACTGAAATTGACACTTTGAAATTTGTTGAAAAAAAAGAGGTTGAGAGCAAAATAATAAAAGACATCATCAATTTTAAAACAGACTATTGTATGAAGTTCATTAGTATTTCTGATACAAATATGTATGCTTCTATCTGGTACAATGAACAAGCTTGTAAGAGGATTGAAAAGATGTGTAATAAAAAATATGCATGGACAATTGAAAATATGCCTATTATTATCGAGCATCCAAAAAAACAAATTAGTGGGGCGGCACTATCTGGTTGCGGAACTTGCGTAGCCAGCAGTGTAGTCTCCGGAAAGATTTGCTGTATTTGTCAGGATTTCATTAAAAAGAAGGAGCGGTTTGTATCATTTCCTACATTTGATTCAAAAAAAATGATGATTCCGGGAATGCCAATCCATTTAAATTGCTTCTTCAAATATATGACCTCGCAAATCCAAGATAAAAAAAGGGATTACGAATTCAACATTTATGACCAGGATATGGTATATGAAAATTGCAGAACATTTCTTCGTTGTCCTATGCGGAATATGATTAACTTCCATGTTGATAATATTGCGCCGGTCATTGATAAATACCTAAATAGGAATACACACGCAAACCCCCTCATCTATACTTCATAGGATGTATCTGCTATTGAGAGTATGAGAGATACAAAGAGTATATAAAATGTAATGATAAAGAGGTGTGTATGTGTGTATGCGCGTGATTTATATATTTTATATATTTTTTTTATTATCAGCGAATAATATATTAGCAAAACAGCCCATAGCATAGCTCACTAATGATATCATAATTATTATTAATAAATGAGATATTTTTGATGTATTAAATATGTCGCATCTTTCGGTTGTATAAAGATATACTTCAAATAATATAATTTTTAAAATCATTCCTAAGATTACCTCAAAACCGAATAAAAACCCGAGAGCAAAATTAACAATAATGTGAGATATTAGATATACGCGGTTTTCTATAATGTTGTTATCGTGATTAGGATAAAAAAACATATCAAGTGTATGTATTTCAAATACACACCTGGCTACACTAAAACCAACCGTTATTGTTATTATAGTAGCTAAATATATGTAAAAATAGATTGTGTTCATTTTCTATATTATTGTTAGTTTATTATTTATCTTTTTTGTGATGTTTTTATGGGAATAGTAAAAAATTGTACTTTTGTTAATAATATTTTCCTTAAACTTCTCATAATAATCCAAAACTTCTTTATTTGTTATACTTTTTATAGTATCGTAGATGTCTTTTTTTTTTCTTAATTTTTTATTATATAATAAGAAGTTCTTATAAAATCCGTTATATGAATCTATATTGTAAAACTTATGATATTCATAGCTTGTTAATATTCTATTTTTGGAATATTTAATATCTTCCCTACTAATTTTATAGGTTTTAAGGATATCCATTATTTTACATATAACCGTAGGTACATTTTTGATATCGCATTTTGTACCTATATAATAATATGATTGCTTAGCATTTTTAATACTTATATCATTATATAAATGAATAGAGTATATTATTCCCATTTTTTCACGAAGTTCCCTGTAAAACACACCAATATCAAAATTAAATAATATACTTTCCATTATCATATGTTTTATATTATCCCGCGATAAATACTCCATTTCGGCGAATGCGTAAATATTTATAATAGTGTTATTATTCACAACTTTATTTTTGATATGAACAACCTTTGTTTTTTTCGTATTATTTTGAAGTAAAGGAAACTTAATATTTTTTTTATTAGTTTTTTTAATTATTCCGAAATACTTATTTACATAATATTTTGTTTCCTTTATTTTGTTGAGCGGGCAGGTTATATTTAGCACAATATTTTCAGTTAATATCTTCTTTTTGATAAAGTTCTTTATAAGCCGAATATTATATTTTTTAACATATTTGATATCCTTTTTAAAATTTACTAAATACGCATATTTTGGAAATAAATATTTAAATATATTATAATCAAAATCATATTCTTCATTTGATATGATATTCTTCAATTCTTGTATCACTGAGCCTTTCTCATTTTCAGCCAATTTAGGGTCTATATAAAAATCATTCAAGCTATTTGATAAAATATCAGCATAAAAGCCGAAATCCTTAAAATATCCTTGTATGAATATTATTAACTCGTAAGATGATACATAAGCATTGGTATTTCCACCACGTTTTATGATTTCATTTCCTATATATTTATAATCCTTATATTTTTGAGATGTCATTCTCCCCAAAAGATGTTCATAATAATGTGTTAAGTTTCCCTCACCATTCTTTTCGTGCCGAGAACCCAGCAAAATAGATACTGACAAAAATGTTAGCTTAGTTTTCAGCGGTACTATCAACACCTTTATACCATTTTTTAATGTATAAGTATTTATCTTAGCATCCATTATTAAATATATAATATATAAAAAATGATATTGACAAGATATTTATAGAGATAATTGTAATTATAGTTATGAAAAGGTTGGTTATTGTAGAGAGTTTTACAAAAACAAATACTATTAAAAAATATCTCAATGATATGAATGTCATAGTAACATATTCTTCGGGACATATTTACAATTTGCCAAAAGATAAATTGGGATTTGATACGACTACTTGGGCGTTAGACTATATTAAGACAAATCCTAAAGTTATAAGTAATATTAGGGGCTGTGTTGTAAAATCAGATATTATTTATATAGCAACTGACCCGGATTTAGAAGGAGAAACAATAGCCTATAATATTAAAGATTCTATTGCCGATTTAATTAAAAATAAGAAGTGTTATCGTATCTCTTTTAATGAAATTACTGAAACAGCTGTAAAAGGAGCTATAAGCAATCCGCGCGATATTGATTTGAATATAGTTAATGCTCAGGAAACCCGACGAATTGTGGATAGAATGATAGGATACAAAGTATCGCCTATATTATGGTCTAAGTTTAATAAAAATTATTTGAGCTCAGGGAGAGTTCAAAATGCCGCATTGATTATGTGTATAAATCAGCGCAATAAGATATTGAATAGCGAAATATTACAGCGGTGGAATATTGAATGTAAGTTTATATTTGACAAAAAAGATAAAAAGAGTTATTTTATGGGTTCTCTAATAAATCACGATAATATAGATGATATCGAGATAACAAAAAGTATTATGGAAAAACTAAGAACTAATGTCAAATATTCTATTAAATATGATGTTAAAATTCATACTGTATCACCTCCTCCCCCTTATACTACAACATCAATGCAGCAAGATTGTTATAATAAATACAAATGGAACGCAAAAATTACTATGAAATATGCTCAGGATTTATATGAAAATGGTCTAATTTCTTATATTCGCACAGATTCTGTTAATATTTCAAATGATGCCAAGAATATTATTATAAACTATATTAAAAATACGTATGATGCTAATGATAATGATAATGATAACAAATACGCTAAATATAGGAGTTTTAAATCAAAAATCAATAATGCCCAAGAAGCCCACGAGGCTATTAGAATAACAAATCCAAATATTATATCTTGTAATGGAACAGGTGCGTTATCATCTAATCACGATAAGTTATATGATATGATAAGAAAGAGGACTATCGCATCTCTTATGAGTGATGCGTCATATACTGATATAGTAATGCTAATGACTTCTTCGCATAGAGAAAATAAAGAATATTTATTTAAAAGCACAAGATCATTTATGACATTTGAGGGATTTAAGATTGTATATGGAGAGAAAACAGAGAATTGTAAAGAGTTTATTAAGATGCTTGATAATAATCCTGAATGTTATTCGTATGAATATAAATCAAATGGGTTTATTGATAATATCCCTTCGCTATACAATGAAGTACAATTAATTAAACAATTGGAGAAGGAGGGTATTGGAAGGCCATCTACTTATGCGTCAATTATAGATAAATTGATTGAGAAAAAATATGTAGAAATTGGGAAAAATCCTCAGCAAGAATATAATATAATAAGCTTTATCAAGAAGAACAAAAGTGATGATATTATAACAGAAACAAAAAAGATAAACTTGGGAGGAAATAGTAAGGATTTATTAATACCTACGGAACTTGGAATTAATGTAATAGAGTATATATTTAATGTAATGCCATATTTATGTGATTTAAAATTTACATCCAAAATGGAAGGAGACCTCGATGATATAATTAATATGAAAAACAATAAGAAAAATATATTAGATGATATATATTCAAAAATCTCAAAGTCTCTTCAAGCCTTACCATCTGTACCATCCACTAAAGATACTTTGGAATCCAATATAAATAAGATTAAGCCAGAATATAAGGACGGTTTTATTACTACTCGCTACGGACCCTGTTATTATAATAAGAGCAATAATTCTTATACAAATATTGATTCTTATTTAAAATGGAAAAAAAAGGCTTTTGATGATTTAAATGAATCAGATTTAGCATTTATATCTTCTTTACCAAAAGCAGTGATTCATTTGGAAAAGCCTTTTAAATTACATATAGGGCGTTATGGATTATATTTAAAAGATGATAAAGGTGCTAATCATAAATTGGAAAAAAAATTATGGTCTTCATTTGTCTGATTCATTTAATTTGTCGTATATTCCTACTTAATCATAAGGTGATAATCCTTGTTTACCATAAATATACCAGGATTTAATGTATTTATCTTCAAAATTAGGATGTTCTATATTATTGTGATGGTCGATATCTATACAATTCATTATATATTTATTGCATTTTTTACATAGCCAACAGTTGTCTTCTTTATTATAATTATACATCTTTTTTGTTCTTTAATAGTTTACTTAGATTTTTATTTAGATTATGTAACTCATATGAAATATTTGACATTGATGTAGCTATAGTTACACCATATTCATCAACAAAAAAAGTATTTAGCATACTATATAATTTCTCATTTGTCAATATATCAAGGTCTCTTACATCATCATCTTCGTCTTCATCTTCATCACTGTCATCATCGTCGTCTTCATCGTCGTCTTCATCGTCATCGTCATCATCATCGTCGTCTTCATCGTCATCGTCTTCATCATCGTCGTCATCATCGTCGTCATCATCTTCGTCATCATCTTCGTCATCATCATCTTCGGTATCTTTAACTTTATCGGATTTCTTAGTTTTCTTTTTTTCTTGTTCTTCCGAGCTCGTGTCTGTGTCGCTTTCTTCTTTAATTTCACAGCATTCTTCAATATCTTTATTTATAGCAACATTTTCGGAATCATGCGATTCCTTGCTTTCTTTAATAACACATTTTTTACTCTTCTTCTTTTTATCAGCCTTTGATACCTTATTCATACTGTTAAGAAATGCCATTAAATCCATATTATTTATGTTTAAACCTTCCATATTGTATAAATTATAATACAATAATATTTCTTATATATATTTATATTTATAGATATTTTATAAAGTTTGTTTTTATTAAGATATATTAGAATAAGAATATATAATATGGAAAATCTAATTTATTCTGTAAGTTTATTGTTTGGGATACTTATTGTATTATTAATAATTATATATTATGATTTGTTAATAAATATTAATAAGGATATCATTAAGAACAAAAATGATATTATAATAGAGCATTATGAAGATGACAAAGAGTTTGGAGCTATTGATAATTTAAATGAGCAAGAGCAAAAGGCTGCCGAGAAGAATATTATTATGACGAGCGAAGATATAAAAGTAGGAGATGAGAATTATAAGCATATAATATATGAAAAAGATATAGTTAATAAATACAAAATAGCGAGCTTTTTAAAATCGCCCTCGTTGAAGATGTTAATATCCTCTTTTGAGAAAGCAGATAATCGCTCTAATATAGAGCATTTTCAATGGAATAAGGATAATGATATGAGGGATTTCACAGTATCAATAGATAATTCGCCGAAAATACATAGATTTCCATTTAATCCCAGTATATATGGATATAATTTAAGTGATATTACCGTTGAAATAAATAATATTAGAAATAGCTTAGATAACAGAGATAATGATATAATAAATGAGCTTGCTGTATTCTTTTATTTAAAAGTGAATGAAATAAAGGGAAAGGCTCAAACAGAAGAAGGTCAATTGATATGTATAAATAGTTATGATTACCAAAATATATATATAAATATAATTGAAAACAATAAGCCGAGATGTTATAAAGGCGAATCAATAAATATTGACGATAATTATGGGACATTAAATGATATCTATAGTTATTCATCAAATAATAAAAAGACCTATGATATTGTATTAGATATCAATTCAAATAAATATTATATTAAAGATATATCCGAAGATATTCTTCAAGACCCTATTATCTTTATGGGATTAATAATAAACAAAGATAGAATCGTTTTTTACATTAATAAAGAGATGGCAATATTTGAAAGATTAGATGATAAATTCATAATTATACATTATCCTATATATATCAATAAAAACAAGGAATGTGATATTACATTATATAGCACAGCACTCATTATAAACAGCAATAATATACACGGCGATATGGAAAAATATGAACTATATAATAAATATAATCTTTATGACAAAATCAATATATAAGCAAATATATGCAAATATATAATTATATATAAACTAAATGTCTAAATCTGTGATATTAATATTAACCCAAAATACCGTTGAACGCAAGATATATCTAAAAACCTCGCTATATTTTTTATTTAGAAACTTTAATGCCCGATTTAAATATCCTGTCGTTATTCTACATCAAGGAGATTACGATATTGATGCGATTAGCGAAATAACTACATCTATCCGGAAAGAATATAGATATTTGGTAGATTTTAAGAAAATAGATGGCAGTGATTTTGATGTCCCTGCGAATATAGACACAGATAAATTAAATAGATGCTTAGAAGCCGCACCAGTTCCTTATTGGAGAAATAAAAATTATAGACTAATGTGTAATTTTTGGATAAATCATTTTATAAAATATTGCGAACAATATGATTATGTAATGCGTCTGGATGATGATAGTATAATTGAGGAGCCTATCAATACCGATATATTTAAAATGATAGAAGAGAAGGATCATAATTATATGTCTAATCTTATACACGTGGATTGTAGCATATGTAATTACGGTATGAAGGAGTTTTTTGAAAGCGCCGTGCCTAACAAGATTGATAAGTTATCCGAATTATTTATGGAGCATTCTTTAGATAGTGGAAGTCCGCATTTTTCAAAATTTAAGAAACTATATAATGCCTTAAATAACAAGGAATACGAAGGTAATTCTGTTAATATGGCGATGCCAGTAATGTATTATAATAATTTCTTTATTACTAGAACGAAAATATGGAAGACGCCTGAAATTACTGATATTATTAATAAAATTAACGAGAATGGCAGCATCTTTTATTGCCGTTGGGGAGATGCTCCGTTACAAACAATTATTATGAAATTATATGACCATAATAAGATGACTAAGCTTGATTTTAAATATAGCAAGAGATTACAACGCGAATCTTTCAAAGACAATGAAGGATTTTATCATAGTTATATGCCATCTTCTTATAGCGAAGATAGTTGTATTAGTAAAAAAAAATAATTTCTATAAATTATGCGATTATTTAGATAAAAAGCTTGAATTGATTATTTTTTTTCCATATTTCTCTATTTACATTATTACAATATTCGTGATTATATAGATGTTCTGGATGTATAGTACTACCGTAATTAACATTAGAAATTGCTATAGGATATGTAAGTATCCAGGAATTAATGGCAATATATATTATATTATCTGCTGCCGACCATTCGCATTCTTTATGAGATAGATCATAAGACGCAGAATCTATAACATATTTGTCAAGCAATTTCTTTGCTCCTTGACGAGAAATTAAATAATATCCAGCAGACGGATAATCGTAATCTCTTATTTTTATTAGTTCATTCTTTTTCAAAAAATGTTCATTATACATCTTGATAACACTGGGATGTCCGTTTGTATGTAATTGTAATATCTCAATAGATTCACCGGATTCCTTTAAACTCTCTTCGGCAATTTTCATATATGTAAATATTTTTTTAAAGTTAATTTTTTCAATTACCATATCATCCTCAACAATGCAAAAATATTGTTCTCCGTCTTCATATCCTTTCTTTATAGCTTTAAGATGTGAAATAATACAACTAAGTTCCTCTTGTGTAGCTGCTTCAGATTTTGGATTTCTTTTAATAAGATAATCTTTAATAGTTTCTGGCGTTTCTGCTTCTATACGAATATTATCTATATTTTTATTATTAAACTGCTCTTCCATATACTTTCTTCTATCATAACATTTCTCTATATTAATCCAATAATGCTTCATATTTATTGTAATATACTTAATATTCTTTATATATGGGATGAACCGTCCCCAAAACGCGGTTTTATTGCGTTGGCTATTAAGAGGCTATTGAGAGGCTATTGAGAGACTATCTATAGATTTTATAAAAATGGAATGAAAAGGTTTGAAGAGAATTTAAGACATTCTTATTATCATTATGATGTCCTAAAAAGACACTAGAATTTTCTAAAAATTGAAAAATAAAATTTGAGTACATCTTTCTGTTTTTTCAAAAATTTCAAAAGTTTTTTGGAAATTACAAAATAAATCAAGAGATGTACTCAAATTTAAAAATGAAAAAATTTTAAAAATCCTGTGTCTCAAGAAATGCTCTGTTATTCTATATTAATCTAAGTATTTTTAATAAATATTAAGAGGCTATTAAGAGGCTATTAAGAGGCTAAAAGACACCTAATTTTATAAAATTGTAAAATGAAGAAAATTAAAAAAAATTGATTTATAGAATTATAATATAATTTAACAATAATTTACATATTATTATGGATATGAAAAATGATATAGAAGAATGTGTAGTAATCGCAGAATTATTAGCAAAAACAAAAAATAATAAAAATGAACATCTGTGTAAATATAAACAATTTATTAAGGATAATTATTATAAAATTAGAAAACAGTATCCATTTCTCTCAAATAAAAAGACATATCTAGTTTTAGCAGAAGAATGGAATAGACAGCAAGTAATATAATACGTCTTGTGTATATTAGATATCATCTATGTTGTCATCGTCTGTATTGTCAGTTTCATCTGAATCACTAATATGAACTTGGTATGTATTATTATCTGTTGCGTTATTTATTTTATCTTCTTCTTTATTGTCAAAGATTATATGAGTATCATCATTATTGTCGGATTTATCTGATTTATTAGAGTTTTTATAATATTGATTAATTAAAACATCTGATAGCTCTTTATTATTAATGAGTTGCTGTGTTTGCTCCAAATTAAACTTATGAACAATATCTACCTTATTTGTTTGAAAATCTCTCTTTGATACTACAACAATATCTCCAACTTCAATTAGAACACGCTTATTGAACTTTCGCATATTTCCACGAATTATTCCAATTACTTCATCACCGCTATTTGTTATTAGAGATACACGACAATTCCCAAGCAATTTCTTAGATAAAGCATATTCTTCAAACTCGTCATCTATAACATAATTTTTGGCAATATTTGTACTTTTTTTCTTATTCCTTATCGTAGTTTGATACATTATTATATCTAATAATCAAATATATCTTATATATCTTATATATCTTCTTATAAAAATAAAAAATATAAAAATATAATACGTTATCCTGTAATTTCTATGTTGAAACACATTAACAAGAGCATTGCTTCAATTTCTTCCATTCTATAAGAGCAGTCTTAATAGATTCAGCATACGACATATCAGGATTGCTATTTTTGATATATATAGACTTATTGTGAATGAACTTTCTCAGCTTTTTGTCATCTTTTAGCATTTTAAGTGCTATTTTCATACACTCAGTCCTCCTAAGACTCGGATTGTTCTTATAAATATTCGTCGAATACATCTTTAATGTATAGCTATCATCGCCGCAAAACATAGTATATAAAGGTTTATATGCAGACTTACTCGCTTGCTGACTCGCAGACTCGCAGACTCACAGACTTACTCGCTTGCTGACTAGCAGACTTACACGCACGCTGACTTACTGACTTGCTGACTCGCAGACTTACACGCTTGCTGACTAACTGGTGTATATACTATTGTTTTGCCGACTTGATATAGTAATATTATATATAAGGGTATCAATTTTTTATATTTTTTTATTATTTTAGAGCAAATTTATTTAGAATCCAAGAATTAGTATATAAAATATATCGCGCTTATTATATAATGAAGGGCAATTATTTGCGATTGTTAGGAAACGACCTGACAACAACAGTATTAGATAAAGTTGCTGATTTATATGAAGAAGATATTTTGCATATAGAAAGAAAAATAAATAAGATAAAAAACAAAATGGGTCTTTATCATAATAACAAAAGACTATATAGATTATGGTTCAGTTTTTATGGATAGCCACCAATAAGACTCACTATATTTGCGAAAATAATGCCCAGAAAGCTAAGAAAGCTACTTTATAAATCTTCTCTACTATAATAGTATTATAGATTTCCATATCAGTCGTATCAATATCTCGCAACTCCATTATATCTAAGTATATTTAGATATATCTATTATATACTATCAATTTTTATTATACTACAAGGTTTTTACATACAT
>JACCDJ010432800.1_pt1 | contig 24947 bp, 29 predicted proteins | sample 7444481 | NCBI WGS metagenome assembly JACCDJ01 (sample SAMN15323435, study PRJNA562643) | freshwater metagenome | isolation source: river surface water | place: USA:Blue River Watershed | collected 2017-08-15 | reverse complement strand
TGGATGGCCAGGGACAAGTACGGCAGCTCACCTGGATGCGCGCGCCGCGCCATGCGCCCGAGGTGGTCGCCGAGATCGAGCGCACGGTGCGGGCGGCCGCCCCGTTCCCCGCCCCTGCGCGCATGGGACGGGTGACCTACACCGACACCTGGTTGTGGGACCGCAGCGGGCGGTTCCAACTGGACACGCTCACCGAAGGACAGAACTGAGCCTCGTCGCCCCGGGCGATCAGGAGCCCCGGTAGGTCGAATAGCTCCAAGGGCTGCAAAGCAGCGGCACGTGGTAGTGCGCTGCGGTGTCGGCCACGCCAAAGTCCAGACTCACCTGATCGAGGAACGGGGGGTCGGGGAGCGCCACGCCGCAAGCCCGAAAGTACGCAGCCACCTCGAAAACGAGCCGATAGGTACCACGCTGCAAGCTCGCGTTGTCGTACAGCGGACCGTCGGGATTGCGCCCGTCGGCATTGAGCGTGAAGTGCTTGACCCGCTGCGCCTGCCCGCCGTCGGTGCGGTACAGGGTCACCGCCATGCCCCCGGCCGGCGTGCCGTGCATGGTGTCCAGGACGTGCGTGCTCAATCCCATGGCCAGCCTCCAAAATCAGTAGACACCAGTGTATACAGTTTGGGGCGCCACGCTTAATATCGGCCGATGCATGCGACGGAAACCACCACCAGCACCATCGCCGAGGCCCTGACGCGGGCCATCGCGGCGCACCGCCTGCAGCCCGGCGCCAAGCTGGCAGAACAGAAATTGGCTGACCATTTCGGTGTCTCGCGCACCCTGGTGCGGCAGGCCCTGTTCCAGCTGTCCCAGAACCGGCTGGTGCGGCTCGAACCTGCACGCGGCGCGTTCGTCGCGGCGCCCACCGTCAACGAGGCGCGCCAGCTGTTCGCGGTGCGCCGCATGCTGGAAGGCGAGATGGCCCGGACCTTCGCCCGAGAGGCCACCCCCTCCCACATCAAGGCCCTGCGCGAACACATTGCCCAGGAAAAGGAAGCCGCCGAAGCCGGCGACAGCGCCCGGCGCAACGAATTGCTGGGGGACTTCCATGTGCGCATGGCCGAACTTCTCGGCAATGAGGTACTGGCCCAGATCCTGCGTGAGCTGGCCTCGCGCAGTTCCCTGATCTCGCTGATGTACCAGCGCGAAGGCGCTGCCGAACACTCCAGTGAGGAACACCTGCAGATCGTGCGAGCGCTGGCGGCCCGGGACGAGGACCGTGCCGCGCGCCTGATCGCCGAACACCTTGACCATGTAGAGGCCAGCCTGGACTTCAAACGGCCCCTTCCCACGCAGGACATCGCCCAGGCGCTGTCCTCCTGACCATGATCTACGACAGCACCGCCCCCTATCCCCGCGACCTCGTCGGCTACGGCCGCAACCCGCCGCATGCGCGCTGGCCAGGCCAGGCCCGTGTGGCGGTGCAGTTCGTGCTCAATTACGAAGAGGGTGGCGAGAACGCCGTGCTGCACGGCGACGCGGGCTCCGAGCAGTTCCTCTCCGAGATGTTCAACCCGGCGGCCTACCCGGACCGGCACATGAGCATGGAGGGCATCTACGAGTACGGATCGCGCGTAGGCGTGTGGCGCATCCTGCGCGAGTTCGAGAAGCGCCAGCTGCCGCTCACGGTCTTCGGCGTGAGCACCGCGCTGCAGCGCCACCCCGAGCTCACCGCCGCCCTGCGCGAGATGGGCCACGAGATCGCCTGCCACGGCTGGAAGTGGATCCACTACCAGAGCATCGACGAGGCCACCGAGCGCGAGCACATGCGCCTGGCCATGGACATCCTCCAGAAAATGACGGGCGAGCGGCCCGTGGGCTGGTACACCGGCCGCGACAGCCCCAACACGCGCCGCCTCGTGGCCGACGACGGCGGCTTCGCGTACGACAGCGACTACTACGGCGAGGACCTGCCGTTCTGGATGAAGGTGCGACGCACCGACGGCCGGGTGGTGCCCCATCTCGTGGTGCCCTACACCCTGGACGTGAACGACATGCGCTTTGCCTTGCCCCAGGGCTATTCGCACGCCGACCCCTTCTTCCAGTACATGCGCGACACCTTCGATGCGCTGTACGCGGAAGGCGACGAAGCCCCCAAGATGATGAGCGTGGGCATGCATTGCCGTCTGCTGGGACGGCCCGGCCGCATCGTGGCGTTGCAGCGTTTCCTGGACCACATCGCGCGCCATGACCGCGTCTGGGTGTGCAAGCGGATCGACATTGCTCGCCACTGGAAGCAGGTTCACCCCTACCCGGAGGCAGGTGCATGAGTCTCAGCCTGGAACGACTCAATGCAGCGTCGCCAGCCGAGGCTGCGGCCATGCTGGACGGGCTGTACGAGCATTCGCCCTGGATCGTGCAGGCGGCGCTGGCGCAGCGGCCATTTGTCTCGCTGGCGGGCCTCAAGCACGCCTGCGCCCAGGTCGTGACGCAGGCCTCGCGCGAACAGCAGCTGGCCCTGATACGCGCCCACCCCGAGCTGGCCGGGAAGGCGATGGTGAGCAAGAGCCTCACCGCCGAATCCACCGGCGAGCAAAGCCGCGCCGGACTCACCGACTGCACGCCGGCCGAATTCGAGACGCTGCAAAAGCTCAACGCGGACTACAACGCGAAGTTCGGCTTCCCTTTCATCCTCGCGGTGCGGGGACCGCGCGGCACGGGTCTGACGCGCACGCAGATCATCGAGACCTTCTCCCGGCGCCTGGCCCACCCGCCCGCCTTCGAACTGGCCGAGTGCCTGCGCAACATCCACCGCATCGCGGAGATCCGCCTGAACGACAAGTTCGGCGTGTCCCCCGTCCTGGGCGACCTGGTGTGGGACTGGCAGGAAGCGCTGGCCGTCTACAGCGACCCCGGCTTCCAGGAAAAGGGGCAGCTCACGGTCACCTACCTGACCGAGGCGCATCGCCAGGCCGCCGCCTTCATCGCCCGCGAGATGAAGGCCTGCGGGTTTGATGAAGTCGGCACGGACGCCGTCGGCAACGTCGTGGGCATCTACCACGGCGCCCAACGCGAGGCGCGCCGCCTCTTGACCGGATCGCACTACGACACCGTGCGCAACGGCGGCAAGTACGACGGGCGCCTGGGCATCTTCACCCCCATGGCCTGCGTGCGCGAACTCGCCCGCGCGGGACGCCGGCTGCCCCTGGGCATCGAGGTGGTGGCCTTCTCGGAAGAAGAGGGCCAGCGTTACAAAGCCACCTTCCTCGGCTCGGGCGCGCTCACCGGCGCGTTCGACCCGGCCTGGCTGGACCAGAAGGATGCCGACGGCATCACCATGCGCGAGGCGATGCGGGCCGCCGGCCTGCCCGCCACCCTGGACGCGATCGGCGCGCTGCGACGCGACCCTGCACGCTACCTGGGCTTCGTCGAGGTGCATATCGAGCAGGGTCCGGTGCTCAATGAACTGGATCTGCCCCTGGGCATCGTCACCTCCATCAACGGCAGCGTGCGTTACCTGTGCGAGGTGACTGGCATGGCCAGTCACGCCGGCACCACGCCCATGGACCGCCGGCGCGATGCCGCCGCCGCCGTGGCTGAACTCGTGCTGTACGTGGAGCGCCGCGCCGCGCAGGACGGCGACAGCGTGGGCACGGTGGGCATCCTGCAGGTGCCCGGCGGCTCCACCAATGTGGTGCCCGGGCGCTGCCAGTTCACCCTGGACCTGCGCGCGCCGGCCGACGACCAGCGCGATGCCCTGGTGCGCGACGTGTTGCACGAGCTGCACGCCATCTGCGAGCGCCGCGGCGTGCACGCCAGCACCGAGGAAACCATGCGCGCCGCCGCAGCGCCCAGCGCCCCGGCCTGGCAAATGCGATGGGAGAGGGCCGTGCAGGCCTTGGGCGCACCCCTGTACCGGCTGCCCAGCGGCGCCGGCCACGACGCCATGAAGCTGCATGAAATCATGCCGCAGGCCATGCTGTTCGTGCGCGGCCTGAACGCGGGCATCAGCCACAACCCGCTGGAAAGCAGCACCAGCGACGACATCGACCTCGGCGTTCGCGCCTTCCAGCACCTGCTGGAGCAACTGGCCCAAGAAAAGACCTCATGACCGACTACGAAAAACTGGACGCCTGGATCGACGCGCATTTCGACGAGGAAGTGCGCTTCCTCCAGGAGCTGGTGCGTGTGCCTACTGACACGCCTCCTGGCAACAACGCACCGCATGCCGAGCGCGCCGCACAGCTCCTGGCGGGCTTCGGCTTCGAGGCCGAGAAGCACCCAGTGCCTGCGAGCGAAGTGAAGGCGGCGGGCATGGAGTCGATCACCAACCTGATCGTGCGCCGCTACTACGCCAAGGACCGCACCCCCGAGGGACGCCCGGCGCAGGGCCGGGTAGTGGCCTTGAACGCCCATGGCGATGTGGTGCCCCCTGGCGAGGGCTGGACCCATGACCCCTATGGCGGCGAGATCGCCGAGGGACGCCTGTACGGGCGCGCCGCCGCAGTGAGCAAGAGCGATTTCGCCAGCTTCACCTTCGCGGTGCGTGCACTCGAATCGCTGGGAGCGCCGCTCCAGGGCGGGATCGAGCTGCACTTCACCTATGACGAGGAATTCGGCGGCGAACTCGGCCCGGGCTGGCTGCTCAAAAAAGGTCTGACCCGCCCCGACCTGATGATCGCGGCCGGCTTCAGCTACGAGGTCGTCACCGCGCACAACGGCTGTCTGCAAATGGAGGTGACGGTCAACGGACGCATGGCGCATGCCGCCATTCCCGACACCGGCATCGACGCCCTGCAGGCTGCGGTGAAGATCCTGGGCGCCCTGTACGCCCAGAACACCCTGTACAAGCAGGTCACCTCGCAGGTCACGGGCATCAAGCATCCCTACCTGAACGTCGGTCGCATCGAAGGCGGCACCAACACCAACGTCGTCCCCGGCAAGGTGAGCTTCAAGCTCGATCGCCGCATGATCCCCGAGGAGGATCCGGTCGCCGTCGAGGCGGCCATCCGCGAGGTGATCGCGCAGGCCGCGGCCCAGTCGCCGGGCGTCCAGGTGGACGTGCGCCGCATCCTGCTGGCGCGTGCCCTCAAGCCCCTGCCGGGCAACCGCCCCCTGGTCGAGGCCCTGCAAAAGCACGGCCAGGCGGTGTTCGGCCAGCCCATTCCCGCGATGGGAACGCCCCTCTACACCGATGTGCGCCTGTATGGTGAGGCCGGGATTCCTGGCGTCATCTACGGCGCCGGACCGCGCACCGTGCTGGAATCCCATGCCAAGCGCGCCGACGAGCGCCTCGAGCTGGAGGACCTGCGCCGCGCCACCCGCGTGATCGCGCGCGCGCTGCGGGACCTGCTGGCCTGAACGCCGCGAAGACGCCCCGATGACTCAGCGCACCCGGCCCCGGCGGAACAGGTTGACGATGGCCAGGAGCACCACCGCCCCGACCAGCGACACCAGGAACGAGCCGATGCTGATGCCCTCGTTGATGGTGCCCACGCCCACCATGGGCGAAATCACCCAGCCCCCGATGAAGGCGCCGATGATCCCGACGATTACGTTCAACAGGATCCCCTGCTGCGCGTCGGTGCGCATGATCAGGCTGGCGAGCCAGCCGACGACACCTCCGACGATGAGCCAGATCAGAAAGTTCATGACGACACTCCTTTGCGACCAGCGCAATATGGGCAGCCGCCCCTCCTGCGCTCGTAGTCGCCCGGGCGGGCCCACCGTCCGGGGGCCTCGCGTGGGAGCGTCGGACAGCCCCTACCGCAGGCCGACGAATCCTTTAGACCTCACCCCCTCAATCGACGGTTTGACCGGGAATCCGATCAGAAAACGGCACCCTTTTTGCATGTAATGTTCAGCAATAACCATCCTCAGTCTGGAGCCCTCATGACCAAGCGCATCTTCCTGAAAACCACCGCCGCCCTGGCCCTCGCCGCCTCGTTCGGAACTGCCGGCGCGCAGGCCCTCACCCCCATCAAGTTCCAGCTGGATTGGCGCTTCGAAGGGCCCGGTGCGTTCTTTGTCACCCCGGTCGCCAAGGGTTACTTCAAGGATGCCAAGCTGGACGTGACGGTGGACGCCGGCAACGGCTCGGGCGGTGCGGTGACGCGCGTGGCCTCGGGCACGTATGACATCGGCTTTGCCGACATGGCCGCTCTCATGGAGTTCCACGCCAACAACCCCGATGCTCCGAACAAGCCGGTGGCGATCATGGTGGTCTACAACAACACGCCCGCCTCGGTCATGGCGCTCAAGAAGTCGGGCATCAAGACCCCCGCCGATCTGGCCGGCAAGAAGCTGGGGGCCCCGGTGTTCGACGCCGGCCGCCGCGCCTTCCCGATCTTCCAGAAAGCCAACGGCGTCGGCACCGTGAACTGGACCGCCATGGACCCGCCGCTGCGCGAGACCATGCTGGCCCGCGGCGACGTGGACGCCATCACCGGCTTCACCTTCACCTCGCTTCTGAACCTCGAAGCCCGCGGCGTGAAGGCCGAGGACGTGGTGGTGCTGCAGTACCCCGACTACGGGGTCAAGCTGTATGGCAACGTGATCATCGCCACGCCCAAGATCATCAAGGAGAACCCGGCGGCGGTGAAGGCTTTCCTGTCCGCGTTCACCAAGGGCGCCAAGGACGTGATCGCCAACCCGGCCGCTGCCATCGAATACCTGAAGCAGCGTGACGGCATCATCAACACCGAACTCGAGACCCGCCGCCTGAAGCTGGCGATCGACACGGTGATCAACAGCCCCGATGCGCGTGCCGAGGGCTTTGGCCAGATCAACCCGGGCCGCCTCGCACTCATGGCCTCGCAGGTGTCGGACGCCTTCAACACCAAGACCCGCATCAACCCTGACGCAGTGTGGAACGGCTCCTTCCTGCCCTCCAAGGCGGAACTGAACATCCTGCCCGCCCCCAAGGCTGCTGCCGCTGCGCCCGCCAAGGCCGCCGCTTCCGCCAAGAAGTAAATGACGAGTCCGTACTTCGTCGACTTCCAGGACGTCTGGCTCGCCTACAACGACGAACTCCTCGCGCAGAACCACTTCGCGGTCGAGGCCATCGACCTGAAGGTGCGCGAGGGCGAGTTCATCGCCATCGTGGGCCCTTCGGGCTGCGGCAAGTCCACGTTCATGAAGCTGGCCACCGGCCTGCGCATGCCCTCGCGCGGGGCCATCCAGATCGGGGGCGCTGCGGTCACCGGACCGCTGAAGATCTCCGGCATGGCCTTCCAGGCGCCCTCGCTGCTGCCCTGGCGCACGACGGTCGACAACGTGCTGCTGCCGCTGGAAATCGTGGAGCCTTATCGCTCCAGCTTCAAGCAAAAGCGCCCCGAGTACGCGGAGCGCGCACGCGCCCTTCTGCGCAAGGTCGGCCTGGGCGGCTATGAGGACAAGTTCCCCTGGCAGCTCTCGGGCGGCATGCAGCAGCGCGCGAGCATCTGCCGCGCCCTGATCCACGAGCCCAAGATGCTGCTGCTGGACGAGCCCTTTGGCGCGCTCGACGCCTTCACCCGCGAGGAGCTGTGGTGCATCCTGCGTGATCTGTGGACCGAGCAGCGTTTCAACGTCATCCTGGTCACGCACGACCTGCGCGAGTCGGTCTTCCTGGCCGACACGGTGTACGTCATGAGCAAGAGTCCCGGCCGCTTCGTGGTGCGCAAGGAGATCGACCTGCCGCGCCCCCGCGACCTGGAGATCACCTACACCAAGGAGTTCACGGACATCGTCCATGAACTGCGCGGGCATATCGGGGCCCTGCGCAAGCAGGGAGCAGAGGTGGCCCAATGAACAACGCATCGAAGAAACGACTGGAAAGCTGGTCACCCTGGGTGCTGTTGGTCGCCACGATCGCGATCTGGCAGGCCCTGTGTTCGATCTTCAACGTCTCCGAATTCGTCTTCCCCAGCCCTGCGCGGATCTGGGAGCAGATGGTCGAATACCGTGGCGTGATCGCCGGCCACGCCTGGCGTACCTTCTGGGTGACGATGGCGGGCTTTGGCATTGCCATCGTGGTGGGCGTGATGCTCGGCTTCCTGATTGGCAGCTCGCGCCTGGCCTATGCAGCGGTCTATCCGCTCATGACGGCCTTCAACGCCCTGCCCAAGGCGGCCTTTGTGCCGATCCTGGTGGTCTGGTTCGGTATCGGCATCGGTCCCGCCATCCTCACGGCCTTCCTGATCTCCTTCTTCCCGATCATGGTGAACATCGCCACCGGTCTGGCCACGCTCGAGCCCGAGCTGGAAGACGTGCTGCGGGTGCTGGGCGCCAAGCGCTGGGACGTGCTGGTGAAGGTGGGCCTGCCACGGTCCATGCCCTATTTCTACGGCTCTCTGAAGGTCGCGATCACGCTGGCCTTTGTCGGCACCACGGTGTCCGAGATGACTGCGGCCAACGAAGGTATCGGCTACCTGCTGATCTCCGCGGGTTCCGCCATGCAGATGGGCCTGGCCTTCGCCGGCCTGGTGGTGGTGGGCGCAATGGCCATGGTGATGTACGAGCTTTTCAGCTACATCGAGAAGCACACCACCGGCTGGGCCCATCGCGGCTCGCAGAACCACTGACAGGCCCGCCCCGCGATGGCCTGGCATGCGCACCTGGCGCTGCACTACGAGCGCCAGGGCGCGCGTACCCTGGCCCGGCATCGCCACGAAGGGCCGCTGCGTATCCTGCAGAGCCTCTACCCCGAGGGCGATGCGATCTGCCATAACGTGCTGGTGCATCCGCCCAGCGGGCTGGTGGGTGGCGACGTGCTGGACATCGACATCCGTCTGGACGCCGGCACCCATGGCCTGGTCACCACACCGGGCGCCACGCGCTTTTACCGCTCCGAGGGCGACGCCGCCGTGCAGCGCACGCGCGTGCAGGTGGCCGCAGGCGCGCGCCTGGAGTGGCTGCCGATGGAGGCGCTGTGCTACAGCGGGTGCCGCGCCGAGAACCGCCTCACCCTGGCCCTTGAGCCCGGCGCGCAGGTTCTGGGCTGGGACGTGACGGCGCTGGGACTGCCCGAGGCCGATCAGCCCTTCGTCGCCGGCAGCCTGCTGCAGCACCTGGAGGTGGAGGGCGGCTGGCTCGAGCGCGGGCGCATCGACGCCGACGACGCCCGCCTCATGGACAGCCCCCTGGGCCTGGCGGGCCAACGCTGCATCGCCACCCTGTTCTTCGTGTCGGGGGCGCCGATCGACGCGGCGCTGCGCGAACGCGCACTGGACGCCGCCAGGGATCTCATCGAGGCCGCCCCGCTGCGCGCGCAGGCGGGTGTGACTTCGCCCGAACCGTCGGTGCTCGTCGTGCGGGCACTCGCACCGGTGGTCGAGCCGGCCATGCAACTGCTCAAGTCCGTGCGCAACGCCTGGCGCACGGTGCTCTGGGACCTCGCTCCCAACCCGCCTCGCACCTGGGCGCTGTAGCGGCCACGCCCCGCATCGCCCGCGTCCTACGCCAGGCCTGGGTGACTGGCTTGCACCCTACGCAGCGCTCTCCGGCGCGCCAGTCGCCGCAGGCCCCTGAACACTGCGGGCATCGCCACCCCTGACAAGAGACCACGATGCACCTCCATCTCGCTCCCACACCGCGCAACCTCGGCCGGCCTCCAGTCCGCCGACGCACCCGGGCCCTGGCTGCTGCAAGCCTGCTGGCGCTGAGCCCCTTCTCGGCAGCGCTTGCCAACGGCGGCACGCCAGCGGCGACCATGGGGGCGAGCGCTGACGCCTCGGGCAACTACCAGATGGAGATGCAGGCCTGCCGCCAGGGCCGTACCGCGCAGGACCGGGCCACCTGCATGGAGGAAGCGCGCGAGGCGCGCAAGGCCATGCGGCGCGGGGCGCTGGAGACACCCGCGCAGTCCATGGGCGCCAACGCGATGGCCCGCTGCGAAGGCATGCATCCCGCCGACATGGCCGCCTGCCACGCCCGGATGATGGGGTACGGCCAGACCAGCGGCAGCGTCGCCGGCGGCGGCGTGCTGCGCGAGCTCGAGGTGGTGGAAATGCAGCCGGGGCAGGACTCGGTGAACGTCGTCCCCAAGGGCGATGTGCCGGTGCTGGTGGTGCCGGCGCAGAGGCAGGCGCCATGACCCAAGCGCCCGCCAGCCCCCGCCCCGGGGGGGCCGCCCCAGGCGGAACAACTTCCGCGAGGGATCGCCCCGAATCCGGTGCTGTGCACGCGCAGCCAGGTTACCCGAGTGAAGTTCGCTGGCAGGCGGGCGAGGGCCGCCAGCCTTATGCCAACCGGGGGGAGACCGAAGCGGCTGAACCCAATTCGGGCGACGTCTTCGAGGCCGGCGACCGGGGATCGCACTCGGGGACGAACCAGGAGCAGATGCGGCAGGTGCGGCAAAAGCCCTGACGGGGTGGGACTAGATCGCCACCAGCTGGCGGATCCCCTGGGCCTGCATCTCACTACCCACCCCGCGTGCGATCACCTCGCCACGCTCCATCACCAGGTAGTGGTCGGCCAGTGCCTCGGCAAAGTCGTAGTACTGCTCCACGAGCAGCACCGCCACCCGCTGGCCGTTCAGGCCCTCGGTGGCCAGCATGCGGATCACGCGCCCGATGTCCTTGATGATGGACGGCTGGATCCCCTCGGTGGGTTCGTCCAGGATGATCAGCTTGGGCTGCGCCGCCAGCGCGCGGGCGATCGCCAGCTGCTGCTGCTGCCCGCCCGAGAGGTCGCCACCGCGCCGGTGCAGCATCTGTTTGAGCACCGGAAAAAGCTCGAACAGCTGCGGCGGTACCGGCGTGGAGGCCGGCTTGTAGGCCAGACCCATGCGCAGGTTCTCTTCGACGGTGAGCCGCGCGAAGATCTCGCGGCCCTGCGGCACGAAGCCGATCCCGGCGCGGGCACGCTGGTAGGGCGTGGCGCTGGTAATGGCCTGCCCGCCGAATTCGACGGTGCCCGATTTGACCGGCACCAGCCCCATGAGGGACTTCAGCAGCGTGGTCTTGCCCACACCGTTGCGCCCCAGGAGCACCGTCACCTGGCCCGGCGGAACCTCCAGGCTCACGTCACGCAGGATGTGCGAGCCGCCGTAGTACTGATGGATATTCTTGACAGACAGCATGGCGCTCAACGTCCCAGATAAACCTCGATCACCCGCTCGTCGTTCTGGACCTGGTCCAGCGTACCCTGGGCCAGGACCGATCCGTCGCACAGCACGGTCACGATCTCGGAGATGGCGCGGATGAAGCTCATGTCATGTTCCACCACCATCAGCGAGTGCTTGCCCTTGAGCGACAGGAACAGTTCGGCGGTGCGCGCGGTCTCCTCGTCGGTCATGCCGGCCACGGGTTCGTCCAGCAGCAGCAGCTTCGGATCCTGCATCAGCAGCATGCCGATCTCCAGCCACTGTTTCTGGCCGTGGCTCAAGGTGCCCGCCAGGCGCTGCACGCTGTCAGCCAGGTGGATGGTGTGCAGGACCTCGGCCAGGCGGTCGCCCTGGACCGAATCGAGACGAAAGAACATCGACGCCTTGACCCCCTTGTCGGTCTTGAGGGCCAGCTCCAGGTTCTCGAACACCGTGAGCTGCTCGAACACCGTGGGCTTCTGGAACTTGCGCCCGATCCCCATCTGGGCGATCTCGGCTTCCTTGTGGCGAAGCAGGTCGATGGTGCTGCCGAAGAAGACCGTGCCCGCATCAGGCCGGGTCTTTCCGGTGATGATGTCCATCATCGTGGTCTTGCCCGCCCCGTTGGGACCGATGATGCAGCGCAGTTCGCCCGGCGCGATATCCAGGGACAGACTGTTGATCGCCTTGAAGCCGTCAAAGCTCACGCTCACATCCTCCAGGTAGAGGATGCGGCCGTGGGTCACGTCCACCTCGCCCGGGGTGGCCACCCGGGCAAACGCGGCACTGCGCCCACCGGAGCCGTCTGCCTGCATGTCCTTGTCCTGGCGCGCCTGCAGGCGACGGGTGCCCTGCTCCATCAGGTCGGGGGTCATGCCTTGCCTCCGAGCTTGCGCAGCCAGCCGACGATGCCTTGCGGCAGGAACAGCGTGACTGCGATGAACAGCGCGCCCAGGAAGTACAGCCAGAACTCCGGGGCCACCACCGTGAGCCAGCTCTTGGCGCCATTGACCAGGAAGGCGCCGACGATCGGCCCGATCAGGCTGGCCCGCCCGCCCACGGCGGCCCAGATCGCGATCTCGATGGAGTTGGCCGGGCTCATCTCGCCCGGATTGATGATGCCCACCTGCGGCACGTACAGCGCCCCGGCGACGCCGCACATCATCGCGGAGATGACCCAGATGGTCAGCTTGTAGCCGACCGGGGAATAGCCCGAGAACATCACACGGGACTCGGCGTCGCGGATCGCCTGCAGCACGCGGCCGAACTTGGCGTTGACCAGCCAGCGAGCGAACAGGAAGAACCCGAGCAGCGTCACCCCCGTCAAAATGAACAGTGTCATGCGCATGCCTGGCGTGGCCAGCGGGATGTCCAGGATGCGCTTGAAATCGGTGAAGCCGTTGTTGCCGCCAAAGCCTGTCTCATTGCGGAAAAAGAGCAACATGGCGGCGAAAGTCATGGCCTGCGTGATGATCGAGAAGTACACCCCCTTGATCCGCGAGCGAAAGGCAAAGAAACCGAACACGAAGGCGACCAGTCCTGGCACCGCCACCACGAGCAAGAGCGTCGCCGCGAAGCTGTCGCTGAACGTCCAGTGCCAGGGCAGTTCCTTCCAGTCGAGGAACACCATGAAATCCGGCAAGTCGCTCTTGTAGTTGCCGTCGCGGCCGATCTGGCGCATCAGGTACATGCCCATGGCGTAGCCACCCAGCGCGAAGAACAGGCCGTGCCCCAGCGAGAGGATGCCGGTGTAACCCCAGATCAGGTCCATGGCCAGCGCGCAGATCGCGTAGCACATGATCTTTCCCAGGAGCGACACCGCATAGTCGCTCAGATGAAAGAGGCTGCCCGCAGGCACCAGCAGGTTCAGGACGGGTGCGACGGCGCACACCAAGACCAGCGCCACCAGGAAGGCGGCCCAGCCCGTGCGCGTGAGGAGGGGCGTACGCTCGATCATGCCTCGGCGCTCCGTCCCTTGACGGCGAAGATGCCTTGCGGCCGCTTCTGGATGAAGATGATGATGAACACCAGCACCGCGATCTTGGCCAGCACCGCGCCAGCCCACCCCTCGAGGAACTTGTTCAACACCCCCAGGCCCAAGGCCGCATAGACGGTCCCGGCCAGCTGACCCACGCCACCCAGCACGACGACCATGAAGGAGTCGACGATGTAGCTCTGACCGAGGTCCGGGCCCACGTTGCCGATCTGGCTCAAGGCGCAGCCCGCCAGGCCCGCAATGCCCGAACCCAGTGCGAAGGCATAGGTGTCGATGCGCGCGGTATCCACCCCCATGCAGGAGGCGATCGGGCGGTTCTGGGTGACACCGCGAACGAACAGACCCAGGCGGGTGCGCGCAATCAGCCACGCCATGCCCGCGAGCACGGCGAAGGCAAAGACGATGATGACGATGCGGTTCCAGGGCAGCTGCAGATTGCCCATGACCGCGATGCCACCGCTCATCCAGCTAGGGTTCTCGACACTCACGTTCTGGGCGCCGAACACGGTGCGGACAAGCTGCATCAGCATCAGGCTGATGCCCCAGGTGGCCAGCAGCGTCTCCAGCGGACGGCCGTAGAGGAATCGGATGACGCTGCGCTCCAGGATGGCGCCCATGAGCGCCGACGCGGCAAAGGCCACGGGCAGGGCCGCCACCAGGTACCAGTCGAAGGCGCCGGGCAGGTACTGGCGGAACACGGCCTGCACCACGTAGGTGGCGTAGGCGCCGATCATCATCAGCTCGCCGTGCGCCATGTTGATCACGCCCATGAGGCCGTAGGTGATCGCCAGCCCCAGGGCCACCAGGAGCAGGATCGAGCCCAGGCTCAGGCCGGAGAAGACCTGACCGGCGCGATCGCCCCAGGCCAGGCCGGCCTCCACCTCGCGCAGCGCGATCGCCATCGCCGACCGGGCGGCAGGATCCTGCTCCGCGCGCAAGGCTTCGATCAGCAGGGTCTTGGTCGCGGCCTGGCCACTGCTTGACAGCGCGCGCGCAGCCTGCGCCCGCACGCTGGCCTCCGGGCTGGTGATCAGGATGGCAGCGCGGGCCAGGGCGAGCTGGGTCTTGATCGCCGCATCGGTCTCGGACTGCAGCGCCTTCTCGATCAGGGGCAGGCGTGCCGCATCGGGTTCAGCGGCCAGGGCCTTGACGGCGGCAGCACGCAGCTTCGGATCGGGGGAGAAGAGCTGGATCGCACCGAGCGCGGTATCGATCTCACCGCGCATCCGGTTGTTGCTCACGACGTCCTCGGCGTCCTGGGGGATGTCGATCGGCGCGCCCGTCACCGGATCGATGCCCCGGCCTTCGCGCACGATGAACACCCTGCCGCCCGCCGTCTTCACGGCGTCGTCGGCCAGCGCCTGCAGAAAGGTGGCGGTCTTGTCGTCGGCGGTGGCAATCGCCTTGCCCAGCGCCTCGATGCGGGCGTCGGTCTCACCCAGGGCGATGGCCTGGACCTCGGCGGCCGTCAGCGCGTGGGCCGACAGGGCGCCCCACGCCAGGGCCATGAATAGCAGTGTCTTCTTGATCATTCGAAACCTGTAGGCTGGATGGCACGCCATCCACCCTGCAGCGCCCTGAAGCACACAAAGGTGGGGAATGCCCCACCTTTGTGCATGCAAGGACAGTGCCTGATCAGACCTTGGACTTGCCGTCCGGCTCGTCCTTCTTCTTGTCGTTACCCGGGATGTACGGAGACCAGGGCTTGGCCTTCACCGGACCCGGCGTCTTCCAGACGATGTTGAACTGGCCATCCGCTTTCACTTCGCCGATGAACACCGGCTTGTGCAGGTGGTGGTTCTTTTCGTCCATCTTGGCGGTGAAGCCCGAGGGCGCCTTGAAGGTCTGGCCGGCCATCGCGGCGATCACCTTGTCCACGTCCGTGGTCTTGGCCTTCTCGACCGCCTGCTTCCACGTGTACACGCCGATATAGGTGGCCTCCATGGGGTCGTTGGTCAGGGGCTTGTCCTTGTGGCCAGCGATGTTCTTGGCCTTGGCATAGGCCGCCCACTTCTTGGTGAACTCGTCGTTGGTCGGGTTCTTGACCGACATGAAATAGTTCCAGGCGGCCAGGTGGCCCACCAGCGGCTTGGTGTCCACGCCACGCAGTTCCTCTTCACCCACCGAGAAGGCCACCACCGGCACGTCCTTGGCCTTCAGGCCCGCGTTGCCCAGTTCCTTGTAGAACGGCACGTTGGAGTCGCCGTTGATGGTGGAGATCACCGCCGTCTTGCCGCCCGCGGCGAACTTCTTGATGTCGGCGACGATGGTCTGGTAGTCGCTGTGACCGAAGGGGGTGTACTTCTCGTCGATGTCCGAATCCTTCACGCCCTTGGACTTGAGGAAGGCGCGCAGGATCTTGTTGGTGGTGCGGGGGTACACGTAGTCGGTGCCCAGGAGCACGAAGCGCTTGGCGCTGCCGCCTTCCTTGGACATCAGGTATTCCACGGCGGGAATGGCCTGCTGGTTGGGGGCCGCGCCCGTGTAGAACACGTTCTTGGACAGCTCCTCGCCCTCGTACTGCACCGGGTAGAACAGCAGGCCATTGAGCTCCTCGACCACCGGCAGCACCGACTTGCGCGACACGCTGGTCCAGCAACCGAACATCACCGCCACCTTGTCCTGCGTCAGGAGCTGCTTGGTCTTCTCGGCGAACAGGGGCCAGTTGGAAGCCGGGTCGACCACCACGGGCTCGAGCTTCTTGCCCAGGACGCCGCCCTTGGCGTTGATTTCCTCGATGGCCATGAGGGCCGTGTCCTTCAACACGGTCTCGGAGATGGCCATGGTGCCCGAGAGGCTGTGAAGGATGCCGACCTTGATGGTGTTGCCCGATTGGGCATGGACGGAGCTGACGGAAGCCAGCGCGCCCAGGGCGGCGGCGACGGACAGGGCCTTGAGGGTGAAGCGACGTTGCATGCGAACTCCAGGTTGTAGACAGATCAAAGGAACAGGAACAGGGAAACGAAAACCTTGAACACCGCGCACCCCGGAAGGGACCGGGGTGCTCGATGGAATCGATGCTAGGGACCGCTTTCGGCCCCGCCAATACGCCACGTGGCGTATGCCGTCACGGGCGAGGCTGTAGGAGGAGGTGCTGACCTGTGTCGGACGCGCCGGCACCTGGCACCACGAAGGGGCGTGCTTCCGATAGAGTTTTTGGATCGCCTCGCGATGCCGTTGCAGCCCCACGAAGGAGACGCCCTTGGACCACCTGATCGTCTTTTCGCACCTGCGGTGGAACTTCGTCTACCAGCGTCCCCAGCACCTCATGTCACGCCTGGCAACGCGTTGGCCGGTGGTCTTCATCGAGGAACCCGTCACGTGCGAAAACGGTGCGCGCGGGCCCTGGCTGGAGCGGATCGCACCATGCCGGGGCGTGCAGGTCTGGCGACCGCACGTGACCGGCGGATTGCCTGGATTCCATGACGAGCACCTGCCGGTGCTGCATGCGCTGCTGTCGAACGCCCTGCACGAAGCGCGGATCCGGGATTACTGGACCTGGTACTACACGCCCATGGCCTGCCCCCTGGCGGCGAGCCTGTCCCCGCGGGGCGTGGTCTATGACTGCATGGACGAACTGAGCGCCTTCAAGAACGCGCCGCGTCAGCTGGTGCAGCGGGAGAACGCCCTGTTCAAGGCCGCCGACCTGGTCTTCACCGGCGGCCCGAGCCTGTACCACGCCAAGAAAGACCGGCATCCGAACGTGCATTGCTTCCCGAGCAGTGTCGACGTGCGCCATTTCGCGCGCAGCGCGCAGGATCACCCGATGCAGTCCCACCTGCCGCATCCGCGCCTGGGATGGTGCGGTGTGATCGATGAACGGGTCGACCTGGACCTGGTGGGCGCGCTGGCCGATGCCCGCCCGGACTGGCAGCTGGTGATGGTGGGCCCCATCGTGAAGATCGACCCTGCCACCGTGCCGCGCCGCCCCAACATCCACTGGCTTGGACAACAAAGCTACGACGATCTGCCCGAATTCATCTCGGGCTGGGACGTGTGCCTGCTGCCCTTCGCCCTCAATGAGGCCACGCGCTTCATCAGCCCCACGAAGACCCTGGAGTACATGGCCTGCGGACGGCCCTCGGTGAGCACGCCGATCCGGGATGTGGCCGACCCCTACCGGCAATGGGTCGCGATCGCCGACTCCCACGACGCCTTCATCGCCGCCTGCGATGAAACACTGAGACGTGACCCGGACACACGATCACGTCACGCCCAGGCGCTCTCGCAAGTGGTCCGGCGCACCTCGTGGGACGCCACGGCGCAGGCCATGGCGGCATTGATCCTCCAGGTGGACGCGAGCCGGCCGGCTGCCGTCGGGCAAGCTGTCAAGCGGCCAGGGCGGCTGCTTTCATCCCCGGCGCGAGCAGGCACAGGGTCGCCACGGCCGACAGCCGCAGCCGCAGCGGCAAGTACCAGCGGGGCAGCGATGCACGCGCCACGAGCCGCCGGTCCTGCACGTAGTGCATGGCGAAAGACGCCACCAGGATGACGCTGCCCACGCGCGGCTCCAGCAGCAGGGCGGGCCAGGCCAGGAGGGCCGGCAGGGTACTCCAGGCATACATCCAGGCGCGCTGCCTGTCCGTCAAGGAATCGAGCATCATCGCGAACGCCCAGTGCAGGGCCCCGACAAAACTGAGGATCACCGCGCCGTAGGCGAGCAAGGCCTGCTGCGCGAGCTGCGGCTGAACCTCCAGCAGTGAGGCAGCGGCCAGGCCGACGAAGGGCACCAGGCCGCCATAGCCCAAACCGGCGACGAGACGGGGGGGCGCCGAGGAGGCGTCGCAAGACGAAGCGGGATCTGCCTGCATGGGGCCGGATTATCGGCCCGCAGCCCTCACTGCTGGAACTGCGGGTGCAATTGCCGCAGGCGGTTCATGGCCATGGCGGCGGCAGCCGTTCGCGTTTCAACACCGAGCTTGGCAAAGACATGCTCCAGGTGCTTCTTCACCGTCGCTGCGCTGGCGCCGACGATGTCGGCGATGTCCCGGTTGATCTTGCCCTTGACCACCCAATAGAGCACCTCGGATTCGCGTGCGGTCAGTCCCAGGGCGAGGCTCATGGATTCAATGGTGGTCGCATCCGACTCCTCATGCATCACCACCAGCCATTCCCCTCCCGGCCCGCCATCTACCTCGTCATCGGTGCGTTGATGAACACGAAAGGTCAGGCGCCGCGCACCGTCGGCCAGGGACAGGCGCGGAGGCTCGATCAGGCGTACTGCCTCGGCCAGGTGGCGCCGCAGCCAGTCGATCACCGCTTGCGGCGCATGCAGGGGCCGGCGCGCCATCTCCTCCGGATACCAGGCTGCCAGGAGGTCACGCGCCAGCGGCGTCTGCCACAGCATGCGGCCGTCACTCACACGCAGGGTGATGCAGGCATGACCGAAGGCATCCAGGGCGTTGCCCACCTGGCGTGCCAGGCGCTGCGCGCTCTGGAGGGCCGCCTCGCCACTGGGGGCTTCCGGAGCCCAGTCGGCCCCCCAAGGTTCGGCCAGCGGCTGCAGCAAGGCGTTCATGACAGCCCCTCGATGGCATGGGCACCAGCGGGGTGCGCCCGCCGAGAGGCAGCCCTATATTGGGGCATCCATGCCCTTCGCGCACCATCAGCGGGCAAGCCGCAGCCGCCTCGGGACGGCGCGGCATTCAAAGCGGTGCGGGGCAAGACGGTCATGGCGCAGGGGTTTTGCAAAATCCACGCCACACACGGGCGGGCAGATGCGTCGGGCATGCCGATTGCAACACTCTGCCCAGGAGACAAGCCCATGGACCTGACGCCCCGCGAAAAAGACAAGCTCCTGATATTCACGGCCGCCTTGCTGGCCGAGCGCCGGCGCGCCCGCGGCCTGAAGCTCAATTACCCGGAGGCCATCGCCCTGATCTCGGCAGCGGTGATGGAAGGCGCCCGCGACGGCAAATCGGTGGCGGCCCTCATGAGCGAGGGCCGCAGCGTCCTCACCCGAGACGACGTGATGGAAGGCGTCGCCGAGATGATCCACGACATCCAGGTCGAGGCCACGTTTGCGGACGGCACCAAGCTGGTCACGGTGCATCAGCCGATCGCCTGACGCCCTGGACCCCCACCCGCCTCGGATCAAGCCGACACCCCCTTCGAATCTGAACCTCGACCTTGGAAGTACATGATGAAAACCAACTTGCTTTCCCGCCTGGCGGCCGCTTCACTGGCCGGGACCGCCTGCGCGGCGCTCGCCCATGAGGGACACGGGCTCGAGGGCGCCTCGCACTGGCACGCCACCGACACCCTGGGCCTGCTCCTGGGGGCGATGGCGGTGGCTGTGGCCGTGTGGTTCACCCGGGGTCGCAAGTGACCACGCCCGGCGAACTGCAAGTCGACGCTGGCGACCATGTCCTCAACCCGGGGCGGCGCACCGTCACGCTGGTGGTGCGCAACACCTCGCAGCGCCCGATCCAGGTCGGATCGCATTACCACTTCGCCGAGACCAATGGCGCGCTCGATTTCGACCGGCCCGCCGCGCGGGGCATGCGCCTGAACATCGCCTCAGGGACGGCGGTGCGCTTCGAACCGGGCCAGCAGCGCACGGTGGAACTGGTGGATCTTTCGGGTGAACGGACCATCTTCGGATTCCGGGGCCTGGTGCAGGGCAAGCTGTAGGAGCGAAAAGCCATGGCAACGATTGGACGCCGCGCCTATGCGGAAATGTTCGGCCCCACTAAAGGTGACCGGGTCCGCCTGGCGGACACCGACCTCGTGATCGAGGTCGAGGACGACTACACCCTGCGCGCCGGCGGCTACGGCGAGGAAGTGAAGTTCGGTGGCGGCAAGACGATCCGCGACGGCATGGCCCAAAGCCAGCGCAGTCGGGCCGAGGGCGCCGTGGACACGGTGCTGACCAACGCCCTCATCATCGACCACTGGGGCATCGTCAAGGCCGATATCGGCCTGAAGGACGGGCGTATTGCCGCCATCGGCAAGGCCGGCAACCCCGACACCCAGCCCGGGGTGGACATCGTCATCGGCCCGGGCACCGAGATCATCGCCTGCGAAGGCAGCATCGTCACCGCAGGCGGTATCGACAGCCACATCCACTTCATCTGCCCGCAGCAGATCGAGGAGGCGCTGTCCTCGGGCATCACCACCATGTTCGGCGGTGGCACCGGGCCCGCCACCGGCACCTTTGCCACCACCTGCACGCCCGGTCCCTGGCACATGGAACGCATGCTGCAGGCTGCGGACGCCTTCCCGATGAACCTGGGCTTCATGGGCAAGGGCAACGCCAGCCAGCCCCAGGCCCTGCGGGAGCAGATCGAGGCCGGCGCCATCGGCCTGAAGCTGCATGAGGACTGGGGCACCACGCCCAGCGCCATCAGCAATTGCCTGGACGTGGCCGACGCAATGGACATCCAGGTGGCCATTCACTCCGACACCCTGAACGAATCCGGCTTTGTGGAAGACACCATCGCCGCGACGAAGGGCCGCGGCCTGTGCGCCTTCCACACCGAGGGGGCGGGCGGCGGCCATGCGCCGGATATCCTGCGCGTGGTGGGTGAGGCCAACTTTCTGCCCTCCTCCACCAACCCCACCATGCCCTACACCGTCAACACGCTCGACGAGCATGTGGACATGCTGATGGTGTGCCACCACCTGGATGCCGCCATTGCCGAGGACCTGGCCTTCGCCGAAAGCCGCATCCGCAAGGAGACGATCGCTGCCGAGGACATCCTGCATGACCTGGGCGCCATCAGCATGTTCAGCTCTGACTCCCAGGCCATGGGCCGTGTGGGCGAGGTGATCCTGCGCTGCTGGCAGACGGCGCACAAGATGAAGCAGCAACGCGGCAAGCTGCCTGGCGACACCGACCGCCATGACAACGCGCGCGCGCGCCGCTATGTGGCCAAGTACACGATCAATCCGGCCATCGCCCACGGCATCAGCCACGAGGTGGGCAGCATCGAAGCGGGCAAGTGGGCGGACCTCGTACTCTGGAAGCCCGCCTTCTTCGGCGTGAAGCCCACGCTGATCGTCAAGGGCGGCACCATCGCCATGGCTGCCATGGGCGATGCGAACGCCTCCATCCCCACGCCGCAGCCGGTGCATTACCGGCCGATGTTCGGCAGCTACGGTGGTTCACTGGCCCGCTCGTCCATCACCTTCGTGTCGCAGGCCGCCCTCGCGGCGGGCGTGCCTGCGCGCTTTGGCCTGCACAAGGTGGTGAGCGCTGCGCACGGCATCCGCGCCGTACGCAAGCAGCACATGATCCATAACGACTACCTGCCCCGGATGGAGATCGACCCGCAGACCTATGCGGTGCGCGCCGACGGCCAGCTGCTCACGTGCGAGCCGGCCACCTCGCTGCCCATGGCGCAGCGTTACTTCCTGTTCTGACCCATGCTGCACGTGAGCAAATGCCTGCCCAAGGGCCAGGGACTGGCCCCTGCCCTGGTGCGGCGCGCTGCGCAGGCTGAACTCGATTGGGACGTGCGCCAGAAAAGCCGCTTCGAATGCACCGATTCCCAGGGGCGCGCGCTGGGCGTCTTCCTGCCCCGTGGCACCGTGGTGCGCGGGGGCGACGTGCTGGTTGCGGAAGATGGCTCGCTGGTGCAGGTGATCGCAGCGCCCCAGGCGGTCCTGGTCATCACGGTGTGCACCGAACATGGCACGCCCTTTGACCTGGTGCGGGCGGCCTACCACCTGGGCAACCGACACGTCCCCATCGAGCTGCGACCCGACCACCTCAAGATCGAACCCGATCATGTGCTGGCCGACATGCTGCGCGCCATGCATCTGACCGTGCGCGAAGCGCGTGAAGCCTTCGAGCCGGAAGGCGGGGCGTATGGCGGGGGCCATGGACACCACGGCCACCCGGGTCACGATCACTCCCACGGGCACGACCATGGCCACGGCCATTCCCACTGACCCTGGTGACGACGCCTTCCTGCAGCTGGTCTGGCTGGCCTCGCCCGCCTTGCCAGTGGGCGGTTTCTCGTACTCCGAGGGCCTCGAAGGTGCGGTGGACGCCGGGTTCGTCCACGACGAAGCCTCGGCCACGCGCTGGCTGGCCGACCAGCTGCACCTGGGATTGGCCCGCGCGGACCTGGCGGTCGTGGCTCAGGCGGTTCCAGCCTGGCGGTCCGATGACACGGCACGCGTGCTGGCCCTGGACCACTGGATCCTGCGCACACGCGAGACCCGCGAACTGCGGCTGCAGACTGAGCAGATGGGGCGATCGCTGGTCGAGTGGCTCAAGTCGGTACAGTCCGAGGCGGCCGCTCGCGCCCGGGCCCTGGGTCACCTCACCTACCCGGTCGCCTTTGCTTTGGCGGCCTCGGGCAGCGGCGCCACGCCCCGCGCGATCGTCCTGGCCTATGCTTTTGGCTGGGCCGAAAACATGATGCAGGCCGCGATCAAGTCCGTGCCGCTGGGGCAAAGCGCCGGCCAGCGGATCCTCGCCCGCCTGGCACGCGAGATCCCCATCGCCGTCGACCAGGCCCTGTCCCTGGACGACGACGAGCGCCAGGCCTATTCCCCCATGCTCGCGATCCTGTCCTCGCGGCACGAACACCAATACTCACGCCTGTTCCGATCATGACCCTGCACCACATCCCGAACCGCACCAAGAAACTGCCCCCCCTGCGCGTGGGCATCGGAGGCCCTGTCGGCTCCGGCAAAACGACCCTCCTGGAGATGCTGTGCAAGCAGATGCGGGAACGCTGGGACCTGGTGGCGATCACCAATGACATCTACACCAAGGAGGACCAGCGCCTCCTGACTGTCAGCGGCGCACTGCCGGCGGAGCGGATCATGGGGGTGGAAACCGGAGGCTGCCCTCACACGGCCATCCGCGAGGATGCGTCGATCAACCTGGAGGCCATCGACCGCATGCTGGAGACTTTTCCGCAGGCCGATGTCGTGTTCGTGGAATCCGGCGGTGACAACCTTGCAGCCACCTTCAGCCCGGAGCTGTCAGACCTCACGATCTACGTGATCGACGTCGCCGCCGGCGAGAAGATCCCGCGCAAGGGCGGTCCTGGCATCACCAAGAGTGACCTGTTCGTGATCAACAAGACCGACCTGGCGCCGCATGTGGGGGCCGACCTGGGCATCATGGAAAGCGACACCCAGCGCATGCGACAGGGCAAGCCCTACGTGATGACCAACCTCAAGACGCTCACGGGGGTCGACACGGTGATCGACTTCATCGAGCGCAAGGGCATGCTGCGGGCGGTCTGATCGACCTACAATGCGGTCTGCCGCGGAGGTGTGGCAGAGTGGTCGATTGCACCGGTCTTGAAAACCGGCAACGGGAAACCGTTCGTGAGTTCGAATCTCACCGCCTCCGCCATGTCAATAGGTCTGATGCGGGTTTTGACAGGGTGTGGTGAAAAATTACCACGCCGGTTACCACAGAACTCGTTTGATCGCCCTCGCCGATACACAGTTCTCGGCGGCGTGTAACTCGCGGCCTGCTCTCCCTCCCCCTGGCACACTTGTCAGTTAGCGCCTTACAAGAGGAAGGGGTCGTCGGAGAATGTCGTCTCCGATCATCTGGAGAGGCTAGCGCCGGCCTCGGGATCCCCTGCAGCGCGCCCGGGGCGAACCGCTCCCGCCGACGGGAAACCGTCCCCTTAGCGGGAATGTGAACGATTGCAGGCGCTGCGCCCGGGGCAGCGCCTGGCGTGGGCCGGGCCGTAGAATCCCGCCCACGCCGCCGTAGTTCAATGGATAGAACGAGCGCCTCCTAAGCGCTAGATACAGGTTCGATTCCTGTCGGGGGCGCCACCCGCGTACACTGTACCGGTCGCGCGTGAAAGTCTTAACCCCTCCGCCTGCCATGAAGCAACCCCTGCCGGACCATGACCCGGACCGCGTGTTCGAGTTGGCCGCCGGGATGTTCCGCGTGATGTCCGCCCCCACCCGGCTGAAGATCATCAGCCACCTGTGCGAAGGCGAGAAGAACGTGAGCGATCTGATCGCGCTGATCAAGACCACCCAGCCCAATATCTCACAGCACCTGAACACCCTCCACCAAGCAGGCATCGTGGGCCGACGGCGCGAGGGCGTCCAAATCTATTACCACATCGCCAACCACGGGGTGGTAGCCCTGTGCCGCAGCCTCTGCGGGGTCGTCGCGGCGGAGGCCCAAATCCCTCACCCTTGATCGTGGGCCCCAACCAGGGGGGGTTTCCACGGAACAAGCGGGCGGACGCCGTAGATATCATCAGGCAATCCATAAGGAGCTGCGAATGAATCGTTTCCTCTGCGCCCTCTTTGGCCTGCTACTGGCAGGCGCGGCATGGGCACAGCAAGTGCGGGTCGTGTACCACCTGAGCGAAGGAATTCCCCAGGCCTCGCGCGCGATCGGCAACATCCGTAACCACCTGGCCGCCGACCCTGGCGCGAAGATCGTCGTGGTCGCCCACGGCATGGGGATCGACTTCCTGTTGGACGGCGCCACCAACCAGACGGGCCAGCCCCTCGCGGGAGCCATCGGCGAACTGGCGGGCCGTGGCGTTGAATTCCGTGTCTGCAACAACACGCTCAACGTGCGCAATCTCTCCAAGGACCGCCTCGTGATGGAGGCGAGCGTGGTGCCCTCAGGCGTAGCCGAGGTGGCGCGCCTGCAGGCCAAGGAAAATTTTGTCTATTTGCGGCCCTGAGCGGCTGCCGAACCTGAAGAACGGAGTTGTGAAATGAAGAAGATCTGTCGGGCACTTGCTGCAGTCTCCATCATGGCCGCCACCGCTTGGGCCCAGGCCCAGGCACCAGACCCGCTGCAAGTGCGCAGCTGGGCGGCCTCGTGCGCCAATTGCCACGGTACCAACGGCCGTGCGCAACCTGGCATGGAATCACTGGCCGGTGTGGCCAAGGAGGACATCGCCAAGAAGATGCTCGATTACAAGGCGGGTCGCCGACCGGCCACGATCATGCATCAGCTCGCCAAGGGCTACAGCGATGAACAGATCGAAG
>JACCDJ010110426.1_pt1 | contig 24952 bp, 17 predicted proteins | sample 7444481 | NCBI WGS metagenome assembly JACCDJ01 (sample SAMN15323435, study PRJNA562643) | freshwater metagenome | isolation source: river surface water | place: USA:Blue River Watershed | collected 2017-08-15 | reverse complement strand
TCTCGCCGGCGGCCACGCGCATCAGCGTCGTCTTGCCGGCGCCGTTGCGTCCGAGCAGGCAGACGCGCTCCCCGGCCTCGATCTGGAGATTGAGCCGGTCCAGCACGGGCGGACCGCCGAAGCCGACGTAGACGTCGAGGAGGCTGAGCAGAGCCATTCGCCCGGAGAAGTGAGGCCCGGTTCGGCCGCTGGCGAGGAAAATGGGGGGCAGGTTTTTCCTGTCCCTCCGGGGGCCGTCCGCTTATCTCCCCCGAACCCCGCCCCTCATGCGTAGCTTCGCCGTCCTTGCCTTTGCTCTGTTCAGCGTCGTCGGTCTCGCCGACGGACCGAAGGACAACATCCCTTCCGCGGTCCGTCCGATTCCTCCGACCGACAAGGCGCTCGCGGTGCCGGAGGCCGATCGCACGGCGCTCGCGGCCGGCCTGGCTGATCTGCGCAAGCAGATCGACGCCGCCGCCAAGGCGCAGGCCAAGAACCCGCGGCTGCAGGAGTTCCTGCCTGACCTTGAAATCTATCACAAGGCGGTCGACTGGGCCCTTCGTTACAACGAGGTCTTCAAGAAGGATGACATCAAGTCGGCCCACGAGCTGATCGCCGAGGGCAGGGAGCGGGCGGCATCCTTCGCCAAGGGAGAGACCCCCTGGACCAGGCAGTCGGGCCTCGTAGTGCGCGGCTATCGCTCGAAGATTGATGGCTCCGTCCAGCCTTACGGCATGGTCATCCCCGCCGGCTGGGCCAACGGAGCGCCGATGCGGCTCGACTTCTGGTGTCACGGCCGCGGCGAGACGCTCTCGGAGCTGGCTTTCATGGCTGAGCGCCGTCGCACCGTCGGGCTGGTGCCCGCCGATGGAAGACTGGTTCTGCATCTCTACGGGCGTTACTGCTGTGCCAACAAGTTCGCCGGCGAGGTCGACCTCTGGGAGGCCTATGACCACGCCCGCCGCACCTACGCCATCGATGACGACCGTCTCTTCATCCGCGGTTTCTCCATGGGCGGCGCGGCGGTCTGGCAGTTCGGCGCGCACTACGCCGACCGCTGGTGCGGCATCAGCCCCGGCGCCGGCTTCTCCGAGACGCCGGAGTTCCTCAACGTGTTCCAGAACGAGGACGTCTCGAAGATCCCCTCTTGGCAGAAGACCCTCTGGGGCTGGTATAACGCCACCGATGTCCCGGTGAACTTCACGAACGCGCCCCTCGTGGCCTACAGCGGCGAGATCGACAAGCAGAAGCAGGCCGCCGACGTGATGGCCCGCGAGCTGGCCAAGGAGGGGATCGTGATGACGCACATCATCGGACCGCAGACGGCCCACAAGATCCACCCGGACTCCATGGTCGAGATCGAGCGCCGGCTCGCCCTCATGTCCTCGGCCGGCCGGGATCGCATGCCCCGCAAGGTGGCCTTCGAGACTTTCTTCCTCCGCTACGACCGCATGCATTGGGTGAAGATCGACCGTCTCGAGTCCCACTGGACCAAGGCCCGCGTCGAGGCCGAGACGCTGGGCGGCGACGTCGTCGCCGTCACGACCCGCAACGTCCGCGCCCTCACGCTCGACATGCCCGCCGGGCACTCTCCGCAGTCCTTGCGCAAGAAGACCCGCGTCCAGATCGACGGACAGACCGTCGAGACCGTCACCGCCGGCAGCGACCGCTCCTGGAAGGTCTCGCTGGTCCGCAAGGACGGGCAATGGTCGGTCGGTTCTCCCGATGCGGGCGCCTCCCCGGTCAAGCGTCACGGGCTCTCCGGTCCGGTCGACGACGCCTTCATGGACGCCTTCCTCTTCGTCTCGCCCTCGGGCAAGGCGCTCAATGACAAGGTGGGCGCCTGGGCCAAGGCGGAGCGCGAGCGTGCCGTGTTCGAGTGGCGCCGTCAGTTCCGTGGCGACGCCCCGATGAAGTCCGACGCCCAAGTGACCGAGGCCGACATCGCCGCCAACAACCTCGTGCTCTGGGGCGATCCGTCGAGCAACGCCGTCCTGGCGAAGGTCATCGCCAAGCTGCCCATCCAGTGGACGGCCCAGGGCCTGGTGGTCGACGGACGCGCCTATTCCGCCGGCGACCACGCCCCGATCCTCGTCTATCCCAACCCGCTCAATCCCGCGCGTTACGTGGTCATCAACAGCGGCTTCACCTACCGTGAATACGATTACCTGAACAACGCCCGCCAGGTCCCCAAGCTGCCCGACTGGTCGGTCATCGACCTCCGCGTCCCGCCCGACGCGATTTCGCCCGGCAAGGTGGTGGACGCGGGTTTCTTCGATGACGCCTGGGGCTGGCGCAAGCGCTGAGCGTCGCCCGGGAACAAGGGATTGCCGTCAGGGTCACAACCTTTGCGGTTGAGCCCCGTCGCGGGGTTTTCATCCTGCCTTCCACCCCGTTTCCCCATGCCCGTCATCACTGAGAAGGAATTGCAGCCCGTCTACGACGTCATCGTCGTCGGTTCCGGCGCCGGCGGCGGCCAGTCCGCCTACACGCTCACCATGAACGGCGTGAAGGTCCTCATGCTCGAGGCCGGGCGCAACTACGATCCGGTCACCGAGACGCCGATGTTCCAGTCCAGAGCGGACGCGCCTCTCCTGGGCATGGGCACGCGCGAGAAGCCGTTCGGCTTCCATGACGCGACCGTGGACGGCGGCTGGGAAGTCCCCGGCGAACCCTACACCCAGGCCTCGAAGGATCCGAAGCAGCGCTTTGACTGGTGGCGCGCCCGCATGCTGGGAGGCCGCACCAACCACTGGGGACGCATCTCGCTCCGCAACGGACCCTACGACTTCAAGCCCTACTCCCGTGACGGCCTGGGCTTCGACTGGCCCTTCGGCTACGAGGAAGTGGCGCCCTACTACGACAAGGTGGAGATGCTCGTGGGCGTCTACGGGTCGAACGAAGGACTGGAGAACACGCCCGACTCCCCGAACGGCACCTTGCTGCCGCCTCCGAAGGCCCGCGCCGGCGAGCTCTACGTCAAGAAGCACGTCGCCAAGCTCGGCATCCCCGTGATCCCGATCCACCGCGCGATCCTCTCGACCCGGCAGGACCACGTGAACTTCCCGGCCCGACTGCACCCGAACAACCCCAAGGCCCAGAAGATCATCGCCAAGGCCATGCAGGAGCGCGCCGCCTGCTTCTGGGCGACGGATTGCGGTCGTGGCTGCTCGATCAAGGCGAACTACCAGTCGACGACCGTGCACCTTCCCCCGGCGCTCGCCACCGGCAACCTGGACATCCTCTGCAACGCCCACGCCCGCGAGGTCACCGTCGGCGCCGACGGCAAGGCGAACGGCGTCATCTACATCGACAAGGTCACCGGACAGGAGCGCGGGGTCAAAGGCCGTGCCGTCATCCTGGCGGCCAGTTCCGGCGAGACCGCCCGCATCCTGCTCAACTCCAAGTCCAACCGATTCCCGAACGGCATCGCCAACGGCTCAGGCCTCGTCGGCAAATACATCATGGACACCGTCGGCGCTAAGCTCGGCGGCAGCGTCCCGGCCTTTGAGAACCTCCCGGTCCATAATGAGGAGGGCGCCGGCACCCACGTGTACATCCCCTGGTGGCTGTACAAGGACGCCAGCAAGCTCGGCTTCGCCCGCGGCTATCACATCGAGTTCGCCACCGGACGACGCATGCCCGGCCTCGGCACGGGCGGTGCGAGCCCCGGTTACGGCCGCAGCTACAAGGACGAGGTCCGGCAGAAATACGGCGCCAGCATCGGCTTCGCCGGCCGCGGCGAGATGATCCCGAACGAGAACAGCTTCTGCGAACTCGACCCGACCGTGAAGGACAAGTGGGGCATCCCCGTCCTGCGCTTCCACTGGAAGTGGTCCGAACATGAGACCAGGCAGGCGGCGCACATGGAGGCGACCTTCGCCATGATGATCGAGGCCATCGGCGGCAAGACCCGGAAGCCGGAACCTGACGGCGCCAAGGCCATCGAGCCCGGAGGGTCCATCATCCACGAGGTCGGCGGCGCCATCATGGGCGCGGACGCCAAGAAGTCCGTCACCAACCAGTGGAACCAGTGCTGGGAGGTGCCGAACCTGCTGCTCAACGACGGCTCGGCCTTCTGCAGCAACGCCGACAAGAATCCCACGCTCACCATCATGGCGCTCGCGTGGCGCGCCACCGACCATCTCATCGAGGAGATGCGCAAAGGTAACCTCTGAAGCTTACGAACATGGAAAACCTCCCCCCAGACCCGTCCGGAGCCATCGATCGCCGCCAGGCGATCAAGTGGATCGCGACCGCCGCGGCGGCGGCCTCGGCTTACCCGCACGCTTCCGCCCAGGCCCGTTTGTCGCGTCAGCCCGACGCTCCGGCCGGCGGCGGCAACCGCATCGGCTGGGATCCGGTGCTCAACAAGAACTACGTGCCCGGCGAACTCTGGCCGCTGACCCTGACGCCGAAGCAGCGCAAGGCGGCCGCGTCACTGACCGACCTCATCCTTCCCCCCGACAATCCGGGCGACAAGCTGCCCTCGCAGCTCGGCGTCCAGAACTTCGTCGACGAGTGGATCAGCTCGCCCTACGACGAGACCGCCAAGGACCGTCCGGTGATCACCGAGGGCCTCGACTGGCTCGACGCGGAGTCCCAGCTTCGTTTCAAGAAGGACTTCGCCGACCTCTCAGAGCCCCAGAAGTGCGCGATCGCCGACGACATCTGCGGGAAGACCCCGGTGAAGAAGGAGCACAGGTCCGCCCAGAACTTCTTCAACCGCTTCCGCTATCTCGCCGCCAGCGGTTATTATTCCACCCCGCAGGGATGGAAGGACGTCGGTTATGTCGGCAACGTCCCGATGGTGGAATTCCCGGGTCCGACGCCCGAGGCCTTGAAGCATCTGGGGCTGGCCTGAGCCCGCAGGGCCAGCGTTCCTGAGGGCCGGAGGCTGAAAGGCTTCCGGTCTTTTTGCGTCCTTTTCCGCCCGCGGCGTCTTTCGGGTTGGAACAATCCCTCGGCCGGATTGCCTAAATCGGACACCCCATGAAACGTCCGGCAATCCTCCTTTCCTTGTTCGCAGGAGCCTGCGGACTTTCCGCCGCGGCGACTTCGTTGTTCGACGGCAGGACGCTGAACGGCTGGGAGGGCGACCCCAAGGTCTGGAGGGTGGAGGACGGCGCGATCGTCGGTGGCTCGATGGAGGGCAACCCGCGCAACGAGTTCCTCACGACCAAGGGCAAGTATTTCAACTTCCGGCTGAAGCTTGAATACAAGCTGAATGGCACAGAAGGATTCGTGAACGGCGGGGTGCAGTTCCGCAGTCTGCGCGCGGTCAATCCGCCCAACGAGATGGTCGGCTACCAGGCCGACATCGGCGCCGGTCACACCGGGGCGCTGTATGATGAATCCCGTCGCAACCGCTTTCTCGCCAAGGTCGGCACGGGAGTCGGATCCAGGGGGGTCAAGTCGGAGGCCGAGCTCAAGGTTTTGGAGAAGCAGGGTGAATGGAACACCTACGAGATCGTGGCGGTCGGTCCGCGGCTGATGATCTACCTCAACGGCCAGAACACGGTCGATTACACCGAATCCGACCCGGCCATCGACGACTCCTACGGGCACGTCGGCCTCCAGATCCACGGCAAGTGCAAGGCGGAGATCCGCTTCCGCAACATCACCCTGGACCCGCTCAACGACGTCCCGGTGACCACGCGCGAACAGGTGTTCTCGCGCTTCGGATCGGTCCGGCCCGACTGGACGCCGCCCGCTCCTTTCAAGGACGGGAAATTCGACCTCAATGACGACGAGGTGGTGGTGTTCATCGGACAGGAAAACATGGTCCGCGAGGCCAAGTCCGGCGAGCTGGAGTCCCGGCTCGCCACCGCCTTCGCCGCCAGACGTCCGGCGTTCAGGTCGATGGCCTGGGAGGCCGACACGGTGCATGAGCAGTGGCGAGACCTGAACTTCGGTCCATGGCGCGGCCAGCTCCAGGCCGTGGGCGCGACGACGATCTTCGTGCAGCTCGGCCAGGCCGAGGCGCTGCAGGGGGCCAAGGGTCTGCCCAGGTTCACCGCCGACTACCATCGGTTGCTCGACGACCTGAGCCGCCACACCCCGCGCATCGTGCTGCTTTCGCCGAACAGCTTCATGCGGTCAAATCGGCCGCCGGACCTCACGGCTTCGGACAGGATCGCCGACCTCGAGGCCTATGCGGCCGCCGTGCAGGCGATCGCGCAGCAGCGCGGGCTGCCTTACGTCGACCTCGCGCGCGTCGGTCGCGACCTCCTCTCGGTCGACGGCCTGCACTTGGACGGCGTCGGCCTCGGCGTCTCCGCCGCCGAATGCATCCGAGCCTTGGGCGTGAAGGTGGACGCAGCGGCCGCCGCCTTGCTTCGCGACGCGATCGTCGAGAAGAACCGCCTCTGGGCCGACTGCTGGAGGCCGGCGAACTGGTCCTTCGTCTACGGCGACCGGATTTCCCAGAATTACGGCAAGGGCTTCGGACCCGCGCCCTCGCTCAAGCAGAACTTCGAGGCCCACAAACCGCTGGTCGCCGCCTGGGACCGTCACATCCAGGCCTTGGCCAGAGGGGAGAAGTCGACGGAGCCCGCCCCGCAGGCCGGGCCGGTGGTCAGCACGGAGAAGGTCATGACGGCTGAGGAGGAGCAGGCGACGTTCACCGTCGCGGAGGGATTCGAGGTGAACCTTTTCGCCGACGAGAAGCTCGGCGTGGCCAAGCCGACGCAGTTCGCCTGGGACTCCAAGGGCCGTCTTTACGTCTGCTGCTCGCCCACTTACCCGCAGGCCGTGCCCGGCGTGAAGCCGAGGGATTACATCTTGCGTCTCGAGGACACGGACGGCGACGGCAAGGCGGACAAGTCCGTGCGCTTCGCCGAAGGCCTCACGATGGTCCAGGGGGTCGAGCCGGCGACGGAGGATGACGGCGCCGCCGCCGTCTACGTCTGCGATTTCGACCGGCTGCTCCTGCTGGTGGACTCCGACGGCGACGGCAGGGCCGACCCTGAGAAGACCAAGGTGCTGATGTCGGGCTTCGGCATCGGCGACACGCACCAGCTCCTGAACTCCGTCAGCCACGGTCCGGACGGACGCCTGTGGATGAGCCAGGGGCTCCACGCCTTCAGCCGCGTCGAGACGTCGCGTGGCATCGTCACCCTGCCCAAATCGGGCCTGTTCAGCTATGACGTGCGCCGGCAGGCGCTGCAGCCGTTCTTCCAGTACGGCAAGGCCGGACACAACTGCTGGGGCGTGGCTTTCGACGACTACTTCCAGCCGTTCCACAAGTCAGGCGACCGCGTGGCGGGCTATTACAGCCTGCCCGGTCTCGGCGCCATCGCGACGCCGGACGAATACGCCGGCACGCATTCGCTCTTTGATTCTCCCCTCAAGTCCAATTCGGTCGAGATCGTGGGCACCAAGGCCATGCCCGCGCACCTGCAGGGCGCGGGTCTCATCGGCGGCTACTTCGGCAACACACTCGACCTGCACCGCTTCGTCGACGACGGCGCGGGCTTCCGCACCGAGCGTATCGTCAGCCCCATCGTCTCCAGCAGCAAGGCGTTCCGCCCGGTGGACGTGTCGGTCGGCCCCGACGGCGCCCTGTACGCCTGCGACTGGTTCAATGCCGTGATCGGCCATTACCAGGCCAGCTACGCCGATCCGCGCCGCGACCGCTCCCACGGACGGATCTGGCGCATCACGGCCAAGGGGCTGCCCTCGGTGAAGCAGCCCGGCCTGGCCGCGATGAAGGAGCCGGAACTGTTCGCCCAACTGTCTTCGCCCGAGCGTTGGACGCGCTATCATGCCCGACGTCTGCTCTTCTATCGCCCGACCGACAAGGTCGCCGCCGCCGCGGACGCCTTCATCGCCGCGACGAAGGATGAACGGACGCTGATGGAGGTCACGGGCGTGCTGCAGGCCCATGGTCTTGTCCGGACCGGACTCCTGGACCGGCTGCTCGCCTCGCCGGACTTCCGCATCCGCGCCTACGCGGCGCGGGTCGCGGCTGAATGGGCCGACGGCTTCTCCGATGGCAAGCACGCCCGCTTGGAACGGGCCGTCGCCGATGAGCACCCGCGTGTCCGGCTCGAGGCCGTCGTCGGTCTCAGCCACGTCGGCGGACCGGATTCCTTGCGTGTCGCGCTGAAGGCCATGGATCGTCCCTCGGACAAATTCCTCGATTACGCGCTGAAGCAGACCTCGCGTCACCTGCTGCTGCATGCCGCCGTCGTGTCGCCCACGTTGCCCAAACCGCAGGCGGACTACCTGAAGCGCCTCGCTTCGGCGGGCGTGCCCGGAATCCCGCTCGGGCAGGAGATCTATGAGAACCTCTGCCTGAACTGCCACCAGGCCGCGGGGCAGGGGCTTGAGGGCGTCTATCCTCCTCTGGCCGGCAGCGAATGGGTCAAGGGTGACAAGGATCGTCTCATCAAGATCGTCCTGCACGGACTCCAGGGCCCGACCAAGGTCGCCGGCAAGACCTATGGCGTCGTGCCCATGCCTCCGATGGGCCTGGACGACCAGCAGGCCGCCGACGTCCTGAACCACATCCGCAAGACCTGGGGCGGGCCCGGGCTCCCTGCGGTCACGCCGGGCGATGTCTCCCGTGTCCGTGCCGCCGGACGCGCCAAGCCTTGGACCGCCGCCGAGCTCGGCGAGTGAGGGCAGGGGCCGAGTCCCTCCGTCAGCCGTGGCTTGACGCCTGCCGACGATGGTGAAAATATGTTCATATGCTCGACATGACGACCCTGCAGGGCTTCGAAGCCCGTCGTCCGCTGGCGCTGCCGCTCCTTTCTTCGCGGGCGGCCGCGGGCTTCCCCTCGCCGGCTGACGACCACCTCGAGCGTCGGCTCGACCTCAACGAGCACCTCGTACGCAACCCGCTTTCCACCTTCTTCCTCCGCGTCGAGGGTGATTCGATGTCCGGCGCCGGCATTCTCTCCGGAGACCTCATCGTCGTCGACAAGTCTCCCTCGCCCCGTCCCGGCGCGATCGTCGTCGCCGAAGTCTGCGGCGAATTCACCGTGAAGCGGCTCGAGCGGGACGCCGCCGGCGTCTGGACCCTCCGCGCCGAAGCGCCCCGCTGGCGCGACTGGTCCGTGGCCTTCACCCCGGAGTGCCGCATCTGGGGGACCGTCATCGGGGTCGTCCGCCGCTGCTGAGCCGATGCTCCGCGCGCTCGCCGACTGCAACAACTTCTACGCCTCCTGCGAGCGCGTCCTGGACCCGTCCCTGGTCGGCGTGCCCATCGTCGTGCTTTCGAACAACGACGGATGCGTCATCGCCCGTTCCTCCGAGGCCAAGGCGCTCGGCATCCCGATGGGCGCGCCTTACTTCGAGGTCCGGCGCACGTGCGAGGCGCACGGGGTGCGCATCTTCTCCTCCAACTTCGCGGTCTACGGCGACTTCTCCGAGCGCGTGATGACGGCGCTGGCGGAGCATGCGCGGGACTTCGAGGCCTATTCGGTGGACGAGGCCTTCCTGGGCTTTCCCGACATGCCCGACGCCGACGCCCGGGCGCTGGGCCTGCGCATCCGGGCCGACGTCCTGAAACGGACGGGCATTCCGGTGTCGCTCGGCATGGCCGCCACCAAAGTCCTCTGCAAGCTGGCCAATGAGCGGGCGAAGTCCGACCGGTCCCATGAGGGCGTGCTGGTGGTGCCCTCGGACGTCGACGGCCGGACGGCCTTCCTCCGCACGGTGGGCATCGAGGACGTCTGGGGCGTCGGGCCCGGTCTCGCCGCCCGGATGCGCTCCCACGGGCTGCTCACCGCCGCCGACCTCGCCGCCGCGGATCCGGGCCTCGTGCGCGGGTTTTCCGGAGTCGTCGGCGAGCGCATCGCCCTCGAACTCCGCGGCACGGCCTGCCATGAGGTGGTCGAGGACGCCGGTCCGCGCAAGAGCGTGATGGTCTCGCGTTCCTTCGGCCGGGGCGTGTCCGATCTCGACGAACTGGCGGAGGCCGTCGCCGCGCATGCCGCCCGCGCCGCGGAGAAGCTCCGGGAGGACGGATTGGTCGCCGCTTCGCTCACGGTCTTCATCCGCACCAACAAGCATCGGTCCGACCAGGCCCAGTATCGCGGTGACGAGTCGGAGCCCCTCGACCCTCCGACCGATGACGCGCGCGCGATCTGCGCCGCGGCCGCCCGGGCCCTCGCCCGTGCGCGTCGCGAGGGCTACGTCTACAAGCGGGCCGGAGTGCTGCTCCATGACCTCACGCCGGCTGACGTCGTCCAGCCGGCGCTGCCCGGACTCGGCGGCGAGGCCGACCCCGGCAAGGACCGGCTGATGAAGGCCGTTGACGCGCTCAATCGCCGGCTGGGCAGGGAGGCCGTGCGTCCGGCCAGCACCGGTTTCGAGCGGGCATGGAAGGGGAAGTCCGAGCTGAAGTCAGGCGCTTCGCTGAATGATCCCGAGCGCCTCCCCAAGGCCAAGGACGTCCCCAAGCCTCGGATCAGGTTTCACGAGTGAGGGGAGGCCTGCCCGCGGAAGCGCGCCTCGGATGCCTTAAGCTCATAAGTCAGCCGAAAAGGACAATCCCCGGGATTTGCCTCCCCGCCCATACCTCCCAATCTTCCCGGTCATGAGCCTTCCCCGCCTCGCCGCATCCTTTCTGCTGTCCCTCGTCGCCGTGTGCGGTCGCGCCGAGCTCAAGGTCGGTTTCGCCGAACGTGACATCACGCCGGAGATCGGGCTCGAAGTGCCCGGCGGTTACGGAAAATCCTTCTCCAAGGTCATCACCGATCCCTGCAAAGTGCGCGCCTCGGTCTTTGACGACGGCAAGAAGCGCGTGGCGCTGGTCGGTCTCGACGCCCTCATCGTCCCCCGTGAGCTCGTCGTCGCGGTCCGCAAGGAAATCGTCGCACGCTGCGGCGTCGCCGACGTCATGATCGGCGCCTCGCACAGCCATTCCGCCGGTCCGATCGGCATGGTGCAGCCGGGCGAATACGATCACGCCGACGACCTGGTGAAGGACCTCGCCTACAACAAGTCGTCCGCCGCCGACCCCAAGTATCTCGCCCGCCTGCGTGAGGAGATGGTCGCCGCGGTGGTGGCCGCCGACGCCGCCAAGGAGCCCGCCCAGACCGGCTTCGGCTCAGGTCATGAGGCCACCGTCGGCTTCAACCGCCGCGTGCGCATGAAGAACGGGCTGACCTTCTCCCATCCCGGCAAGAACAACCCTGACAACCTTGAGTATGCCAACCCCGTCGACCCCGAAGTCGGCGTGATCGGCGTCTGGGACCTCAAGGGCGTGTTCAAGGGCTGCGTGGTCAATTTCGCCTGCCATGCCACCACTGCGTCCGGCGGCATCGGCGCCAGCTGGATCCGTTACACTGAGAAAGTCATCCAAGGATACTACGGATCCTCGGCCAAGGTGGTGTTCCTGCAGGGCGCCTGCGGCGACATCACCCAGGTCGACAACCTCGATCCGACCGTAAGCCCCGCCGCTGATGACTGGAACCAGTTCGTCGGGGGCAGGGTGGGGGCCGAGGCGCTCAAGGTCCTCCTCGGCATGTCTCGCACCCGCGTCAAGGACGCCCCGGTCGCCGCGGCCAGCAAGACCTGGGACATCCCGCGTCGCTTGCCCGCGTCCGACCGCGTCAGTGCCGCCCGCGAGCTCATCCTCAAGGACACCCCCAAGAATCCGGACTGGGTCTGGGCCAAGGAGACCCTGATGCTCGACGCCCTCATCGCCAAGCACCCCAAGGTCGAGGTCGAGGTGCAGGCGATTCAGGTCGGTCCCGTCGTCTGCATCTCCAATCCCGCCGAGTATTTCGTCTCGTACGGACTTGCGCTGAAGAAGCGCAGCGGGTTCCCGCTCACGTTCCCCGTGGAGCTCTGCAACGGCTGCGTCGGCTACGTTCCGGACGAGGAGGCCTTCGGTCCCAACGGCGGCGGCTATGAGACTCGCCTGACCAGCTACAGCAATCTGGAGATCACCGCCGGCACGCAGATGATGAACGTCGGCGTCGAGCTCGCCAAGGGCTTCAAACCCATGCCTCTGCCCGTCCCGCCCAAGGCTCCGGTCGGCAGGCCCTGGCTCTATGGCAACCAGCCCGCCCAGCTTAAGTGATTCTTGCCGCGTCCATCCTGCTTGCGGCCAACGCCGCGCCCCTGGCGAGTCCGCTCTCGCCTGACGACGCCCTCCGCGCCTTCGAGGCCGCCCCCGGTCTGCAGGTAGAGCTCGTCGCCGCCGAGCCGCTCGTCGCGTCGCCCTGCGCCCTGGCCTTCGACGCCAAGGGCCGGCTCTTCGTGGCGGAGAACCGCGGCTACCCCGTCGGCCCCAAGGAGGGCGAGAAGCCCGTCGGCGTCGTGGCTCTGCTCGAGGACGCCGATGGTGACGGCCGCATGGACAAGCGCACGGTCTTCGCCGACGGACTGACTTTCCCCAACGGCGTGCTCCCCTGGAAGGACGGACTGATCGTCACCTGCGCTCCGGACGTGCTTTTCCTCCGGGACACGGACGGCGACGGAGTGGCCGACGAACGACGCGTGCTGCTGACGGGCTTCGCCACGACCGGCAGCACCCAGTTGCGCGTCAATGACCCGACCCTCGGGCCTGACGGCTGGATCTACCTCGCCGCCGGGCTCAGCGGCGGAACCGTTTCCGCCCCTTCGCATCCCGAGCGTCCGCCGCTCAAGATGACTTCCGACGTCCGCTTCCATCCCGAGACCCTCATGGTCGAGCCGGTCGACGGCAGATCCCAGTATGGCGTCAGCTTCGACGCCGCCGGCAACCGCTTCATCTGCATGAATCGTCTGCCGGTCCAGCATGTCGTCTTCGATTCGCGCTGGCTCAGGCGCAATCCGCGTCTGGCCTTCAGCGAGACCGTCCAGGACTGCAATGAGCGCAACGCCTTCAACGGCATCAACGGCGGACATGACGGCGTGAAGCTCTACCCGATCAGCTCCAACATCACCACCGCCGACGGCCATGCCGGCTCCTTCAGCGCCGCCTGCGCCGTGACTGTCTGGCAGGGAGGAGCGTTGCTTCCCGCCGACTATGTCGGCGCGGTCTTCTCCTGCGACCCGACCGGCAACCTCGTGCACGCGGACCGTCTCGTTCCCCAGGGCGCCACCTTCGCGGCCCGTCCCTTCTTTTCCGACCGCGAATTCCTGGCCTCACGCGACGACTGGTTCCGTCCGGTTTTCCTGGCCAAGGGTCCGGAGGGCGCGCTGTACGTGGCCGACATGTACCGCAAGGTCATCGAGCACCCCGACTACCTGTCCGAAGAGGTGCGCAAGCACACTGACTTCGAGACCGGAAAGTCTCTCGGGCGCATCTGGCGGGTGAAGTCGTCGCCCCCCGTCCGTGCCAAGATGACGGAGGCCGACCCTCAGGCGGAGACCCCCCGCAGGCTTTTCCTCAACACCATCGCACTGGGCGATCTCACCGACGTCCCCGACGCCACCCATCAGCTGGCCATCACCGCCCTGCGGCATTCGGAGGACAAATGGATGCGCTACGCCGTCCTCAGCGGCGTGCATCGGCGCGAGAAGACCGTCCTCGGCACGATGCTCGTGAATCGTCGTCCGGAGGACAAAGTGGGCGCGGGTCTCGCCGAAATCATCGGGCATCTGGCAGGCGCCCTTTCCGGTCCGGACGAACTGGCGGAATTCAGCGGCCAGCCCTTGCCGGTGCGTCTGGCCGTCCTGCAGGGTTACCTTGCCGAGAAAGGACGCCGCGTCGAGGGACTGCCGGACGCTTTCCGGTCCTTGCTCGAGGCCGCGCCCTCCACCGCGGTCGATGCCAGCAGGACGCAGGAGGATCGGCTGATCGCCGTGAAGCTCATGTCCCGGCTGTCATGGGATGTGGCGGGTACGGCCTTGCTCAAACTGTCGCTGGATGAATCGTCCCTCGAACTGTCGTCGTCGGCGCTCAAGGCGGTGGCCACCCATGCGAAGCCTGAAGTGTCGACCGCGCTTCTTGCCGGTTGGTCCCGCTACACCCCCGCCCGTCGCGACGCCATCCTGGGCGCCTTGCTCGCCTCCTCCTTCCATCAGAAGGCCCTGCTGGTCGCCGTGGAGGACAGACGTCTGCCTGCGAGCGCTTTCGCCGGCGTCCGTCGCCGTCAGCTCCTCGCCTCCAAGGATCCGGTCATCAAGGCCATGGCGGAGCGTCTTCTGACCGTCTCGGCCCGTCCGGAGGCCATGGCTGAGGCCTCCAAGGCCCTGGAGCTAACTCCCGTGCCGTCAGCCGGCCGTGCTTCCTTCCAGGCCCTTTGCGCCTCCTGCCACCGACTTGACCGCGAAGGCCATGCCGTCGGACCTGACCTCTTCGACATCCGGCGCCAGACCAAGCAGAACATCCTGTTCCACATCGTGAATCCCGACGCAGAGATTGCCCCGGCTTTCACCGCCTATCTCGCCGAGGCCAAGGACGGACGCGTCCTCAGCGGCGTCCTGGTCGGCGACACTCCCACCTCCGTCACATTGCGCGGCCCGCTGGGCGTCGAGGCGAGCCTCCTGAGGTCCGACCTCGCCAAGCTCGAAGCCCTGCCCAGTTCCCTGATGCCCACCGGCCTCGAGGCCGGCCTGTCCAAGCAGCAGCTCGCCGACCTCCTCGCCTACCTCAAAGGGGAGAAGTGAATGTTTAAGGGGCGTGCAGGCATGGTGACACGTGGGCAAGGCGAGTGAGGGACAACGGTCTGCGTCAGCATGCCATATCATCCATCCGGCTTGCCCGTCAGGGCTTGTCGGCTAGGAATGAACTCATCCCCATGAGCCCCTCGCGTCGTTCTTTCCTCGGTTCCCTCGGCGGTCTGGCCGCCGGTTGTGCCCTCGCTCCCGCCCTTCGCGGCGCGGAATCCAGCGGCAAGCCCCTGGGTCTCGCCCTCTGCGGCCTCGGCAGCTACTCCAACGGGGAGCTCTCGCCGGCCCTGCTGGAGACCAAGAACGTCAAGCTGGTGGCCGCCATCACGGGCACCCGGGAGAAGGGCGTGAAGCTCGCCAAGCTGCACGGTTTCGACGAGGCGAGCGTCTATTCCTACGACCAGTGGGACAAAGTCGCGGCGAACAAGGCCATCGACATCGTCTACGTGGTCACGCCGCCCGGCATCCACGCCCAGAACGTCTTGGACGCCTTCGGAGCCGGCAAGCATGTGATCTGTGAGAAGCCGATGGCGACTTCCGTGGCCGATTGCGACGCCATGATCGCGGCGGGTAAGAAGGCCGGCAAGCGTCTGGCGATCGGCTATCGTCTCCATTACGACCCTTACCACCAGGAGCTGGTCCGTTTGGCCAAGACCCAGGAGTTCGGTCCGTTCATGAAGATGACGACGGCCAACGGCTTCACGCTCCGCCGCAAAGTCTGGCGCATCGAGAAGAAGCTGGCCGGAGGCGGGGCGCTGCTCGACATGGGCGTCTACTCGCTGCAGGCCTGCTGCATGGCCGCCGACGCCAATCCCGTCTCGGTCGTGGCCAAGGAGCTGCCCAAGACGATGCCGGAGCTCTACACCGAGGTCGAAGAGGCCATGGAGTTCCGCCTCGAATTCGCCAACGGAGCCGTGGCGGACGTCTGGACCGGCTACAATGACAACCGGGCGCTCTTCCATGCCGAGGCGGCCAAGGGGTGGTTCAAGGGCGAGAGGCCCGTGTTCAGCTACCGCAACCTCAACATCTCGACCTCCGCCAAGGGCAAGCTGGACTTCGGCGTCTTCCGCCAGCAGCAGCGTCACATGGACGCCGTCGCCGCAGCCTTCCGTGACGGCGCCGAGGTCACCTGCACCGGAGAAGTCGGACGTCGTGACATGGTGATCGTCGAGGGCATCTATGAGTCGCTCCGCACGGGCAAGAAGGTCGAGCTGAAGTATGCGTGAGGGGCGAGCAGGGGGCGCCGTGTCGAGGGCACATCCCGACAGAGGCGGACAGTGACGGCTGAGCCGCCAACCTGTCCCTAGCCCTAACCCTTCGACGCTTCGCGTCGGTCAAACTTCCCAGTCGTCGCCCTTGCCGGCGAGGATCTTGTCGATCGCCTGGAGCACCTGGTCGGCGGCCTGCTCGACCGTGGTGCGGTCGGTGCGCACGTGGACTTCCGGGGATTCCGGTGCCTCATAGGGCGAGGAGATGCCGGTGAATTCTGCGATCTCGCCCTTGCGGGCCTTGGCGTAGAGCCCCTTGACGTCGCGCCGCTCGCACTCCGCGAGCGGGGCGTCGACGAACACTTCGATGAAGGGGTGGTTCTTCAGCGTGGCGCGGGCTTTGGCCCGGTCGGCGGCCAGGGGCGCGATGAGCGTGACCAGGGCGATCTGGCCGGCGTTGGCGTGCAGCCCGGCGACCGCGGCGGCGCGGCGCACGCTTTCGGCGCGGTCGGCGGCGGAGAAGCCGAGGTCACGGTTCAGTTCCGTGCGCAGGTCGTCACCGTCGACGCGGATGACATTGCGGCCGCCGTCGAAGAGGCGGCGTTCCACCAGTTCGGCGACGGTCGACTTGCCGGAGCCGGAAAGACCCGTGAACCAGACCACCGCGGGCGGATGCCCCGCGCGGGCGGTGCGTTCGGCGGAGGTCACTTTGCCGGAGCCCTTGGAGTCTTCGGAGCGGGCCTCAAGGATGATGCCGCCGCCGTGGATGCGGCCGCCTTCCTCGAGGGCGAAGCGTCCCGTCACCGGGCATTCGTGGTGCAGGTCGAAGGCCACCGGACGCGTGGCGCGCACGATGATCTCGCAGATGGAGTCACGCGGAACGGAGTCGGAGGACACCGATTCGAGCGTGGACGCGTCGGTGACCTTCTCGATCTTGGCCACCACGGCCTCCACGTTCTGGGTGAGCAGGCGCAGGCGGTAGGTCTTGGCGGGGACGAGGGGCTCCTTGCCCAGCCAGAACACGCGGGCGCGGAACTCGCGTCCGACCCGGGGCGGGGACGAGGGGTGGGAGGCGATCTGGCCGCGCTCCACGAAAATCTGCTCGGTGAGCGTCACGCTGGCGGAGCCGCCCGTGCCCACCACGTCGCGTGAGGGGCCCGGCCAGTCCTCGAAAGTACGGGCCGTGCTGCGGCGGCCGCCCGGCTGGAAGACCAGCTCCTCGCCCGGGCGGATGGCGCCCGCCTCGACGCGGCCGGCGACGATGCGGCGGTGGTCGAAGCGGTAGATGTCGGAGACCGGCAGGCGCAGGGGCAGGCCGGTCAGGTCGTCCTCGTGCGCGAAGGTGTCGAGGGCCTCGGTGACCGTCGGGCCCTTCCACCAGGCCATCTTGGCCGAGCGCTCGACCACGTTCTCGCCGTGCTTGGCGGCGATCGGGATGAAGTGGGCGGCCTGGAGGCCGAGCGACTTCAGGAACGCGGAGTATTCCGCCACGATCTTCCGGTAGGTCTCCTCGGAGTGCTTCACGAGGTCCATCTTGTTCACCAGCACCACCAGCTGGCGGACGCCGAGCAGGGAGAGCAGGAAGGCATGGCGGCGGGACTGGTCCATCACGCCCTCATGGGCGTCGATGAGCAGCAGCGCGGCGGAGGCTGAGGCGGCGCCGGTCACCATGTTCTTGAGGAACTCCTTGTGGCCCGGCGCGTCGATGATGGCGTAGGCCCGCTTCTTCGTGCGGAAGAAGATGCGCGTGGTGTCGATGGTGATGTTCTGCTCCTGCTCCTCGATCAGCGCGTCGAGCAGGAAGGCGTATTCGAACTCCATCCCCTCGGCGGCGCAGTTGCGGCGCACCTGCTCGATCTTGCCGTTGGGGAGCGAGTCCGTGTCATGCAGCAGGCGTCCGACGAAGGTGGACTTGCCGTGGTCGACGTGGCCCACGACGACGACGAGCGTCTTGCGATGGTCCGCGGTCGGCGCGGCGGTGGCGGAGGCGGGGAGGGCGGAGGGAGAGGTGGACATGGTGCCTTAAATCACATGAAGCCCTTGGCGCGCAGCTCCTGCATGGAGTTGCGTCCGACGTGGTCCTGGGCGCGGCCGGCGCGCTCGCTCACCTTGGTGCGGCGGAGCTCCTCGATGACCTCGTCGATGTTGGAGGCGTCGCTGTCCACGGGATGCGTGATCGGATGGCAGCCGAGGGAGCGGAAGCGCTTGCCGTTGCGGGAGTAGTAGAGGGTGGGATTGGGGATGTTCTCGCGGCGGATGTATTCCCAGATGTCGAGCTCAGTCCATTCCAGCAGCGGCTGGACGCGGATGTGGCCGCCCTCGGGGGCCACGCTCGCGAACTGTCCCCAGAATTCCGGCGGCTGGTCCTTGTAGTCCCAGGTGCTGTCCGCCGTGCGCGGGGAGAACCAGCGCTCCTTGGCGCGGGTCGGGTCCTCGTCGCGGCGGATGCCGGTGACGAGCGCGTCCCACTTGTATTCCGCGAGCGCCTGCTTGAGCGCCACGGTCTTGAGCTCGTGCGTCACGGTCACCGGATCGTGCGTGGCGTAACCGACGCCGCGCCGGATGGCGTCCTCGTTGATGCGCACGATCAGGTCGATGCCGTGGATGGCCTTGGCCTTCTCCCGGAACTCATACATCTCCGGAAACTCGTAGGTCGTGTCGATGTGCAGGAGCGGGAAGGGGATCTTCCCGCAGAAGGCCTTGCGGGCGAGCCAGATGAGCACGTTGGAGTCCTTGCCCATCGACCACGGCATGCAGACGGAGCGGAAGTTCGCGAAGGCTTCGCGGAACACGTGCATCGAGGTCTGCTCGAGGCGGGTCAGATGGTCGTTCTGTGCGGTGCGGGACATTGGCTGAATGAAAGGCGGATGAAGGATGGGGCGGACCTTATTTCTTGGTGCGGGTGTGGAGGCCGCATTCGCGCTTGTCGAAGCCGGGCCAGCGGCCGCCGCGTTCGTCGCCGCCGGAGCTGGGCACGGTGCAAGGAGCGCAGCCGATGGAGCGGTAGCCGCGGTCGATGAGCGGATTGTGGGGCAGGCCGTGCTGGGCGAGGTATTCACGCACACGTTCCTTGCTCCAATCCACGAGGGGGTTGAGTTTCCAGACGTCGGAGCCGTCGGGCCGTCCGGCCAGGCTGAGGAGGGGCGTCGAGGCGCGTTCGGCGCTCTGGTCGCGGCGCAGTCCCGAGATCCAGAGGTCGAGTTCGAAGAGCCGGCGCCCGAGGGGCTGGACCTTGCGGAGTTCGCAGCACTTCTCAGGGTCGCGTTTCCAGAGTTCCGGTCCGTGCGTCGCGGCCTGCTGTTCCACCGTCTGTTCGGGCTGCACGTCGTCCACCGTGATGCCGAGGATGCGCTCGATCTCGGCCTTGAACGCGAGGGTCTCCGGGAAGAGCAGCCCGGTGTTCAGCGTGAAGGCCTTGATGGGCAGGCCGGCGGTCTTGGCGAGGTGCAGGATCACGACGCCGGCGGGCTGGAAGCTCGTGCCGATGCCGGCCCGGGCTCCGAAGGTCTCATGCGCCCAGCGCAGGCGGTCTTCGGCGGACAGCCCGGATAGGCGTCCGTCGATCTCCGCGATCTGCGATGGGTCGGGCAGGGCCATGCGGTTTCAGGCCTGGGGCGCGGCGGCCGGCCAGATGGGCGCGGCGTCGGCCCAGTCGCCGAACGCCTGTCCGGCGCGGCGTTCCTTGGCGTATTGCTGGAAGAGTCCGCCCAGCACGTTGGGAATCTCGTCGTAGGCGACGGACTCGCGGTAGAGGCGCGCGAGGCGCGTGCCCTCGCGGTTGCCGCCGAGCATCACGTTGTATTTGCCGGGGGCCTTGCCGACGAAGCCGATCTCGGCGCTGTAAGGACGGGCGCAGCCGTTCGGGCAGCCGGTCATGCGGACCACGAGCTCTTCACCGCCGAAGCCGGCGACGGCCTGGGCCTGTTCGAGACGGTCGAGCAGGGCGGGGAAGACGCGCTCGGATTCCGCGAGGGAAAGGCCGCAGGTGGGCAGGGCGGGGCAGGCCATGCCTCGGCCCTTGACCAGTCCGGGATTGAAGACCGAGGCGCAGCCGTGGTCACGCAGGAGCTGTTCCAGCGCCGCCTTGTCGGATTCCTTCACGTCCGAAAGGATCAGGTTCTGCGTGGCCGTGAGGCGGAAGGTCGGGGCGAACTTCTCGGCGATGACGCGCAGGGCCGTCTTGAGGCGGTAGTCGCCGGCGTCCTTCACGCGGCCGGTCTCGACGAAGAGTCCGAGGAACCACTTGCCGTCGGCCTGCTTGGTCCAGCCGAAGGCGTCGCCCTGGCCCTTGAAGATGAACGCCTTGGCGGCGGGCAGGGGGGCGCCCAGATGCTTGGCCAGCTCGGCGCGGAACCATTCCACGCCCTTTTCCTGCAGCACGTACTTGATGCGGGCGTGCTTGCGGTCCGTCCGGTCGCCCCAGTCGCGGTGGATCTTGATGACCGCCTCGCCGACCGCGACGACCTGCTCGCGGGTGAGGAAGCCGATGACGTCCGCGAGGCGCGGGTAGGTGGCCTTGTTGCCGTGGGAAGTGCCGAGGCCGCCGCCGACCAGCAGATTGTAGCCGACCAGCCTGCCGCCCTCGATGACGGCGACGAAGCCCATGTCGTTGGTGAAGATGTCGACGTCGTTGTTGGGCGGGATGGCGAAGCCCGTCTTGAATTTGCGCGGCAGGTAGGTCTTGCCGTAGAGATTGTCCACCGCGGCGCCGCTGTCATCGAGGTCGGCGGGCGGAGGCAGGTAGGGGTTGGCCTGGTCGGCGGCGGCCTTGGCCTTGGCGATCTTGTCGCCCAGTCCGAGGTCGATCTGCACGCCATCCACCCAGATCGAGTGATAGGCCGTCGTGCGGGGCAGCAGCGCCTTGGTGAGCGTGAAGGCGTCGTCCTCGACCGCCTGCGTGACCGCGTCGACAGGGGGATTGGAGGGCGCGGTGACGTTGCGGTTCACGTCGCCGCAGGTCGCGAGGGTGGAGGAGAGCGCCTCGTTGATCGACTTGATGAGCGGACCGACCCCCTGCTGCACCACGCCGTGGAACTGGAAAGTCTGGCGGGAGGTGATGCGGAGGGTGCCGTTCGCGAAACGGCCTGAAAGGTCGTCGTAGACCAGATACTGGGCGGCGGGCACGATGCCTCCGGTCTGACGCGTGCGCACCATCACCGAGAAGACCTTGCCCGTCTTCCGCTTGTCGCGGTCATCCTGCTGGTAGATGCCGTGGAACTTGATGAACTGCTCGTCGTCGCCGCTGAAGCGGTCGGCGGCAGGGTTGGCCAAAGTCTCCCGGATCGTGCCGGAGAGGTCCGGCTTGTCCGCCTTGAGGAGTTCGTTCTTGGTCAGGGGCTTTTCGGCGGGTTTATCCATGGCTGATTTAATACTTGATATCCTTACCAATGATTACAAGTATAGGTCAAGTTTAAATAAATGGTAAATGCCAACTGCAGCCGGGTAGTGTTCGTGGGGGCGGGGCCTGGGGCCGCCGACCTCATCACTGTCCGTGGGCTGAAGCTCCTGCAGTCGGCGGACACCGTGATCCACGACTCACTGCCTGGCGACGCCCTGCTGGCGGAGGTGCGACGTGGTGCGCGTCTGGTGGCGGTCGGCAAGCGCTGCGGGCAGCACTCCATGACGCAGGACGAGATCAACGCCTTGCTGGCCCGCGAGGCGCTGGCAGGCGGACTCGTCGTTCGGCTCAAGGGCGGAGATCCCGGCGTCTTCGGACGCCTCGGCGAAGAGATGGATCATCTCGCGGCGCTGGGCATTTCTTTCGAAGTGGTTCCGGGCGTGACCGCCGCGACCGCGGCCGCGGCCGACGCCTGCTTCCCTCTGACGCATCGCGGCGTCGCCCAGGCGGTGACGTTCCTCACGGGACATTGCGCCGACGGCTCCGAACCGGACTGGAAAGCCCATGTGGGGACCGGCGCGACGCTCTGCCTCTACATGGGCGCGAAGTCGTTGTCCAAGGCGGCGGCCAGCATCGTCGAGGCCGGCGCCGAATCCGGTCTGCCGGTGAGGCTCCTCTCCAAGGTCTCCCAGCCGGGTTCTTCCGACGTGCTGACGACCCTCGGCGGACTCGCTGACGGCAGCGTGGACACCTCGTCCTTGCCGACCCCGCTCATCGCGGTGATCGGCGCGGTCGTGGCGCCTCCGCGGGGAGCCGGACTGCTGGCGCGCATCGCCGTCCGGGCCTGACGCCGCTTCTCTTCAGGCCTTGCGTCGCCTGCCCACCCAGTAGAACAGGGCGGGAATCAGGATCAGCAAGGAGATGAGCGCCCGTACGATCTTGTGCTGCAGCCAGTCGGGCAGCACGAAATGCAGCGCCCAGGGCAGGAGAAAGATGCCCGCCGCGAAGGCATAGGCCGCGACCGTGACCTGGTTCTTGGGGAGCGGCACGTGGTCGACCTTCATCTCGAGCATGGCCCCGAGCATTTCATGCGAGCCGATGAGCGGACTCAGCTTCCAACGGAGCCCGGGCGGCGCGCACTCCTTCGCGATCGAGGCCACGTCGCCGTCGGGACCGGCATGTCGTCCGGGCAGGAGGAACATCATGAGGATGACCGCCTCTCCCTTGGCATGCTGGATGGCGCGTTCGAGCAGCGGCTCGTTGAAGTCATATTCGGGGCCCTCGCGACGTTCCATGGAGCAGGCGATCAGCTCGTCGGGCTTCAGCCTCAGTTCCTTGCGGAGCTGGGCGGCCAGGCGATTGCGGCATTCGGTGACCGCCTTGACCGGGGAGCCGTGGTCGCAGAGGAGGACCGTCCCTGAGCCCTTCTTCCAGCCCGTCGCCCTGAGGTTCTCGGCAAGGATGTGCGCGAGATCCGAGCCGTCCTCATCGAAGAGCGTCGAAAGGACTTTCAGGCGCATCGGCCCCGTCACGTTCTCGGCGAACACCTTGGGGATGAATTCGGTGAGGGCCCGGCTGGGGCCGATGAAGAGCGGCAGCACCACCAGCTCCTCGATTCCGTCGGCTTCCGCCTGACGGACCGCCTGCTCGAAGATGACCGCGGGCTTTCCCCCGAGCCGGGCGGGGTCGACCTTGTCGGAATGCATCACCGAGACCGGCAGCACCTTGTCCTGGCGCGTGCAGTTGATCTGGTCGGCCAGTTCGCGGAGCCCGAGCGTGGCCGCCGGCTCAAGGGAGCCGTTGTCGACCAGGAGGACGCGCTTCTTCAGCATGCCTTTTCGGTATCCAAACCCGGCCCGCATGCAACAGGCATGTCCCTTTGCGGATTGCCTGAACGGCGTCGGTCGGGCATCCTTGGCACATGGCCCCGTCCCTCCGACCCCTGCTGGCGTTCGTCCTCAGCGCCATTTCCCTCACCGCCGCCGAAGGCTGGCTGACCGACCTCGATGAGGCCAAGAAGGTCGCCGCCAAGGAGAACAAGGCCATCCTGGTGGACTTCACCGGCAGCGACTGGTGCGGCTGGTGCATCCGCCTGCGCGAGGAGGTCTTTGACAAGCCGGAGTTCAAGGAGGCCTCGAAGGATTTCGTCCTCGTGGAACTCGACTTCCCCCGCACCAAGAAGCTGCCCGAAGGCCAGAAGGAGAAGAACCAGGCGCTGGCCAAGAAGTTCAACGTCCGCGGCTTCCCGACCATCCTCCTGATGACCGCCGAAGGCCAGCCCTTCGCCAAGACCGGTTATGAGCAGGGCGGACCCGTGAAGTACGTCGCCTCCCTCCGTGAGATGCTCAAGCGCAACAACGCCGCGGGCGTGAAGGCGTTCCAGGACGAGCTCGAGGCCGAGAGCCGTGCCGAAGAGCTGGGCGACAAGGTCGAGGAGGCCATCGCCGGACCGGTCGACAAGAAGGATCTCGCCGCCGCCGAGGCCGCCATCGAGAAGGTCCTCAAGGAGGCCGGCGCCAAGGGGGAGCTCCGCATCAACATCCTCGCCCGTTACCGCATCGGCGTCATCGCCCGCTGCAAGCCCGGCGACTTTGACGCCCTGCTGAAGGCCACGGACGAGCTGATCGCCGAAGCCGGCGAATCGCCGCTCGTGCCCAAGCTCAAGGCCATGCGCGGCCGCATCGAGCAGGCCGCCGCCCGCAAGAAGGAAGCGAAGTGACCCGGCGCGCCCTGCAGATCCTGACGGGGCTGTGCCTCGCGGCCTTCGCCCAGGCGGCGGAGCTCTGGCTGGCCGACCTGGACGCGGCCCGCGCCCAGGCGCTCAAGGAGCGCAAGGACGTGCTCGTCGAATTCACCGGCAGCGACTGGAGTCCTGCCTGCATCGCCCTGCGCAAGCAGGTCCTGGACACCGAGGACTTCTCCCGCTTCGCCCGCCGGTTCGTGCTGGTGAAGGTGGATTTCCCGAGGAAGACGAAACTCCCGGAGGAGACCGTGGAGCGCAACGCCGCCACGGCCGCCTCGTTGGCCATCACTTCCTATCCGACCGTGCTGCTGCTTGACGGCAAGACGGGCGAGGAGTTCGGCCGGATCGCCGGCTACGGAGGCAAGGCCTCCGCGGTCTACGTGGCCGAACTGGGCGCGTTCCAGAACACTCCCGAAGCTCGGCGCTCTCTCCGGCAGGCCGAAAGCGACCGGCAGGCCGAACTTCAGGAGACCCGCCAGAATGAGCGGCTCATCGAGGAAGCCATCCAGGCGAAGGATTTTCCCGCCGCGGTCCGGGTCATCGACGGCATCTACAAGGGAGTCAAGGGACCACGAGTCGCCGTGGGCACCCTCAACAAGGCAATACTTTCCTATCGGATCGAGTCCGGCGCGATGGAACGCACATGGAAGCTCCTCCAACAGGCCTTGCTCGAGGCGGAGGAAGACGCCGAACTGACGAAGGCCATCCATGAGATGGCGCGGCGCATTTCGCCGAAGCGCAAGCTGGAGAAGGCCAAGCCTGAGCCCAAGAAGAAGGCTGACAAAGACGGATGAGCTCAGGAGGCCAGTTCCGATAACGGCAGACGCAGTGCGTCCCCAGGACTCCGGCCGCGTTCACGCAGTTCGCGGATCGAAAGGCCGGCCGTCCGCTTGGCCAGCCGACGGCCGGACGAATCGACCACCAGGGGGGCGTGAGCCCAGGCGGGGGCCGGCCAGCCGAGGGCGCGGCAGATCAGCAACTGACGGGCGGTGGACAGCAGGAGGTCGGCGCCGCGGACGACTTCGGTGATGCCCATGGCGTGGTCGTCCGCCACGACGGCGAGTTCGTAGGAAGGCATGCCGTCCTTGCGCCAGACGAGAAAGTCGCCGAAGTCTCTTCCTGCGACGA
>JACCDJ010522950.1_pt1 | contig 25059 bp, 21 predicted proteins | sample 7444481 | NCBI WGS metagenome assembly JACCDJ01 (sample SAMN15323435, study PRJNA562643) | freshwater metagenome | isolation source: river surface water | place: USA:Blue River Watershed | collected 2017-08-15 | reverse complement strand
GCTTTGATAATTTTTAAACCTGCATTCTCAAAACGTGAGTAGATTTGACCAATCACATTCTTTTTAACTGCATCAGGTTTAATAATCGATAAGGTTTGTTCAATGGCCATGTAAGTTCACTCCGGTAAGATTTAAAAAACGTTGAAAAGACTGATAAAATAACATTTTTGAGCGCATTAATAAATAATAATTAGCAATGCAACACACTTATCTCACCACTGCGATGTATCATTTTGTGAGTTTGCCTCACTTTAAAAGTTTGCGTGAACCCCTTCTTCAATTTTGCGTGTCACGGGATATTAGGGGCACCCTTCTCTTAGCCTATGAGGGCATTAATGGCACAGTCGCGGGCTCTGAAAAATCGATTCTTGAACTTCTTCATTACTTAAAGACAGATCCACTTTTTGAGGGTCACTTTAAAAGCTTAAGTCATAAAGAATCCTGGTCAGACAAACACCCCTTTTATCGCATGAAAGTAAAGCTCAAAAAAGAGATCGTGACCTTAGGAGTGCCTGGTGTATCGCCCACTAAATTGGTGGGCAAATATGTGAAGCCTCAAGATTGGAATAAGATTATTTCAGATCCAGAAGTGGTATTGATTGACACGAGAAATGATTATGAATATGCGATTGGTACATTCAAAAATGCGATTAATCCTAAAACCAACACATTTCGAGAATTTCCAGAATTTGTGAAAACACATTTCGATCCAAAGAAACATAAAAAGGTCGCGATGTTTTGTACCGGTGGCATTCGTTGTGAAAAAGCTTCTTCTTACATGATGAGTGAAGGCTTTGAGGAGGTATATCACTTAGAAGGAGGCATATTAAAATATCTAGAAGAAGTAAAGCCAGAAAATAGTCTATGGCAGGGTGAATGCTTTGTGTTTGACCAACGTGTCGCAATTAAACATGGATTAGAGGTGGGTGATTACGATCAATGCTACGCATGCCGATATCCCTTGTCAGCGGACGATATGAGAAGCGAAAAATACACCGCAGGGATTTCATGTCCTCATTGTTTTAATAGCCATACACCGGAAAAATTAAATAGCTTAACTGAGCGTCAACGACAAGTTATTTTAGCTAAAAAACGGGGTATCGATCATATTGGAGTGAGGTCAAAATTTATTACTAAACAAAAAAACAATCGTAGATAAATTAAACAAAACCAATAATTTCAGGCACCCATTTAATTAAAAAAATAATTTTTTCAACCTCTGTCTATGATTTGTTATTCATAATATCTCTATGAAACTTCCATTGCGAAGATAGGTTTTGCCCCGATATAATATTTCCATTAAAATCCATTTCAACAATAGAGTCTAATTTTAAAATAATAGGGTCAATACCAGACGGAGTAATATAAAAACCTTTTTTGTTCTAAAAGAGACATTTCCTAAAATACTCGATTCAAGCCAAGCGAATTTAGATTTTTTGTTCAAAAAATGATTTCGTACTTAATTTCACCAAAATTATTTTCAGATGAAAATTGAGAGTATTGTTGAGCTATGTGTACTTTAAGATCCGAAACGCCATTGAAGATGGCCCATCAATAAAGCTTTAAGTCTTAAATTAATCGAAGAAATAATCGCTTCATCAAGCCATTTTTTACAAGTGCATTACTATAAATATTTTTAATTCACATTGACATAGATCTATAATTTTACTTTTCATCTTTTCAACTAAACTTGATCAGGTTATGAGTATATAGCATTGATTACAAATATAATTAACAATAAACTATTTTAACAATATCAATTAAAATAAGATAAAATTATCATGTGAAATTTAAAAAATTAGACATTAACCTCAGAAAGACTATTTCATTTTTTTTCGTTGGTGCATTAAACACAGTTTTTGGTTATTTTATTGCTATATTTTTACTAATTAGCCTTAAAGAATATTTAAAAATTTTTTACATTTCTATTTTAGTTAGCTGCATAAGCATACTGTTTTCTTTTGCAACATACAAAATATTATACTTTAGAAGTACAAAGAAAACTTTTTCAAAGCTGATTAAAGCTATTTTAGTATATTCTGCATTGTTTATTTTTAATGCTCTCTTACTGAATTATTTCATTGTGAGCTTAAACTTAAGTATTTTGCTAAGCCAGCTAATAGTCACAACAATCACAGTAATTATCTTGTACTTTCTTCACAATCACTTTACATTCAAAGAGCTTTCATAGTATATGAATATTCTCTTAACTGGTGCTGAGGGGTTTGTTGGAAGCAATTTAAAAATCTATCTTCATAACAAAGGGTATAAAGTAATTTCCCCTTCTCTAAGCGAATTAGATTTAAGAGATCCCCTAGCGGTTGAGAGGCTTTTTAAAAATACCGTAATTAACTGCGTAATACATAGCGCAACTGTCATTCAAGTAAATAAGTTATATGCTAATACGGTATGTGAAGATAACCTTAAAATGTTTTTTAACCTTATTAAGTATAAAAACCATTCTTGCAAATTAATTAATTTGGGAAGTGGATCAGAATACTCTAGAGATTACTGGATTTCAAAAATGGATGAGGAATATTTTGGGACACACATCCCTCCGGATTCTCATAGTTTTTCAAAATATATTGCATCAAAATATATAAAAGATTCAAAACGGGAGGATCTCTACCATTTAAGAATATTTGGAATCTTTGGGCCCAAAGAAGATTACAGATACAAATTTATTTCTAATACTATAGCAAAGAAGCTTTTTAAGCTTCCAATAACAATAAATAAGAATGTAGTTTACGATTATTTGTATATAGATGATTTTTGTAGAATTATCGATTTTTTTATCAATAATAATACCCATGAAAAAATATTCAACACAACGCCTACCGAGTCCTCCGATTTATTAAATATTGTCAAGATTGTTGATGAAATATTTGGGGGCAAATCAAAAATAAATATTTTAAAAAATGGGTATGGGAAGGAGTATACGGGAAATAACTTAAAACTCTTATCATGTATGCCTAATTTTAAATTTACTCCATTATCAGAATCAATTCAACTTTTGTCTAATTACTATCAAACTCAAAAGAGTGTCATCGATGTAAAATCTTTGATTGAGGATAATTTCCTTGACTACGCAAAAAAAATAAATCCATGAACAATCAAAATTTTAGACGTATTCTGCGTGAAGATGCCAAAGTAATAGCAAGTGAATTATTAAATTGGAGCCTATTAAAAAACTGCCGTATTTTACTTACTGGCGGAACAGGATTTATTGCAAGTTATTTCATTAAAATTCTTTATCATTTAAATGAAGAAAAAAAACTAAATATCAAATTGGACTGCTTAGTAAGAGACATAGAAAAAGCGAAAAAAGTCTTTTGTAATAAAATCTATGGTAGTGATTTTTTGAATATAAAAGCTCTATCGATCTTAGATCCTATTCAACTCAATCCTGAATACGACTATATTATCCATGCAGCTAGCATTGCCTCTCCTAAATTTTTCGAGTCTGATCCTATAGGTGTTGTTACTCCAAACACCTTAGGAACGATTAGACTCTTAGAATTTGCTGAGAAAAATAATTTAAAAAAATTTATTTTTTTTAGTACGACTGGTGTTAATGGTCATATTAATGACGACTTAAGGCCAATACCAGAAAATGTTTATGGTGCGCTTGATCCAACATTGATAGAAAATTGTTACCTAGAAAGCAAAAGAATGGGGGAAAATTTATGTTTTGCATGGTACAAACAAAAGTCAATACCTGTCCAAATTGTCAGGCCTGCAATTACTTATGGGCCTGGGGTTGATCTTAATGACGGGAGATCTTATGCAGATTTTATTAAAGCAATGGTTACTAATAAAGATATTATTTTATTTTCTGATGGAAGTGCTATAAGAAACTTTTGTTATGTAGCAGATTTTATAAGCGGTCTATTCTATGTAATTTTAAAAGGCTCAGCAGGCGATGTCTACAATCTGTCTTCAGAAGCTGAATACTCAATTAAAGAGCTAGCTGAATTACTAACAAAAAAAATTTTTCCAGAAAAAAACCTGAAAGTATTATACAAACAAAAAGGAGGGGAATTTCTTAGGGTAAACTTTAAAAAAACTACAGTCTCAACTAAAAAAGCAAGGTCTCTTGGCTGGAAACTTAATTTTAGTATTGAAGAAGGCATGCTAAGAACTGTCCAGAGTTACTAACACACACTATATAAAGTACGGATCTTTGCTAAAAAGCAATAAATTGCCGAGGTTATTTTTTTGTAATAATCTTCAATTAATTTTATCGATTACTATATAAAATATAATCTGACTAATTTTAAAAGATTTGTCAATTTTTGGCCTACCCAATCTACATAAATTCAAAAAAATCTTTATAAATCTAATATCTGATTTAAGATAATCAATCTATAAGTACATAATAATCATGTCTATAAAATATACGCAGAGAAACTGTCCAGGCTGTAATTCCAAGCCACCACAAAAACCACATATCTTCGCGCACAAAGAAGCCGAATATATCTCATTTGAAGATATTCAAGACTACTGGGTTGGGCTATTTAATAAAAAATCGCACTTTAACTACTATAGATGCGAATCTTGCGGATTGCTATTTAATAAATATTATTTCACAAATAAACAACTGAGAAAACTTTACAGCAATCTTGAGCCCAATATGAGTCAAGTAACTAAGCCCCTACTATTAAAAACGCAAAACGGCTATACGAAGATACTAAAATATTATTCAAGTCTAACGGGCAACTATTTAGAGATTGGTCCTGATGTAGGGCTATTTCTAGAGTCTAATAAAGCATCTTTGATGAACTACGAGAATTACTATTTATATGAGCCAAATTTATCTGTTCACAGTGAATTAAAAACACTACTTGCTGATAAGAATTTTTTTCTCAATGAAGATATGAATGGCTTTAGTAAGCTAACGCAAAATATAATTGATGATGTCGTTATGATTCATGTATTAGATCATATAGTTGATCCGTATCAAACCCTTGTATCATTGAGTGAAAAGCTAATTAAAGGCGGAAGAGTTTTAATTGTGACTCATGATGAGCAGTCACTTTTAAAAAAATTAGTTGGAAAGAGATGGCCACCTTTTTGCTTGCAACACCCGCAAATCTATAGTCAAAAATCAATTAAGAAAATACTTAATCGAGCTGGATTTTCTGTTGTTCATAGTGGAAAGACGAAAAACTTCTTTAGCCTTAACTATCTTCTTAAACATGCACTGTGGTTAGTTGGCATTAAAATTGAACATTTAAATCTATTTGGTAAGTTATCTATTGGACTTAAACTTGGCAATATCATTACGGTTGCAATAAAAGAATAAATTATTTTTTATTTTCATAATCAGGGAACTTACTCAATTGATTTGATAAACAAAACACCATTTTTTAGGGAGAAACTAGTGCCGTTTTTTACTACATAATGCTCACCTTGTGAGCCAATAGAAAGTAGGGGTTCAATCAATTTTCCATGCCAAGGACAGACAAGGTGTCGACCTTTCATTACTGCACAACTTAGATCTGCGCCCTCATGATTGCACATCCTTGGATATATATGTATTTCTTCATTTTTCTTTTCGATCCTAAATCCAGCGCTATCACTCGTACCAATGCAATTATTAAAACTGCCATCTATACTCGATAAAGGGACTGAAAACTCATATTTTTTGGGATATTCATGATCAAAAAACACATGCTGCTCGTCCACCCTTGTAGTTTCAAGGTAGGAATATTTTCCGTCAACATTATCTTTTGAAAATTTATATCCAGCATCCCTAAGTTGCCCCCTTCTATCCCTCATAGGAATATCGTCGGCCATCAGAATTTTGTAATTGCGACTTAGCAAAAATTTTATTAAAAAAAAGAACAAAGGCAGCAATAGCCCACCAAAAACATGATAAGTGGTTTCAACTCTGGTGCTATTTGTTCCTAGTTTAATAATTTTAGTTTCAATTAACAAAATATAGGAAAAAAAACTTGTATAGTAAATTTGGGTAGTATCATCAAAATCATAATTAATTAGGCAAAGTGGTATTCTAAAAAAACCAAATATTTTTTGAAAAGCTATTGAAGCAAGAAGATTATCTTCGCCAATAATTAAATGATTGCTTATAAGCTTATGCATCATTTTCAGATGAGGAATATCCTTGTAATTCCAATCTGCATCATCAGGTTCATATCTACCCTCTGACACTAATGTAAAGCTTTTTTTGGTTAGTCCCTCAGAGGATAAAAATTCTGATATTTTCTTACTACCAAATCTAAATGGCTTCATATTTTCAATCGAAATTAATTCGTTCCTTAACAACAACCACTGGTCTATTTTGAGACTTTATGTGTATAGATCGAATGTATTCTCCAAGTATGCCCAAAAAAAACAATACAATTCCCATCATCATATACATACCGATAACCAATGGAGCAACCCCCATATCAAAACTTTCCCAATAAATTATTTTCATAATGATGAAGTAAATTGATAAGCAAAAAGAGATGAAGCCTACAAAAAATCCCAAAAATGACATAAGTCTAATAGTAAAGTATGAGTTAGAGGTTAAACCAAGCATTGCTGAATCATAAAGTGTCATTAAATTATTTTTTGAATAGCCAAATTGCCTTTTATTTTGCTTGTATGGTATTTTTTTAACAGAGAATCCTAATTCAGAAACCATTCCTCGAAAATATGGATTTCGATCATCAATTCTTTTAATAAGGTCTATAACGCTTTTGTCATACAAACCAAAACCAGTAAAATTTTCAATTAAATTATTTGAAGTTATTAAATTTAATAATTTGTAGAATATTTTTTTTAGGCTATTTAAAAAAAAGCTTGCATCCGACGATTTCCTAACTCCAGCTACTACTTTATATCCCTCTTCCCACCCTCGAATAAAATCTACTAAAAGTTCAGGTGGCTCCTCTAGGTCAGCTCCAATCATTATAATAGCATCCCCATTAGCTGAAATCATTCCATAATAAGGAGATCTAACATGACCAAAATTTGCCTCATTAATAATGACTTGTATATTTCTATATTTTGACGCAAGCTTTCTTAATATGTTTTGTGATTTGTCAGTAGAGCAATTATCGATAAATAAGTGAGTATATTCATAAGGCAGAGATTCGAACACCTTTCTCACAGCAGTGTGGATTATAGGAATATTATCTTCTTCATTGAATGTTGGTGTTACAACAACTATTTTCTTCATATTAGAATACCTTCCCAGATTTTATGCATGATCGCAAACTCCGGACGCCATTATTTAAAAGAGTTTAATTTTTAACTTTTTATCTAACCTATCCTTGAGGGAGGATTCAGCCAATTAGTAACATAAGAAAGGAAATACATTTCTCATATTCATTTTTTCTTTCACAATGATTTATTAATAAACAATCTTACCTCAAAATTTTTTATACCTACTAGGAAATAATATTGTTATTTATTATTTAATTTTACAAATATCTCATGAACATGTAATCCAGAACTTTCATAAATATTAGTCGAAAATAAACAAGTGCCTATAAATTTCGTGCCAACTTAAAAGATTTTTTGGTGAGCTATTAAAAAAATTAATTTTTTTAGGTTCTTTTTCTGATTTTTTTAGCAGCAAATCAAACTCTTTATCATTTAAATAACATTCAAACATTAGAGAGATAAAATGTGATCGTTCTTTTTGCTGAGGGGCAATTATTTGATTAATTGCAATAGGGCCATTTATTTTATCAACATTACAATTAAGTTCATTTTTTGCTACCTCATGAACTCTTAAATCCCATGATTCTCTGAATCTTATAATTCCACCTGGAAAATGCCACCCCTTTCCAGTAAACTCATCGTCCCTCATTGTCAAAAGTATTCCTTGGGTCGGATGCTTAATTAATAAATCAACATTAACAAAAGGAGTAAGTCTTCCTACAAAATAAAAAATTTCATCTGGAAGACCTTTGCTGGGATTTTTAATTGAATTTTCAAGTAGTTCGATAATTTTTTTCATTCGCTCTTAGCAATCAAACCAACATCAAGCAAACTTTTTTCTTTTGCATACTTATCCCAACCAGATCGATTAAATCCCATATTATATTCTGGCAAAGATAAACTCATGCATTTATCACAAATGGAAACTTTACTTTTTTGTTGATTGATTTCATGAAGAGTAGCCTCTAAAAAGTTTTTAGCAACAACATTTTTGTCTCTCTGGAAAACTGTACAACAAACGGGTACAGATAAATCAGCATTAATATTAATTTGATTTTCTCTAAAAGGACATTGATTTTTAGGAAGACGCATTTGAGAGGAAGCCTCAACACCTTCTTCAATCCTAACTAATAAATTTTCCTGTAATTTGGTAGTTTGTTCATCAGGATTACCATCAAAAAAAGAAATAACTCTTTCTAGTGGCATTACTAGCGCATATGTTTTGGACAAAACAAAATTAAGCTCCATTGCAAGCTCTTCAAATTTTTCTAAATTAACACCACTATTATCTCTATATAAATGATAGTTAATATCAACCAAGGTGTTCGAATTATATTTGTCAATCAAATGTCTTATTTTATATAAGTTTGATTTTACTAAATTAATGTCACCGCCTTCATGGGTATTATCGTAAGCTTTAGGATAAAAACCAGATACTGATATTTTTAAGTAATCAGGCGACAACTCTATAAGCTTATCTAATCGCTTATCAAAATTTATTGATAAATTGCTAGAGAGCGCTACTGCAATATCTCTTTCATGAATATATTTAACAATCTCATTTATATATGGATGAATAAGTGGCTCACCCCAACTATATAAACTTATATGGGATATAGAGGGTGTGTCCGCTACAATCTTGTCAATGACTTTATTGAAAGTTTCAAGTGTCATTGAGCCTTTTGGGACATTATGGTCAATAATACTATGAGGGCATGATGAACATCTAAGATTGCATGAGCTCAGAATATCTATAGTGTAGTAAGGAGAGTTGTCGTCATGAAAACTAAAAATAGATGTATTTATATTTTGAACAGTTTTAATCTGAGATAAAATTTCATCTTCTTTAAGAGCTACTGCAATCAATATAGCTACATTTTTGGTAGCATTTAAAATTTCATTTACCTTTAATGGCTGATACACAGGAAGATTACTAACTTTTTTACCAATGAAGGCAGTATCAGAATCAACAAATCCAATGACTTTTATACCGGCAGCCTTTAATTTTCTTAAGGCTCCTAAACCAGTCATCCTTGCACCCCAGATTAAAACTTCCTTATCTAATAATTGAGTAATAATTTTTTTTCTGTCACTAGACATTCATATCCCTTAATTCTTTTAGATTATCTTCAGTTAAATAAGTTAAGTAAAAATTAATTAAAGATTTTATTGATTGTTTTATCGGTGTAAATTCAAAATACCCTAGCTCATCAAAAATCTTTTTGGGGCTCCCCGAATATTCTGGATTCAAACCTAACTCCTTAATTTTAATTTCACTATTAATTTTCATCTCACTTTTGATTATCTTTGCTAATTCACTTAAATACATTGGCTTGCCAGTACAAAAATTATAGCTTACTGAATTTAAGGGTAATTTTAAAATTAAGCCTTCAAGAAATATCGCTAGATCGTGGACATCAATAAAATCAAAAAGCATGTCACGATTAATTGATATTGATCGATCTGCCATTGCCCTACATATATTATTTGATATAAAACGCCTCGTAAAATTTTCATAAGGCCCAAATATTCCAAACAATCTTAAATTGATAACATTTGATGACTTTGACGACTCTAACTCTCTAGCAATCAAATACTTTGCAAGACCATAAGTATCAATTGGTGTTGATTTGCCAAATTGCAATTCACTCATTTGTGGCTGATAGTATCTTTTGTCATACTCAGCACCGGAACCAAGCTGAATTAAATGTCCATAATGATTTTTTTCATTGTAAATATTGAAAAACATTTTTAGAGAATTTTCTGCTGAGTTAATATCTACAGCTGCATGGATCACAAAATCTGGAGTATGTTTTTTAAGGTATGAATTACACTCGGCTGAATCTAAAAGATTTAAATCTCGGCGGGTTGGCGATAAAATAACGTGATTATTTCTAGATTCAAAAAAGAGTTTAAGGTTTTTTCCAATAAACCCAGTGCCGCCTAGAATGAGAATTTTAGGCATGCCAATGATTTACTTAATAAATTTAATACTTGAAGACAATTGATTATTGATCCACTTATTTTTTTCAATATTTTTGAGGTCTTGTAAACCACCAATTGCTTGAGTAACTTGAATTGCATGTGGATCCAGATCTTCCTCGACACATACCATGGGCGCTGAACAAGAGGCACAAAAATTAATGCATTTTCTTTTTCCTGCCAACATTGCCACCTGAAGTTCTCGCAATGACGCACTTTGCCAAATATTTTTTACACTTTCATCTTTGACATTTCCAATCACGACCTTTCTCGGCCAATCTAGTGTGCACGGGCTAACGGTGCCATCACAATTAAAATGCATATACATAAAAATAAATGGGCAAACCTCTTTCCACTGTTTAATTGACTGGCCATACATGCCTTTGTCTGTAACTTCATTTTGCTTGTCTAATTGAGTTTCAGCCCATTGTGGGACTACTTTTTCAACAAAAATTTCATCGCAAATCGGCGTAAATGTGTCATAAAAATATTTCTTTTCATCATCGGACAATATGAAAATTTCATTACCTTCACCTTTTAGTGCATGTGCTTGATCAGCAATTTTCACGTATATCTTTAAGTCACTGTTTGCCTTAGTTTTGATTTCGTAAAGACTTTTAACTCCATTTATAATTTCTTGAAAGTTTTGTCTTGTACCAGCTACCTGCAAATATCTTTCATCTGAAAGACCTTCAAGAGAGATATTAATTCTCTGAAGACCGGCGTTAACTAACCCCTCATTAATTTCAGGAGTTAATTTGGATCCATTTGTAAACATTTCAACAATATCCGCTGTTTGACTTGCTCTGGCATAAGCTACCATTTCAACAACAGATGGATGGAGCGTAGGCTCGCCATGGTTTCCAATTTTAATTTTTTTAATCTTGTCTGGAAATTCAGAAAAATCATCGATAATTTTTTTAAATAAGGAGAGCTCCATGAATCCGCGCTTTAAATTTACTTCCTTCATTCCTGCTGTATCAGCCTGAAAACAAAAGCTGCATCTATAATTACATAAGCTAGATATATCAACATGGGCTGAAATCGGGGTTTGGAGCGGGGCAATATCCTGCAAAGGCCTTTTTTCTGCTGAATGAATTCTTGGCCTGACAACTGCAGAAGGTTCATTGTTCATCTTTTAGATCTCCGCCAATTTAAAAATTTCATTTTTATTCAAAGGTGCATCCTTAAAAACTAAAACCTCGCATCTAACATCATTAGAGCGAAGAAAATTAATTACTTGCTCCGAAAGACTGCCTGGTAACATTATAATCAACAAATCACACCTTAATTGAATAAATTTTTCTGGGCTAATAATTTTTTTATGTAAGATTGGACTATATTTGTCTTGCTTAAAGGAAGCCGAATCAACGATATAGTCAATTTCTCGCAATTCTGCAAGCGCCATAAGGGCTAATGCCCGATGTCCCGCCCCCCAAATTATAATATTTTTATTTTTGTAATCTATAACAATATCTTTTAATGTCTTGATAATATTGTTTACGGATTTTTTACTTTTATCTAAATTAATATTCTTTCTGAGTTTTGCAATTACAACTAAATCATTGTTGTTATTTTTCTTATATTGTTCTAAAACCTCAAATCCATTAAGCTCCAGAGCCTTTTTTAGAGAAACTTCGCTGAAATATACAAGATGATCTGCTACAAATTCATATAGACAATCGTTTTTTAAAAGGTATTCAACATTTGGAACTGAAAGGTATAAAATACCGCTTTCAATTAATAATTCTCTCATTTTAGATATAAATGCTTTTATATTTGGCTGATGTTCTAAGAAATTATTTGAGATGACGAGAGAATATTCTTTTTTTAATTTGTTTTGATCTAACAAATATCCTTTAATTACATTTAACTTTTTTTGTCTAGCATAAGATAAATTTTCTTCAGAATTTTCAAGGCCACAAAGGTCTATAGTGCTATTTGACATGGCAATCAAAAAATCGCCTTTACCAGCTCCTATTTCAATACCTTTTTTGTTGTCTAGTTCATATTTTTTTATTATGGGCTCCCATTCATCTATAATTCTTTTTTTCGAGGCCTCAGATAAGGAAGCCGCAGTAATTACATCCTTATAATACTCAACCGGATCATTTTTTAATTGAATAAGACCGCAATGGATACATTCAAGAATATTTAGTGTAATAGGCTGATCTTGTGAAATATCATCTAAGTTTTGAACAAAAAATTGTGCGGCTTTTGGAAAGTTGCTAAGAGAAGCTAAATCCAAATATTCTTGGGAGCCACATAATCTACAAAAAAAAAGATTCATCGGTGATTCTCATAAAATTTATTTATTTAAAAGCCGCCAGCGATTATCTAACATCTCAATTCTTTTATCATCTTCGCGAGTTATTAGAGAGTAATATTCGCGCTTATTGATAAGCCATAAAAGCTCAAAATGAACTGCACTGAGCAATCCTTTGTTAATTTCTGACTTAGTTAACGCATCTGAATTAAAAATAATTTTACGAGTTTCGAATCGAGTTAGATGAATGTTATGGATAGATTTCAGTCCTTTTACAGCGTTAGCTGAAACACCGCCACCAACAACATAATCTAGATTATTTTGGCTAGCAATCTGCGCTACAACTTTACAATCTTCAATAACTTCGTTTTTATCTACTGAATCCAAGGGCCTTCCAAGAGAACCAACATAATCTACTCGGCCAAAAACGATACCTTGAATACCATTGGGACTAGAAGCTTTTTTGGCAATTTCTTTGCAATTCTTATACCCTGTCTTTGTTTCAATATTCACAAGAAAATCAACATCAACTCTTTCGTCTGTATTAAATATTTTATTTTTAGCTTCTATATATTTTTCAAGAGCATAGGGAGATTCAACCATAGGGGCTATAATATAGTCTACGCCGAATTGCTTAGCTTCAATCATATCTCTTACTGCTTCGCAACCTCCAATCTTTAAACCAATTCCAAGGTTTGCTCGCCGAGCAATTTCAAGCAATCTAAGCAACTCTTCTGTTCTTGTACCCTCAGCCTCAAATTCAGCTTTAACTGCAATTGCTCCATAATTATTTTTAAGGTCATTTAAAAGACCAAGCATTTGTTTTTCTATTTTATTCATTTAAATGAGCCTAATAAGTTCTCATAATTACTAAATTTAAAATCAACCTTGTCGGGATCGACACCATCATTATAACCACCCTCAAAAAATAAAAATTTTATTTCTGCATTATTAGCAGCCACTTGATCTACGATACTATCGCCAATCATAATCACCTTCTCTCTCTCTATCGCAGCATTCTTAATAATCTTATTGATACCTTCCGCGCTGGGCTTTTTATTTGTCACATCTGAACCAGAAACAACAAAATCAAAATAATCTAACAAATTATGATGTAATAAAACTTTATCTACCAATTCCTTTGGTTTATTGCTACAAAGAGCCACACTTTTTCCATGTGAAGTTAGATGAGCTAGAAACCTTAAGGCATGATCGAATAATTTTTCATCATTTAAATTATCTTTCATATACAACAACCTAAAATATTTCAAATAATAATCTACGTCTAATCTTTCGTGAATTGTCTTTGCAATCATATCAGCACCTCCGAGACTCAAAACTGATAAGGCATCTTCATGGCTAATGGGACTCAGATTTAATTCACATCGGATTAAATTAAGTATTTTTAATACAGTATGAGATGAGTCTACTAAAGTCCCATCTAAGTCAAAAATAAAAAGCTCAATTGAGTTTTTAATCAATCTAATATATTTGAATCTAATTCTTCGCGTGATAAAAAGGGCGCCATATCTTCAAGCGACGGAGATACCATGGTACCGTCTTCTAATTTTCTAGATGCAAGTTTTGGCGAAAAAGATTGTTTAGAATCCACAATAACTTCAATTAGTGCGCATGATTCATTATTCATTAAATTTTGTGTCTCTTGATTACGCCAATCCATTATGGAATTAACTTGCGCCGACAAAATACCAATCGCATTTCCTAGCTTTACAAAATCAGGTAAGAAAACACCACTATTCTGATCGATTCCTATAAAATTATCTGGAAAATAAGCTTCTTGAGTCTGGCGAATAGATGAATACCCATTATTATTTAAAATAATAATTTTTATGGGTAATCGGTATCCGATTACTGTTGATAGCTCTTGAATATTCATCATAATACTTCCATCACCAGCAATACATATTACCCGCTTTCCACCTAACGCAATTGATGCCCCGATCGCTGCAGGCAAATCATAACCCATAGATGCTGAGCCTGAATTTGTATAAAGTCTTTGCCGTTCTTTTAATTTTGCTGCTTGAAATGTAATAACACATGCTGAACCGTTACCAGTAATAATGACATCATCATCTTTTAAAGTTTTACACAATTCTTCAATAAAATAATAAGGATTCATTGGGGTCGAATTCTTGTATTCAGGGAGAACGACTGGATATTTTTTTATAGTACTTTTACACCATTCAAGAAAATCTTTGTGCGCTTTAGGAGAACTATACCCCGACAAAGCTTCTCGAAACTTTGGAATAAAATGTCGCAGGTCTGTATGTACTTTTAAATCAATACTGATCGTCGGTTTTTCTAACTCGGCCAAATCAATATCTACCATAGCTTTCCAAGCTTTTTTAGCAAAACTTTGCCAGTTATAACTAATCTGTCTAATATTGAGTCTGCTGCCTAGAATTAATAAAAAGTCTGAATTTTGTACTGCAAAGTTACCCGGTCTATCCCCAACAGTTCCAGGCCTTCCAGCATAATAATAATTGTCATTTGAGATAGCATCATGAGCATTCCAGCCTGTCACTACAGGAATTTTTAAGTCATCAATTAAATTCAAAAGAAGTTTATGGGTACCAGAAATGCGAATACCAGAACCAATAAATAAAACTGGTCTTTTTGCTTTCTTTAGCTGATCAACTATATTTTTTATTTTTGAATCTAAAGTGTCACTTCCAAGATTCAATAATTCATACTTAGAATTATCAGTAACGTCTGGATCAGACGACAAAATTTTCACATCATTATTAAATCGACTTAATTGCATTGGATCAATTAACGCTGATTGAATATCAACAGGCACATCGATCCAAACAGGGCCTGGTCTGCCATAGTTACTGAGAAAAATAGCTTTATCCATAACCTCCCCAACCTTTGACGGGTCTTGCAAAATAGTTACGTATTTCACAATTGGTCTAACCATTGACACAATATCAACCTCTTGATCACCTAATTGACGAAGAGGAGTAGCTGGATAATTACGCAGATAAGTTTCGCGTTTTACTTGACCCGAGACAACCAAGATGCCTAATGAGTCTGTATAAGCGCCATAAACCCCATTTAAAGCATTTATACCACCTGGTCCAGTAGTTACATTCAACAACGCTAAGCGATTAGTTAAGCGAAAATAGCTTTCAGCTGCCATAGCTGCAGCCTGTTCGTGATGAAAGCAAACAATATTTAAATTGGGATTCCGACCCAAGGCATCATTAAGATGCATAGCGCCTCCGCCAGTCACTAAAAAAGCATCTTTAATACCTGCCTCAACAGATCTTTGCGCTATGTAATCAGCAACACGAATCTTGCTCATCACTAAAAATTGATCCCTAAAAATGTTTCTATTTTAGATGCAGTAAAATCAAGCATCTCTTCACTAAGTCCAGGATAAACACCAACCCAGAAACTATCATTCATAATCGTATCGGTATGCGTTAAATCACCGCTCACACGATAGCTTCGACCTTGCATATAGGGCTGGCGAGTTAAGTTACCTGAAAACAATAAGCGGGTGCCAATTTTTTCTTGATCAAGATAAGAGAGCAAATCCACACGACGAATATTTGCCTCAGGCTTAATTGTCATTAAAAATCCAAACCATGAAGGGGTACTATTTTCAGTTGCCTCAGGGAGGATTAAAAAATCTTGACATGACTGAAGGCGTTCATATAAATACTTGAAGTTATCTTTTCTGGCCTGAATAAAACCTTCTAATTTATCCATTTGTGCTAAACCACAAGCCGCTTGCATATCGGTAATTTTTAGGTTATATCCTGCATGAGCATAGGTGTATTTGTGATCATACCCTTCAGGTAAATCACCTAACTTCCAACAAAAACGTTTGCCACAGGTGTTATCTTTACCTGGCTGGCAATAACAATCACGCCCCCAGTCTCTGAAAGATTCAATAATCATTTTTAATTCAGCATTGTTGGTAAAGACCGCGCCGCCCTCACCCATCGTTATATGGTGTGCGGGATAAAAACTTAACGTACCAATATCGCCAAATGTACCTGTAAGTTGTTCGTTATAGCGAGAGCCTAATGCATCACAATTATCTTCAATAAGCCATAGATTGTACTTCTTACAAATCTCTAAAATCACTTTTAAGTTAAATGGATTGCCTAAAGAGTGAGCCAACATAATTGCTTTAGTTTTTGAGCTAATCGCGTCTTCAATTTTGGTCACATTAATATTGTGTGTCGCAATCTCTACATCTACAAATACGGGGATTGCACCAAATTGTAGAATGGGATTAACGGTTGTAGGAAATCCTGCAGCAACGCCAATTACCTCATCACCCGGCTTAATAGCACGCTCTTTGAGTTTTGGAGATGTAAGGGCTGAAAACGCAAGTAAATTAGCAGAAGAACCTGAATTGGTCGTCATTAGAAATTTAACCCCTAAGAAATCACGTAGCTTTTTTTCAAAAGCATCGTTAAAACGACCAGTCGTTAACCATCCGTCAAGTGAGGCTTCCACCATGCTTTTTAATTCGGCCGCATCTAAGACCTTACCTGAAGGAGGAATGGCGGTCTCTCCTGGCTTAAAAGATTGGGGGGTATATTTTAATTGCGCATATGCATCAATGAGCACTGCGATCTTTTGTCTAATTTCTTGTTGTTGATCCAAAACTTAAAATTCCTTGATCTTTAAATTACTGTGATATGTAAGTTCTAATGTCATTAAGGCTGTATTGAGCCATATCCTCACCTCTTAAATATGCGTGGTGCCATGCAGATATTTTATCTAAAGTAACATGAATATCCCATTTCGGCTGCCAACCAAGCTTTTGATGTGCCTTCGTAGAGTCTAATTTTAAGAAATGCGCCTCATGTAAAGTTGAGGTATTTAAATTAACTTCGTAAGTTACTCCCTCACCCCAGGCTTTTGCTAAGTGACTTGCAATCCATTCAACGTTTTTTGCATCTTTTTCATTCGAGCCAAAGTTAAAACTCTCCGAAAACTTTGGTCCTTTCTCGTAAAGTTTTTGGCTGAGAATTATGTATCCATACAAGGGCTCTAGGACATGTTGCCACGGACGAATCGCATAAGGATTTCGAATGAAAACCTTTTGTTTTGCTTCAATAGCACGCATAAGGTCTGGAACAAGTCTATCTTCTGCCCAGTCACCGCCACCAATTACATTACCCGCACGCGCTGTGGCTAAAGCCACACCATGTTCTTGATACTTATTAACATTAAAAAATGAGTTTCGATAGGCTGACGTCACTAATTCAGCGCAACCTTTGGAATTACTATAAGGATCAAATCCTCCCATGGGTTCATCTTCGCGATAACCTCGATCAATTTCTTTGTTGTGATAGCATTTGTCACTCGTCACATTAAGGATAGCTTTAATATTTCTATTTTCGCGAGCAGCTTCTAAAACATGGACGGTCCCCATGACATTAGTTGCATAAGTTTCTACTGGATTGGCGTAAGAATAACGGACCAAAGGTTGCGCTGCCATATGGATGAGGATATCTGGATTCACTTCTTTCATAGCTTTTTTTAAATTATCTAAATCACGAATATCGCCAATGATAGAGTGCATGCCTTTTTCAACAGAAGCCACTTCAAAAAGATTAGGGTTTGTAGGTGGTTTTAGTGCATACCCCGTTACTTGAGCACCCAGAGATTGAAGCCATAACGACAACCAACTTCCTTTAAATCCCGTATGGCCTGTTAGAAAAACACGCTTGCCGCCCCAGAAAGATGAACTCATTTCCAAGTTTTCCAGGGAGCCTTGCCTGACTCCCAGAGCTCTTCGAGTAGATTCTTTTCTCGAAGTGTATCCATGGGCTGCCAGAAATCTTTATGCTCATAGGCCATTAATTCTCCCTTAATAGCAATATCCTTGAGAGACTTTTGCTCCCAGGCAGTATCATCTGAATCAATATAATCAATACACTTAGGGCTTAAGACAAAAAATCCACCATTAATCCAACCGCCATCGCCTTTAGGTTTCTCAACGAAACCTGTCACCAAATTACTCTCGCGATTAAGTGCGCCATATCGGCCAGGGGGCTGCACTGCTGTAACAGTAGCTAATTTGCCATGTTTTTCATGAAAATGAATCAGTTTAGTGATATCGACATTAGCTAGGCCATCGCCGTAGGTAAAACAAAAAGCTTTTTCATTTTTCAAATAAGAAGTAACTCGCTTAAGGCGGCCGCCTGTCTGAGTGTCTTCACCTGTATCAACAAGTGTAACCGTCCAAGGCTCTGCGTTCTGCTGATGAACTTTCATTTGATTGTTTTTCATATCAAAAGTGACATCTGACATGTGAAGGAAATAATTAGCAAAATATTCTTTGATAATGTAACCCTTATAACCGCAGCAAACGATGAAGTCGTTAATACCATGAGAAGAGTAGATTTTCATCAAATGCCAAAGAATAGGTTTACCGCCTATTTCGATCATAGGCTTTGGCTTTAAATGTGTTTCTTCTGAAATCCGAGTTCCTAGACCGCCGGCTAAAATGACTACTTTCATCGTTTACCTTTTAAAAATATTTCAATAAATGTTACAAATATAATTAAAGAAAAGGCTGTGGTGGTATAAAAAAGCAAGCGAGCATCTGCTGCATTCCCAAATAAAATAAAGCTTCCAAAATAAAAAAGTCCTGAAATATATAAAGCTAAATATTCAGATTTAAGTTTTTTATTTCGATAAAGCCAGACAAAAGAACCTAAAGAAATTAAATAAATAAACCAAGTTTTCATAAAAAATAAACTTGAGCTACCGATAATATAACTTAAAAAAAACTCTCTTAACTTAGAATCTTCGAGCTTATACCCAAATTCATTTTTATCAACCGAAGGGTGTGTAATCAAAAATTGCATCCCTTGATTTGCTCCTACCATATATTTCATCATATTAAATTTATTATAAAAGAAACATATCGGATGTTCTTTGATTAAATTAAGCCAAATTAAGTCAATTTCTTTATTTCCACCAAATTTACTTGTAATCTGAGCTGACAAATTAGAATGCTTTGGATCATACATTTTTTTAATGTCAGCAACTGTTAAATTCTGATCAATTTTAGAAAATAAATTTTCATCTAAGCAAATACTAGCTCCAGAAATATCGAGTATCTTAAGACCTGAAAAATCATCAAATTTAGCATTCAACTTTACAAAATATGGAAGAGAATAACTATCCAGCTGAATTTTAATCGTATAGCTAAATAAGATTAAAATAATCCCAGTGACAGAAATGAAAAGACTTTTCTTGAAGGAATTAAATTTGAATTTTAAAAAAATTGTATACGTTAAAAGAAAAATTAATGGAATTGCTGCAGTAATCGCATTATGTCTAGAACATATCCCAAGAAATATTAATCCTAAGGCTAGAAGAAAAGACATAAAAATTAATTTGCTATTCTTAATATGCATTAACAAAAGCGTTATTACATAAGCGGCAATAAAAAATGCAGCCATCAAGACGTCTTTCCATATCACCGCTAAAGTCCCTAATATTGAAGGAATAGATAGATAGACCAATAAAAATATAAAACTAAATTTCTTTTGTTTTTTAAAAAGAAGAAATAATGCAGAGGAAATTGAAATTAAAAGCAAAAAAACCTGAAAAAAATGCATTGAAGAAGGGTTTTTTGAAAACAAATCCACAAATCTCCATATATAACTTACCATAGGTGGCCATACAGAATCAGTTACTTCACCTCTGGCGCCTCTTAGCGCATGAAGTGAATCATAGGACATAAAGCCCGGATAAAAGATAAAACAAATAAGAAAACTTAAAACAAAAGAAGAGGTTAAAAAAACGAGGGTGTTTGTAAAACTAGAATTGAGACAAAATTTATAAAAATATTTATCAGGATTTTTTTCTAATAGGCATTTGAAATATTTTTTCATAAGAATTATTTTTTACATTTTCCCCATTCAATTTTTTGCCATATCCTTTCATAAGTGATATAGCCTAACATCTAAAATATATTAATTCCCAAAGTTGGGATTATGGAATTTATTACCGAATGACCAGAAATTAGGAATAAAATAAAAATTGTGGTCAAAATCCACACTCTATAAATTATTGCTTTTAAAATAGTTCTTTTCTTTGTTTCGTACATATACTCTTTCTAAAATTTATTAAATAAGCATATCAATGCTATTGGAGCTATCGGTAAAATTTTATTGAAATCAATTATTTAAAAAAATTATGAATTTCAAATTAGGGCCTCCATATAAGCAACACCTCCGGAAGAGTCATAATAAGAAACTGATCCTTCAGCAAAAGAATGAATAACCATTGATCTTCGCTCCAAGGATTCATTTATCCTTTTAGACCCTCCGTGCAATAAATTCTCATGCCATATTAGAACGTCCCCTTTTTTGGGTCTGTAAATATAAGGTTTATATTTTTTTGCAACTTCAGCCCACATTGGATAGATGATAGAATTCAATTCATCAGAATTACCGGTAATTTTTTTACACCCTGTATCACGCATATAAATTCGTTTATCACGATGACTTTTAGGATATACGATCAACTCACCACTGTTTTCAACAACATCTTGCAATGCAATCCACGTCCCACACATATACCCGGCCGGAAAGGGTGTTAAATAAATTAAATCTTGATGAGCTGGCTGCTGACTTCCATTAACAAAAGTTAATGTTTGACAGGGCCTGGCTTTAACCCCAAAAATCAAATCAATCATTCTTCTATATCTTAGATCCATAAAAAGTTTATTGATATTTGGATAATGGAAATGTAAATGCTCTATCCTTTGGCTAGATCCCTTTGTGAAATCCTGATATTTTTGCTCGATAGCTTCATCAATCTCTTTATTGACTGAAGAAATCAAATCTTTATCAATTAAACTCTCTAGCACCATATAACCATCTTCAACAAACTGTTTCAAGCATTTAGATTCGTACTCATTAATAGAGTTGTTATTCAAAAGTTTATTAATATAATTATCAGCATCTGGCTTATCAAACCATGGCCTAATGTCTTCATTTTCGTAAGGGTACATTGAAGAGTCACATGTATCCTCAAAAATAATAGGTGTATCAAATTTCTCAAGTGCATTTTGAACTTTGTCAAATAATCCACCAGAATTTTTTATTGTTATACTCTGATTAATCTCATCGATCAATTTATTGTTTAGATATAAAGCAAATCTTATATCATGTGAGCCAACACCCAGTAAGTGAGTATGGAAGCCAATAATTTTACCGTCAAATGGGCCGGTAATCTTTTTTGCGATTTCTCTTTCATCGCTCACTTGAACCAAAAGATGAAGTTTCAGGTGTGATGAATTAGTCACATGACATTTAAAATAAAATAACCCCGAAGATTTCATTATATTTGTTTCAGGGCACACAATTAACCTAATAGTTTTTCTATAAAAAGGTAAATTTTGTTTGATAAAATTTTTAATAAAAGTAAACACAATTATTTTCTCTTTAAATTAGAAAGTATTTTCTTAAATGATATATACAGCCCATTCTTAATAAAAATCTTTACCACCAAATCAAAATCTTTTATAAAAATTCTTGGGCCTTTAAACCACTTTAAAAATGTATACTTATAAATTTTATTGTTATCAGTACTATATTTAGAATTATTTTGGATCCACCATCCATAAAAACCTTTATTAGGAGCTTTAGTGTCAAATGGATCTGGAAATAATTTTTTTAGATCGTCACGGTTTCTATATATTCTTCTAGCCTCTTTTGAAATTATTTCGCCATTATCAAATGAACCGTATATCCAGTGTGAAGATTTTTCTAATTGGCCCTGTTTAATCAAGTCTCTTCCATACTCATTCCAAATTTCATGTGCAACTATTTGATTTGGAGCATAATGCATCAATACTCTATAGCCATCTCCACTATCAAAACCTGTAAAATGATAAAAACGCAATGGTGAGTCGCCTGCGAATAAAATACCTTTGGGTGATTTTGATAACGTTCTATGGCAAATATTCCAGGTAGCAACATTAAATCCACGATCCTTAATTATTAGTAAATTATCAAAAAAAGCTGGGGCTAAATCACACCAACGTTGATCAGTAAATAATCCTTCCGGAATATCATCGTAGCAAAATTTAATTAATCTCTCTGACCACCAATTTATAAACTTTAATCCCTGCCCTGAAGTTCTTGCTGCGAAGAATCCTAAGTTAAAAACACCATGTTTTAAGGCAGAAATTTCGTTATCCCTTATCGATAAATCATCAGCCTCTGGATCAAGGAGGTGCGGTGTCAAAGCAATATGATAGTTATCCAAATTCTCTTCTAGCCAAGCTAAAGAATTGAAAACCTTAATATCTGGGTCAAGATACATAATTTTTTTGACTTTTCTTCTTTTTGCTAGAAAAGTTGCGGCAGGCCCTTTTACAGCTGTACATAACTCAACAATAGAATGACAGAACGTCCACGATTTAAAATTAGGAATATTTAACTCATTTGCTAATAAAATTTCATCAAAAGGTTCATTGTCTAAATTGAAGTCTTTAGGTGGCGAGTCCGAAAGTAATAACACAAAATACCAATCGGGATGAAACTTCTTAATTGAAATTGCTAAGACCCGAGCTTTTGGCAAATAATTTTTAGTTATAGACGTATAAACTAGCATCATTTTTTATTTTGAGCCTTTTTTAGAAGTGCCTGAGCCGCAATTAAGATTTCTTTAGATGTCGAATTCAAGGGTATCACTTGGCCAAGGTGGTAACTTTTTACCCTATTACCTTGAGCGCCGAGGTCAAAACAAATAATAGGTAATTTCATTTTTATTGCTTCCGAGAGTGTATAGCTAAACGTTTCAGGAACAATTGATGAAATAAAAACAACATTTATTTTATATTCTGAAATTAGTCTAGGCAGATCTGAGGGTTTGTAATTGCCTGTAATAGTAATATTTTCCTCTAAGGGAAGCATCGAGGAGCCGATTAAGGTAATAGGTATATCAAGCTGATTTTTTTTGATATGGGAAGAAAGTTCATTTACAATTTCACCTCCCTTAACAACAGTTAAAGTCCCCAATAACCCTAAATGTAATTTTCCCGACAAGTTCGGATAAATTGATACGTTGAAGTAATTATCATTATGAGGAGTAATTGATATTTTCTCATCGGGAAAAATAAAAATTTTTTTATAAATATCAAAAGTGCTCGAATCAAAAAAATCTATTTTTGTTGCTTCCTTTAACAATTGAGAAAAAGCTGACCTCCAATTAGAAATATTTTCTGGCCAACAACCGGGAATATGCCATCCAACATTCTTTTTAAGACATTGATCACATATAGATTGATCTGCAGGTACAGCACAATATTTATTACTAAAGTTTAATAAATGAGGGGAAGGGCATAGCGCATAAAAATCATGAGCTTTAATTTCAAGTTGGGCACAAGTTAGTCTTTTTAATTTGACAATTGCATTGATAACTTTATCGAAATCTGTATAACCATACAGAGAATTAATTATAATTCTGGAAGGCTTGGTTTTGGATATTGCTAGAAAGAGGTCGGGTAATTTATGAGTGGCAAATACCATTGCATCATCAGCTTTGTACCATTCTAAAAACCATAAACTATTCTTGAAACGTACCCTAATAACCTGATCACCTTCATCAATTATCTTATCAACTAAAATATCACTATAAGAATTTGTTCCTCCGCCGTGATTATGATCAAATATCAAGACTGGATTTAGGATTATTTGATTTGAAATATAAAAATTCAACCATTCGATATTTGAAATACTGCTATCTGGATCAAACTCGTAAGTTGAGTAAGCTTTGCTTGTTAAAAAGGAGCTCTCCGCAAAACTAACAAATAATCTCTCAATTGCGTGCGCTAAAGTTCCATCATCCTGCCCCATCTCTTCTTCAAAATCAGCATATGACAAATTCATATCAATCAAGGATTTGATTGCCTTACCTCTAAACCAAAACATAGAACTTGCTGGAAAATAATCCATAGATACTGTATTTATTTTCTTATTCTTACCTTCTCGCTTAAGTAAGTTTTTCATATTTAAAAAATTACTGCCAACATGCATGTATTCACGTATGGGGTTAAACGGTACTGGAAATAAAATCCCTAAATTTTTATCTTTGTGAAATTCATTTAAAATCGACTTAATTCTAAAGGGATTTCCTATTAATGATGAAAGCAAATACCTTCGCCAACCTCTTAACTTGATATTGTGAGGTGATTTTTTTGTATGGATATGTAACACAATATGATGTTCAATAAGGTCTTTACCTAATGAAACAATCATAGGTGCTATATCTCTACCTTTATTTGGAGTTAGTAAAAATTTACTAGATTTTAAATTTTTTAAATTCAAAAATTTATTTTTTAGTGCTGTAAGCTTTTTTCTCTTATCAGTTGTGATGTATAAGTGAAATTTAAAGGGTATTTGTCTTAAATATTCAATTATTTCATCAGACATTCCCTCGTAATATATGTGCAGATGCACAGCAATGTCATCTCTGTCATGAATTAAGTTGGATTCCGAATCATCTATCATTAAAATTTTTCTATTGGGCCAAAAATTAGTCAATTTTCTATTTGAAGATTGAGCTTCAGAATAAATCAAAACCCTTTTTTTAAAATTTTCAAATCCGCCTGAAATGAT
>JACCDJ010244383.1_pt1 | contig 25085 bp, 22 predicted proteins | sample 7444481 | NCBI WGS metagenome assembly JACCDJ01 (sample SAMN15323435, study PRJNA562643) | freshwater metagenome | isolation source: river surface water | place: USA:Blue River Watershed | collected 2017-08-15 | reverse complement strand
GCGCCGATGTTGCCGCCGGCGCCAGCGCGGTTTTCGACCACGAAGGACTGGCCGAAGGCGCGTGCGAGCTCCGGGGCCAGGGCGCGCGCCAGGATGTCGGTGGTGCCGCCGGGCGGAAAGGGCACGACGATGCGGACCGGCCGGTTCGGCCAGGCCCCCTGGGCCAGGGCGTAAGGGCTGGCGAGGCTGGCACCCAGGGCAGCGGCCAGGACCTGGCGGCGGCGTGGCTGGAAAGAGGCGTGCATGCGGACTCCTTGGGGACTCGGACCTCCTCATGCTGCCACCGCTGGCCGGGGCTGCCTATGAGGGGTAACGGCAGTGCCCGCAGAGCCACCGTGTGCAGCGCCCGCGCCGCGGGCATGAAAAAGGCCGCCCGAAGGCGGCCCTGTCAGCGGCGCGGCGGCGCGCTCAGTCGGCGTAGACGCCAGCGGCCTTGATCACCGGGCTCCACTTGGCGATTTCAGCGGCCACGAACTTCTTGTGTTCGGCCGAGTCGCTACGGCGGTCATTCACCACCACAGCGCCCAGGGCTTCCTGCTTCTTGATGAATTCAGGATCCTTCAGGGCCGCCTTGAGGGCGTCGTTCAGTTTCTTCTGCACATCGGCCGGCGTGCCCTTGGGGGCGTACAGGCCGTGGAAGATGGTGACCTGGAAGTTCTTCAGGCCCACTTCATCCAGCGTGGGCAGGTCCTTCAGGGCGGGGGTGCCCACGCGCTTGCTCGTGGTCACGGCGTAGGCTTTCACCTTCTTGCCCTCGATCTGCGAGGTGGTGTTGGTGGTCTGGTCGCACAGCAGGTCGATCTGGCCGCCGATCAGGTCCGCCAGTGCCGGTGCGGTGCCCTTGTAGGGCACGGGGGTCATGTCCACTTGCAAGGCCGACTGGAACAGCAGGCCGCACAGGTGCGACGCCGAGCCGACACCCGCGTTGCCCAGGTTGATCTTGCCCTTGTTCTGGTTGATCCAGCCCACCAGCTCCTTGTAGTTGTTGGCCGGCAGGGTGGGACGGGCGATCACGGTCATGGGTACGTCGTTGACCATGCCCAGGTACTCGAAGTCGCTCTCGACCTTGAAGGGGATGTTGCGCACCAGGGTGGGCATGGTCGCCATGCCGATGTGGTGGACCAGCAGGGTGTAGCCGTCGGCATTGGCCTTGGCCACCTTGTTGGCACCGATCGAGCCGCCCGCACCTGCGGCGTTGTCGACCACGATGGTGGCGCCGCCCAAGGGCTTGCGCATGGCCTCGGCCAGGTCACGCGCGACACGGTCGGTCGGGCCGCCCGCGGTGAAGGGCACCACGAACGTGATGGTCTTGTCCTTGACCGGGTAGTCGGTGGCGCGAACGCCCGTGGACATCAACGCAACGGCCGCCACGGCAGCCAAGGGCAGGAATTTCTTGAACGAACGCATGAAGCGGCTCCTATGAACTGAAGCGTATATGTTAGAGCACCAGCCCCTCGGGGGCCGCTTGCCGCAGCGATATCCACCAGGCGCCGAGGCGAACCTTTGCGCTATGTCCTGGCGCCGGGGGCGGACATCGCGCGCCCGGTCTCAGGGGGGTGCACCGTCGGTCACCAGGCCCACCAGGCGACGTTCTCCCGCACGCTGGGCGAAGCCGGCGGCGCCGAGGCCGGCGACGAGGCCTGGCCGGCTTGTTCCGGGATCAGGACGCGCCGTAACGACCAGCCACCGGTCACCACGCTCAGGGGCAGCAGGGACAGGCTCGGTGGCAGGGGCTTGCCCGCCAGGGCGATACCGGTTTGCAGGGCGGCCGCAGGCACTTGGCTCAGGAGGCGGCCCGTGGCCTTGCGGGGGTTGTCGATGTGCGCGGGCGGCTCGGGCGCCTCACCCGCTTGGGCGTCGCGAATGTTCATGCCCTGTGCGGTCAGTTCCGAGGCCGCTCCGGCGATCAGCGATGCGGCGGTTGCCTGGATCACGTTCGCGGCCATGCCGGCGGGCGTGGCCGGTGGGAACTTGGGAATCGAGGCGCTGCGAAGGCAGGCGGCGTTGAACAGGAACAGGGACGCACCGGCGACGGCGTCGTGGGCCAGCGTAGGCTGGACGGGGAGGGTGGCACTCGTGTCGAGCGCCGCGCGCAGGCCGTCCTCCACCCAGGGCGTGGGAAAGACGCTGGCCGAAGGCAGCAGGCCGGTGAGTACCTTCACCGGCTTGGGCATGCCGGGCGTGGCCCGCACCGCACTGTTCAACGCCGACATCGTGCCAAAGCAACTGCCCAGCGTGACGGCACTGGTGACCGCGTTTTTCCCGACTTTCTCGAAGTCGATGCCGCCCCCGGGGGGCTCTGGCGGGCGGCTGCCCGCGGCCGGCAGGGGGCGGGCCCTGACGACGGCGGCGCTCGGTTTCTTCGCGTGCGGCGCCTGCGAGACAGGACCGGGGGGGCTGTGGCGGCTGGGGCGGGTCGTCGTGGGGTCCATGAACGCATGCTCCTGGGATGGAAGGGAGGCGGATCGTAGTGAAACGGTGTTGTTTAGGCTGTCAAAACGCCCTGGGTACGGGAAAACGATAATCACCGCTGCCTATGGACCACGAACCCGGCGCCTCCTCCTCTGTCCGCCTGAACAAGCGCATGGCCGAACTGGGCTTTTGTTCCCGTCGCGAGGCTGACGATTGGATTGGCCGGGGCTGGGTGCGGGTGGACGGGCAGGTCGCGTCGATGGGGCAGCAGGTGGGCCCGCAGGCGCGCATCGACATCGACCCTGCCGCGCGCGGCCAGCAGGAACAGCAGGTGACGGTGCTCCTGCACAAGCCGGTCGGCTTTGTCAGTGGCCAGGCCGAGGACGGACATGAGCCGGCGGTGGCGATCGTGCAAGGGCGCACGCACTGGCGCGGCGATCCCTCGCGCCTGCGCTTCGCGCCGTCGCAGCTGCGTGGCCTGGCGCCGGCGGGCCGGCTCGACATCGACTCGACGGGCCTGCTGGTGCTCACGCAGGACGGTCGGATCGCGCGCCAGCTGATCGGCGAAGACTCGAATGTCGAGAAGGAGTACCTGGTGCGCGTGGCCTATGGCGAGGTCACCGCCGATGTGCAGCGCGCCTTCCCCGCAGCTTCGCTCGCACGTCTGCGTCATGGCCTGAGCCTCGATGGACAAGCCCTCAAGCCTGCGCGCGTCGACTGGCAAAACCCGGAGCAGCTTCGCTTCGTGCTGACCGAGGGCAAGAAGCGCCAGATCCGCCGCATGTGCGAACTGGTGGGACTGAAGGTCATCGGCCTCAAGCGCGTGCGCATCGGGCGCGTGGTGCTGGGGCAGCTGCCGCTGGGGCAGTGGCGTTATCTGGGCGCGTCCGAGCGGTTCTGATCGCGTGGCGCGGGGGTGCAGGTCAGGGCCCCGAGCTCGGTGAGCACATCGTCGGTGCGCGGCATCACCAGATCAAACTGGCAGCGGCCCTGTGGGGGCTCGGCGGCGCCGTGATGCGCGCCGGGGGCAAGGTTTTCCAGGTACAGCTCGCCCTGCGGACCGGTGAAGGTTTCCACCGCCTGCGTCCCGGTTCCGACCCAGACCCGGGCCCGCGCCAGCGGCTGTCCTCCCGAGGTGAGCAGCTGTGCGGACACGGTCCGCAGGCGCCTGGTCTCGAACCGGACCACGGCGCCACTGCGTTCGGCCACGACCACCCGCCGCTGCAGGTCCGGGATCGTCTGATCGAGGGGGATCGCCCGCGCGTCGATGCCAAAGACGGTGTCGTGATGCGCGCCGACCTGCGAGATGAAGCGCTGGCCACGCGTGTCCGTCACGCCCGCCAGGACGCCATTGACCGTGACCGGGACACCCGCCACTTCTCCCACCTGCACCACCGCATAGCTGTCCTCCAGGGGGCGGCTCAGATACCACCGCTCACCGATGAAGGCGAGGGCCCCCGCGGCCGACACGCGCAAGGTGCCCATGTGGGCACGCGTGCCGCCGCTCAGGTCTGCCCGCAGGCGCAGGGCACTCGCTTCGAGCTGGGTGGCGGCGCGCCAATGCACCGCGGCGTCCTGCGCAGCCCCTTCGCGCGTGACGCCCACGTCATAGCCCCAGCCTTCCTGCGCTGGCGGGGGGCGGGTCCATTGCACGGATTGGCTGCCGCCCTCGGGACCTTGGCGCGCCTGCGCAGCCAGCAGTGCGCCGCCCCCCAGCAGGAAGACCAGGCTCACGCTCAGCTCATGGCGGGGGCCACGCCCATCTTCCAACCGGCTGGCGGCCAGGCGCAGGCTGCCGCCCCAGGGCCGCAGGGCTGCGCCGTAGCCGATCGACCGCACCCGGCCGGGCGTGAGCGGTGCGAAACGCCAGCCCGCAGGGAGGGGCTCGCGCGGCGCGGGATGCGTCGTCAGACGGCTATCACTGATCCACAGCGAGTGTCCGGCGTCGAGCGAGCGGCTGGCGTACACCTGTGTGTCGAGACGGCGATGGCCGAGCGCCTGGAATTCGCCCAGGGTGGCGTAGCCGGGGCTGTCGGCGCGTCGCGTCATGCCCAGTCCCCATCGGGCAGACTGGTATTCGTAGCGCAGCAGGCCCGCGTGGCCGCGGGCCTCGCGGGCGTGGCTGGCCGCGAGGGCGGCGGACAGCAGGCCCGCCGTGGCCACCCGCAGGGTCAGCGAAGCGCCTGCGGCGGTGAATCCGGGCCGCCCCTCCGCGCGCAGGCCGAGCGTGAGCGCCGGGCTGGCGCCCCACGCATGGCGGGCGCTGAAAGCGGGCGACCCGTAGTCGGCGCTGTCCTGACCGAAGCGTCGCCGCAAGGCGCCCACGGCGTACTGGACGTCGTGCATCCCTGGCGCCAACAGCCGCGGGCTTGCATACAGCGATTGGTCAAAGCGCTGCACGCGACCATAGACGTCGCGAACCCGCAACTGCACCGACTGCGCCCCGGGGGGCGTGTTCAGATCTCGGATCTCGAACACACCCGCCGGGACGCGCTCGGTACGCACCCGCTGGCCGTCGACATAGACCTCCACCTCACTGGGCAGCAAGGCCTGGCCCTGCACCGTGCCCAAGGGGTATCGGATCCGGTACGGGTCCAGGCGGGCCAGGGTGGCGTAGGACAGCCCGCCGAGCCATACCCCCTGCCCGAGTTCGTCGGACGTGGCGACGAGGTCGCCGAGGGTCACGCGCGCGGGCTGTTCGGGCAGGTCCCACGAGGCGGAGCTCATGAGTCGTACGAAGCGCGAGCGGCCGCTCTCGTCGGCGATGGTTTGACCCCGGGACAGCAGGAGCACGGGCCCGAAGCGGGCTCCCGCCTCGAGTGCGAGGGTGGCTGGCGTGTGCGCGGACCCGGAGTCCACCGCCTGCTCGATCGCCCAGTTCAAGAACGCGCCTTCGCCGGCGGTGTGCGCCAGCCCGCGATGCGTCGGCGCCGCCGGAATGACCGTGCGTGCCAGCAGGCGGGGCTCGGCGGTGATCGCCAGTGACTGGGAGGGCTCATCGACGGCCCACGCGAGCCCCGTGACCGTGTCCAGCGCCACATGCTCGGCACCATCGATCAGGACGGTCGCCGGGGCCGCGACTTCCAGCCCGATCGAGGGCAAGTCCTCGCGGCGTACCGCGCGTCTGCCGGTGGACGTGCGCTGGATGAAGAGGGTACCGCGGGGCGTGCCATTGACCGTCACGGCCATGATGGCCGGCTCGAACATGTCCTGGCCTGTCTGGTGGGTCGTCGCTTCCACCCCCTGGGCCGGTACGACGGGCCCCAGCGCGAGGCAGGCCAGTGCCAGGAACCCGCGCGCGGCGAGGGACGGGAGGACTGGCGGCCGCGGGATCTGGCGAGGGACCTGCGCCGTCAGGGGCATGGCGTCGCGCTGACGTCGAGGTCGCGGCGGATCTCGGACTGGTCGGTCGTGATCGTCAGCGCCAGGCGCGCAAGCCGGCCGCACAGGTCGGGAGGCAGGGGAGCCAGAAACCGGCGGGTGCCGCCAGCGAGGACATAGCGTTCGGCCAACAGGTCTTGCTGGAAGACCTCCGAGCCCGCCGCGTCGAGGCCGCGCAGGGTGATGCCCTTGAAGTATTCGTGCCGGGTGCCCTGGTTGTGCACAGCCCAGCGCGCCTGGCCTGACTCCAGCCCAAAGCCGGTCAGCGCCAGCTGGTGACGCACCTGGGTCGGTCGCACGAAGACCGGGGCGCCAAAGCGCACCAGGACGCGAATCCGGGCACCAGGCCCCTCGTGCGAGGTGGCGGGGGCGAGTTCCTCGATGAAGACCCGGTAGGTTTGCTCGACCTCGCTCGCAGGCTGGCGCAGGCCGATGCGGACCACGGCGCTCTGGCCAGGCGGGAGCGTCAGCAGACGTGGAAAGTACACCAGGCCCGGCGCTTCGTCGTAGTGCTCCTGGCCGTCTGCATCCTGCCGCCAGCGCACCCCCTTGACCTGGAAGGACAGGGTGGCGTCGTCCTCATTGCGCACGACGATCGCATCGCGGGTGTGGGTGGGGCTGATTTCGAGACGAAGCGGGTGCACCGAAAATTGCCCCGCATGTGCCTGGCCGGCGCCCAGGCCATGGAGCGCTGCAGACAGGAGCAGCGCGCCCCCCAGCCTACTGGCGATGAGACGCGCACGCTGGCGCAGCAGGAGGCGTCGGTGAGTCATGGCCAGACGGTTGCATCAGGGGCGCACACTCAGGCGGAGCGTGTCGCTGTAGACCCCTCCAGGGGCGTTCGCGAAATCCGCAGGATCGAGACGTCCGATGAGTTCGAAGCCGAGATAGCGGCCGTTGCCGGGTCCTGCCTGCACGGTCGGTTGTGCCTGGACCGTGTAGCGCAGGTAAGCGTCGTTGCGCAGCGCGTGCTTCATGCGCAAGCGGCCGCCGAGGTCATGTTGGCCCCCTTCCACCAGGATGCGCATCGCCTTGCCGCGGGCGCAGTCACCGGCCTCCAGGTCTTCACGGCGTGTTGCGGTGGCGCGCTGCTGGAGGGAGGACGCCCGGCCTGGATCCAGGCTGCCGAAGGCCAGCAGGAGTTGACCGCTCGAACGGAACACGCAATCGCCGCCCCGGGCCCAGACGGGACGGGCGCCCGCCAGTGTCAACAGCAGGGCCAGGCCCGCGAGGCCCACGGACACGCGCAGGGCCGCCTGGCCGCGCCGGCAGGCAGGTCTCATGGGCGCAATTCAATGACCAGGTTTTCTTCGTAGTCGCCTCGGGCGGCATCGATGTACGCCTGCGGCCTCACCTCGGTGGTGAGGCTCAGGGTGAGTTGATTGCCCGGGCCGAACCCCTTGCCGATGCTCCCGCCGGGTAGCGCGGCGCTGAGGGTGTAGGCCAGGGTGTGCTGGGGATTGGCCGTGTGGGTCAGCAGCCTCCCCTGGCCCGCGGTCGGTGACAGCGAGGGGGTCTGGCCGGCCACGCCGACCTGGATGGGGGTGCCGTGGGTGCAGCTGAAATCGACGGAATGGGTCTGTGTCTGCGCCGTGCCGAGCGCCGGGTTCAGGGGGCCCAGGCTCAGCGCCAGGGGCGTGGCCGCGCCGTTGAATTTGCAGGTCTCGAGGACCTGTGCGCTGACGACAGCCGCTTTGGTGGCGAAGACGGTTTGCGCGTGGGCTGACGCGCACAGGCACAAGGACAAGGCCACTGCGGACCGCAGGAGGGGGGTGTTCATGGATCAATCTCCGGAAGGGGCTGGCAGGGAAAGGGGGGAGTGGCTGCAATACCAAAGAAGTATTGGCCGCTGTCAACTTCCGTGTCTGACGAAGCACTGAGGAAAGCGCCTGCGCTTGAATGTGCGGGACGCATCCCCAACTAAGGCGAACTTCATTGGCTCGCGTTTTTCAACCGACATGTCCTCCAAGCAAACCCTGTCCTTCCAGGCCGAGGTCGCACAGCTGCTGCACCTGGTCACCCACTCCCTCTACTCCAACAAGGAAATCTTCCTGCGCGAGCTGGTGTCCAACGCGTCGGACGCCTGCGACAAGCTGCGCTTCGAAGCCCTGGACAACAGCGCCCTCTACGAGGACCAGCCCACGCTGGAAGTGAAGGTGGCCTTCGACAAGGCCGCGCGCACCCTCACCATCACCGACAACGGTATCGGCCTGTCCCTGCAGGAAGCGGTGGACAACCTGGGCACCATCGCCAAGAGCGGCACGCGTGACTTCATGAGCCGCCTGTCGGGGGAGCAGAAGGCCACGGCGACCGAGCAGGGGCAGTTGATCGGCCAGTTCGGCGTGGGCTTCTATTCGGGCTTCATCGTGGCCGACCGCATCACCGTGGAATCGCGCCGCGCCGGCCTGCCGCCCGATCAGGGCGTGCGCTGGGCCAGCGGCGGCAGCGGCGACTTCGAGGTGGAGGCCATCACGCGCGCCGAGCGTGGCACCAGCGTGATCCTGCACCTGCGTGAGGATGCCGGAGACTACCTCTCCACCTGGAAGCTCAAGTCCATCATCGCCAAGTACTCCGACCACATCGCGCTGCCGATTCGCATGCGCAAGGAGGAATGGAAGGAGGGCACCGACAACCAGCCCGGCGAGATGGTGATGACCGACGAATGGGAAACGGTCAACCAGGCCAGTGCGCTCTGGAGCCGCCCGAAGAAGGACATCACGACCGAGCAATACCAGGAGTTCTACAAGCAGATCAGCCACGACCACGAGGCGCCGCTGGTCTGGACCCATAACCGGGTGGAGGGCAGCACCGAGTACGTGCAGCTGCTGTTCATCCCGGCGCGCGCGCCCTTCGACCTCTGGAACCGCGACAAGAAGGCGGGCGTCAAGCTCTATGTGAAGCGCGTCTTCATCATGGACGACGCCGAGGCGCTCCTGCCGGTGTACCTGCGCTTCGTCAAGGGCGTGATCGACTCGGCCGACCTGCCCCTGAACGTGAGCCGCGAGCTACTCCAGGAAAGCCGCGACGTGCGCGCCATCCGCGAAGGCAGTACCAGGCGCGTGCTGTCCATGCTGGAAGACATGGCCAAGCTGGAAAAGGACGAGTCCGCCTCCGAGGAGGACAAGGGCAGGTACGCGAAGTTCTACGCCGAGTTCGGTGCGGTGCTCAAGGAGGGCCTGGGCGAGGACCCCACCAACCGCGAGCGCCTGGCCAGGCTGCTGCGGTTTGCCTCCACCACGCACGACACCGTGAGCGTCTCCCTGGCCGACTACAAGGCCCGCATGAAGGAAGGCCAGGAGGCGATCTACTACATCACCGCTGACACGCTGGCCGCGGCGAAGAACAGCCCGCAGCTGGAGGTGTTCCGCAAGAAGGGCATCGAGGTCCTCCTGATGTCGGACCGGGTGGACGAGTGGGCGCTCAATTTCCTGTCCGAATTCGACGGCACCCCGATGCAGTCCGTCGCCAAGGGCGCGTTCGACCTGGGCAAGCTGCAGGACGAGGCCGAGAAGAAGGCCGCCGAGGAAGCCGCCGAGGCTTTCAAGCCGGTGCTCGCGCGCCTGAAGGAAGCCCTGAAGGACCGCGCGCAGGACGTGCGCGCCACCACGCGCCTGGTCGATTCACCGGCCTGCCTGGTGGCAAACGACGGCGGCATGAGCCTGCAGCTGGCGCGCATGCTCAAACAGGCTGGTCAGGCGGTGCCCGAGACCAAGCCGGTTCTGGAGGTGAACCCTGAGCACGGATTGGTGAAGAAGCTGGACGGCTCGGTGCATTTCCATGACCTGGCGCATATCCTGTTTGACCAGGCGCTGCTGGCCGAGGGGGGGATGCCGGAAGACCCGGCGGCGTACGTGAAACGGGTGAACGCGCTGCTGGTGTGAACGCGGTGGCTCAGGCCACCAGTGGCGCCTCGTCCATGGCCTCGAGCTGCTCCTCGAGCATGAGGATCTGGTCCTTCCAGTAGTCGCTGGTGCCGAACCAGGGAAAGGCTGGAGGGAAAGCCGGGTCGTCCCAGCGGCGCGCCAGCCAGGCGCTGTAGTGGATCAGGCGCAGCGTGCGCAGTGGCTCGATGAGGGCCAGCTCGCGCCGGTCGAATTCGCGGAATTGCTCATACCCGTCGACCAGTGCGCCCAGTTGCCGCTGGCGTTGCGCGCGATCCCCCGAGAGCAGCATCCACAGGTCCTGCACGGCGGGGCCCATGCGGGCATCGTCCAGGTCGACGAAGTGCGGGCCCTGGTCGGGCGTCCACAGAATGTTTCCGGGATGGCAGTCGCCGTGCAGGCGCAGGTGCTGGGGCTCGAAGGCCTGGAGGCGCGCATCGATGGCCGCGATGGCCTCGTTGCACAGGCGCTCCCAGCGCGAGGCCACGTCCATCGGCAGGGTGTCATGCGCCAGCAGCCAGTCGCGCGGTTCGATGGCGAAACTGGCCAGGTCCAGCGTGGGCCGGTGCGCGAAGGGACGGGCCTGGCCCACGGCGTGGATGCGTGCGAGGAAGCGGCCGATCCACTCGAGCACTTCCCCGTCGTCCAGCTCGGGGGCGCGTCCGCCGCGGCGCGGGCTCACGCTGAAAGCGAAGCCGCCGTGGTGATGCAGCGAGCGGCCCTCGACGATCAGCGGCGGCACCGCCGGAACTTCAGCCGCGGCCAGTTCGGCGGCGAAAGCGTGTTCCTCCAGGATCGCGTCCTCGCTCCAGCGCCCGGGGCGATAGAACTTGGCCACGACCTGGGCGTGCCCCTGCACGGGTTCTTCCAGCGGGATCTGGTAGACGCGGTTCTCGTAGGAGCTCAGCGCCGTCAGGCGGCCGTCGCCCCACAGGCCGATGGACGCGAGCGCGTCCAGCACGGCGTCGGGCGTGAGGGTGTCGTAAGGGTGCAGGGCATCGGCCATGGCGGCATTGTCCCCCGCCCGCGGGCCATCAGCCCTGGAAGCGCCGGCGGGTCAAGACCAGGGCCAGCCAGAAGGCGGCCACCGCGTAGGCCGCGACCACCGCGATGTGCAGCAGGGGGCTGTCGGGCCAGCGGTCCAGGAACAGCGGCCTCACGAGTTCGACCACATGGGTCAGGGGCAGGGCCTCGGACACGGCACGGAGCCAGGTCGGCAGCTGGTCGCGCGGGAAGAACACCCCCGAGAGGAACATCATCGGGGTGAGGAACAGCGTGAAGTAGTAGTTGAAGAAGTCGTAGCCCTTGGCCAGCGCGTTGAAGATCAGGGCCATGCTGGCAAAGGTGATGCCGGCCCCGGCCAGTACCGCCCATGCCACCAGCAGCTTGGGGCTGGCGCTGATGCCCAGGGCCACCATCACCACCAGGATGGACGAGACGGTGAAGACGGCCTTGTAGGCGGCCCACAGCATTTCAGCCACGACCACGTTGTCCAGGGAGACGGGTGCGTTGAGGATGCCGCTCCAGGTCTTTTGCACGTGCATGCGGGAGAAGGCGGAATAGAGCGCCTCGAAGGATGCGGCATTCATGGCACTCATGCAGATCGACCCACTGGCCAGGAACACGAGGTAAGGCACCTGCGTGTCCCCGAGCCGCACCTGGCCCACCAGCGCGCCCAGGCCATAGCCGAAGGCCACCAGCCACATCAGGGGTTCGAGGATATTGGCCAGCAGGCTGGGAATGGCCAGCTTGCGCCAGACCAGCAGGTTGCGCAGGAACACGGGCCACCAGCGCCAGGACAGGTCGGGGGCGCGCCAGAGGCTCATGGTCACGCCTCCTCACGGATCTGGCGTCCGGTCAGCTTGAGGAACAGGTCCTCGAGGTTGGCCGGGCGGTGCAGGGTGCGCAGCCCCGGTTGCGAGGACATCGCCTCCAGCAAGGGGCGGGCATCCTGGGTGTAGAAGAAGGCGGTCTCGCCGCTGACTTCCACCCGCGCGGCCAGGGCGCGCAGCGGGGAATCGGCCAGGGCGAGCGCGCCCACGCCGTAGGCTTCGACGACATCGGGCTCCAGGTGGCTGGCGATCAGGTCGCGCGGGCGGCCCTCGGCGATCTTGCGGCCGTGGTCCATGACCAGCAGGCGGTGGCACAGGCGCTCGGCCTCGTCCATGAAGTGCGTGGTCAGGAGGATGGACTTGCCTTGTTGCAGCAGCATCTGCAGGCGTTCCCACATCAGGTGGCGGGCCTGCGGATCCAGGCCGGTGGTGGGTTCGTCCAGCAACAGGAGGTCCGGGTCGTTCACCAGGGCGCGCGCCAGGCTCAGGCGACGGCGCATGCCGCCGGAAAGTTCGCCGGGCCGGGCCTGGGCCTTGTGCGTGAGCGCCGCGAACTCGAGCAGGCGCGGAATGCGTTCGCGGACCTGGCGGGCGGGCATGCCGAAATAGCGCCCGTACACCAGGAGGTTCTCGGCGCAGGTGAAGTCGGGGTCCAGGGTGTCGAACTGGCTCACCACACCCAGGCGGGATTTGATGGCCATGGCATCACGGGGCAGGGCCAGTCCCAGCGCCGTCACCTCGCCACTGTCCGGGGTGGTCTGGCCCAGACACATGCGCACCGTCGTGGTCTTGCCCGCGCCGTTGGGGCCGATCACCCCCAGGCACTCCCCGGGGGCGATGTGGAAGGACAGGTCGTCGACCACCGTGGCCTCGCCATAGCGCTTGGTCAGGTGGCGGGCGGCAAAGAGAGGGGTGCTGGCGTGCATGCGTCGGCTATTGTGGCCCACCGGGCGAGCCCCAGTGGCCGCCCGTAGAATCCCGGGCTCTCTCTCCCACGATAGGTTGTACGTGTCGCTTCCCTTGTCCATCCTCCTTCAGCATGCCTTGCCCAAGCAGCTGCTGACACGCGCGATGGGCCGCTTTGCCCGCTGGGAGGGCGGGGCGGTGACGCAGGCGGCGATCCGCCGCTTCATCGACCGTTACGGGGTGGACATGCAGGAAGCTGCGGACCCGCGCCCGCAGGCCTATGCCACGTTCAATGACTTCTTCACCCGGGCCCTGCGACCGGGCGTGCGGCCCCTGGCCGAGGCGGACTTCATCTGCCCGGTGGACGCGGCGATCAGCCAGTTCGGGCCGATCGAGCACGACCAGATCTTCCAGGCCAAGGGTCACCGGTATTCGACCACTGCGCTGGTGGGGGGCGATGCGCAGCTCGCGCGCCAGTTCGACCATGGCCACTTCGCCACCCTGTACCTGTCGCCGCGCGACTACCACCGCATTCACATGCCCTGCGAGGGTCGCCTCACGCGCATGATCTATGTGCCCGGTGAGTTGTATTCGGTCAATCCGCTCACCGCGCGCCATGTGCCGGGCCTGTTCGCCCGCAACGAGCGGGTGGTGTGCGTGTTCGAGACCGCGCACGGCCCCTTCGTGAACGTGCTGGTGGGGGCCACCATCGTGGGCAGCATGGCTACGGTCTGGCACGGGGTGGTCAACCCGCCGCGCACGCGCGAGGTGCGCGAGTGGCGCTACGACGGCCAGGACATCCGCCTGTGCAAAGGGGACGAAATGGGCCGCTTCCTGCTTGGGTCCACCGTGGTGATGCTGTTCCCGAAGGACGTGGTGACCTTCAACGCTGACTGGGCGCCCACGCGCCCGGTGCGCCTGGGCGAGGCGATGGCGGCGTCGCAGGCGGCGGCATCGAAGGCCTGAGTTCGACATCCCCCTTCACACCAGCGACGCCGGCGCATCCACCCGCCCATCCCAGGGCCAGCGCGGATCCGGCTCCGCCGGGCCGCTGCTGGCGCCCCCCTGGGGGGGAGGCGGCCGCAGGCCGCTTCGGGGGGGAAGCCTATTGAAACGCCACCTCGTCGAAGCTACGCAGCTTGCGACTGTGCAGGCGGCTGCTGCCCCCTACGCGCAGGATCTCGATGGCCCGCATTCCGATGCGCAGGTGCTGGTCGACCCGCTCACGGTAGAACTGGTTGGCCATGCCAGGCAGTTTGATCTCGCCGTGCAGGGGCTTGTCGCTCACGCACAGCAAGGTGCCATAGGGCACACGAAAACGGAAGCCATTGGCTGCGATCGTGGCGCTTTCCATGTCCAGGGCGACGGCCCGGCTCTGGCTGAAACGGCGCTGGGCCTGGTTGCCCGCCAGCAGCTCCCAGTTACGGTTGTCGGTGCTGGCCACGGTGCCGGTACGCATGATGCGTTTGAGGTCCGCGCCCCCGCAGCGGGTCACGTCGGCCACGGCTTTCTCCAGGGCCAGCTGGATCTCGGCCAGCGCCGGGATCGGTACCCAGGGCGGCAGGTCTTCGTCCAGCACGTGGTCCTCGCGCACGTAGGCGTGGGCGAGGACGTAGTCGCCCAGCTGCTGGCTGTTGCGAAGTCCCGCGCAGTGCCCCAGCATCATCCAGGCGTGCGGCCGTAGCACCGCGATGTGATCGGTGATGGTCTTGGCATTGGCGGGCCCCACGCCGATGTTGACCATGGTGATGCCGGTGCGGTCCGGGCGCACCAGGTGGTAGGCGGGCATCTGCGGCAGGCGCGCCGGGGCGATGCCCGGGGTGGCCGGTCCCGTCAGGCCGCCCGCCAGGCCCGTACGGGGCGTGACCACATTGCCGGGCTCGATGAAGGCTGCATAGCCGCTACCAGGGTCGGCCATGGCCTCATGGCCCAGGCGCACGAATTCGTCGATGTAGAACTGGTAGTTGGTAAAGAGGACGAAGTTCTGGAACCATTCGGGCGCCGTGCCTGTGTAGTGGCGAAGCCGCTGCAGGGAGTAGTCCACCCGGGGAGCGGGAAACAGCGACAGCGGTTGCGGCTCGCCGGGGCGCAGGCGGTGCGTGCCGTTGGCGATGCCGTCGTCCATGGACTCCAGGTCCGGCAGGTCGAACAGGTCCCGCATCAGGGCCCGCCGGTCGGCCGGTATCACGCCTTCGAAAGGGTCGTCCGGGGCGAGGGAGAAATGCACGGGGATCGGCTGGCTGCTGGTGCCGACCTCGAACTCGACCCCATGGTTTTGCTGCAGCAGCCGCAGCTGCTCCAGGTAATAGCCGGCGAACAGCTCGGGCTGGGTCAGGGTGGTCTCGTAGCGCCCGGCATCGGCCACGAAGCCGTAGGACAGGCCCAGGTTTTCCGGCACCTGCTTGCGTGCGGTCGAGTCGACCTGGATGCGCACATAGGGGTAGCAGGCACGCATGCGCCCCGGCAGGGACTGGCCGGCGGCGAAACGCTGGACGGCCTCGCGCAGGTGCCTCACCTGCTGTGCGTAGATCAGGCGGGCCTGGTCCAGGGCGGCCTGCGGGCTGGCATGGTGCGTCGGAGCAATGAACGGCGGCGTATGCATGGCCCATTGTGCGCCCAGCGCTGGTGCATGCGCCAGCAGTGAGGGTGATCAGTGCGAGTCCTACAGGCCGTCACGACGCCCCCTGACGCCTCAGCCGACGACCCGTCTGCGACATTGGCTCGCAACCTGTTTCCCCAGAACGCTTTCAAGGAGTGCCCGCGAATGAGAGCCGATATCTCGGTCAATAACCCGTTTGCCTTGATGACCGACCCCGATGCGGTCCGCCAGGTGGTCGAACAGTCCGATGCCTTGAGCAAATTGAGCCAGCGGCGTTGCCATCCCCTGGACCGGGCCGTGATCCGCAGCGCCAGCGCGGAACTGGCGGCCTTCGATGCCAAGATCGACCGCACCACCATCTACCTGCCCCCGGAGGAAGACAAATCGGCGGCGTATGCGCGGGTCTATGGGCACGCGATGAACTGAGGCCGGCCGGTTGGTGCCAATAAAAAACCCGGCATCGTGAGATGCCGGGTTTTCAGTTTGCGCGAAGTGCGCTGACTGCTTAAGGCTTGCTGGCCGTGGGGAACGGCCAGGCGGCTTGCGGGTTCAGAGTGGTCTGAGCCGCAGGGGCCGCCGGGGCGGCAGCAGCAGGCTTTTTCGCTGCTTTCTTCGCAGCGGGCTTTTTCGCAGCTTTCTTTTTCGCAGCAGGCTTCTTGGCAGCCTTTTTCTTGGCAGCCGGCTTCTTCTTGGCTACTTTTTTCGCGGCCTTTTTCGCAGCAGGCTTTTTCGCGGCCTTCTTGGCAGCGGGCTTCTTCGCAGCGGCTTTCTTGGCGGCCGGCTTCTTGGCTGCTGCCTTCTTCGCAGCCGGCTTCTTGGCGGCTACTTTCTTGGCGGCGGGCTTCTTGGCTGCTGCCTTCTTGGCTGCCGGCTTTTTGGCGGCGGCCTTCTTGGCGGCGGGCTTACGGGCGGCTACCTTCTTGGCGGCCGGCTTCTTGGCGGCGGCTTTTTTAGCGGCCGGTTTCTTTGCAGTTGCCATCACTATCTCCTGTTCAAGTTGATCAACATCAACGAAGAAGCACTCCGCACCCGTTGTGGGCATCGGAGCGATCCATAGGGTTGGACCGAGGCCCAGCCTTATGAACACCGTAACCCGCGTGCCGCCTGGCTCTTTGGCCGGTCATGCATCGCGGGTGAATCTCATCTCACAACCAACTCACGCAGTTGCCTATCAATCCCAGGAAAGCGCGCCACCCGACTGGTACTCGATCACGCGGGTTTCGAAGAAATTGCGCTCTTTCTTCAGGTCAATCATTTCCGACATCCAGGGGAAGGGGTTTTCCTCGTTCGGGAAAAGCGCTTCCAGGCCGATCTGCGTGGCGCGGCGGTTCGCGATGTAGCGCAGGTAGCCCTTGAACATGGAGGCGTTGAGGCCCAGCACGCCACGCGGCATGGTGTCCTCGGCATAGCGGTATTCGAGTTCGACGGCCTTGAGGAACAGGGCCTTGATTTCAGCCTTGAACTCGGCGGTCCAGAGATGCGGGTTCTCGAGTTTGAGCTGGTTGATCAGGTCGATGCCGAAGTTGCAGTGCATCGACTCGTCACGCAGGATGTACTGGTACTGCTCGGCGGCACCGGTCATCTTGTTCTGGCGGCCCAGCGCCAGGATCTGGGTGAAGCCCACGTAGAAGAACAGGCCTTCCATCAGGCAGGCGAAGACGATCAGGCTCTTGAGGAGCTTCTGGTCGGCCTCGGGGGTGCCGGTGTGGAAGTCGGGGTCCATGATCGCCTCGATGAAGGGGATCAGGAACTGGTCCTTGTCGCGGATGGACTGGACTTCGTTGTAGGCGTTGAAGATCTCGGACTCGTCCAGGCCCAGCGACTCCACGATGTACTGGTAGGCGTGGGTGTGGATGGCCTCTTCGAAGGCCTGGCGCAGGAGGAACTGGCGGCATTCGGGCGCGGTGATGTGGCGGTAGGTGCCCAGGACGATGTTGTTGGCGGCCAGCGAATCGGCGGTGACGAAGAAGCCGAGATTGCGCTTGATGATGCGACGCTCGTCCTCGGACAGGCCGTTGGGGTCCTTCCACGTGGCGATGTCGCGGGTCATGTTGACCTCTTGCGGCATCCAGTGATTGGCGCAGGTGGCCAGGTACTTTTCCCAGGCCCACTTGTACTTGAACGGCACCAGCTGGTTGACGTCGGTCTGGCCGTTGATGATGCGCTTGTCCGCGGCATTCACGCGGCGGGTGCCGGCGCTGTGCGAAGGAGTCTGGGGGGCAGCGGGCCGGGAGGCTGCTGCAGGGGCCGCGGCGGCGGCGAGTGCGGGCTCGGGGCGGGACGGCGTGAAGGAAGCGAAGCCCTCACGGCTGCCAGGCAGTCCGCTCGGGGGAGGCATTTGCGGTGCGGGTTTGACGTCTTCGTCCCAGGTCAACATACGTTTTCCAATGCTCGGATTATGAGAGCAGCGACGTGAAAAGCAAAGTGTCCATTCACATCACCGCCTGATTTTGTTGTTCGTTTACGTCGGCGATCTGTCGGAGAACCCCGACAGATCGCTCGCAGGGTGCATCACTGGCAGGCTTCGCAGGTGGGATCGTCCACCCCGCAGAACTTGATGTCGGTGGCGGGCACGGCGGCATCCATCTGCGCGCGCGCCGCAGCGGCGGCGGCCTCCAGGGCGCTCATGCCCTGGCCTTGCGGCTCGCTGTTGCCCGAGGACACCGCGTTCAGGCGGCCCGAGGTCACGGTGGATTTCTCGGTCTGCGTGGCGCTGATGGTGCGCAGGTAGTAGGTGGTCTTCAGGCCCCGCATCCAGGCCAGCTTGTAGGTGTCATCGAGCTTCTTGCCCGAGACGCCGGCCATGTAGATGTTCAGGGACTGGGCCTGGTCGATCCACTTCTGGCGGCGGGCGGCGGCCTCGACCAGCCAGGTGGTCTCGACCTCGAAGGCGGTGGCGTACAGGGCCTTGACCTCCTGGGGCACCCGGTCGATGGGGCGCAGGGACCCGTCGAAGTGCTTGAGGTCCATGACCATGACGTCGTCCCACAGGCCCAGGCGCTTCAAGTCACGCACCAGGTAGTGGTTGATGACGGTGAACTCCCCGGACAGGTTGGACTTGACCGAGAGGTTGCCAAAGCACGGCTCGATGGAGGCGTCCACCCCGATGATGTTGGAGATGGTGGCGGTGGGGGCGATGGCCACGCAGTTGGAGTTGCGCATGCCGTCCTTGGCGATCTTCTTGCGCAGGGCGTCCCAGTCCAGGGAGGCCGAGCGGTCGACTTCGACGAAGCCGCCTCGGGCCTTGGCCAGCAGGTCCAGGGTGTCCAGGGGCAGGATGCCCTGGTCCCAGAGCGAGCCCTTGTAGCTGGAATAGCGGCCACGCTCCTTGGACAGCTCGGTGGAGGCCCAGTAGGCATAGTAGCAGACGGCTTCCATGGACTTGTCGGCGAACTCGACGGCCTCTTGCGAGGCGTAGGGCACGCGCAGCTCGTAGAGGGCGTCCTGGAAGGCCATGATCCCCAGGCCGACCGGGCGGTGGCGCAGGTTGGAGTCGCGGGCCTTCTTGACGGCGTAGTAGTTGATGTCGATGACGTTGTCGAGCATGCGCATCGCCGTGGAGATGGTGCGCTTCAACTTGTCGTGGTCGATGCCGCCGTCCTTCAGGTGCTGGCGCAGGTTGATCGAGCCCAGGTTGCAGACGGCCGTTTCGGTGTCGCTGGTGTTCAGGGTGATCTCGGTGCACAGGTTGGACGAGTGCACCACGCCGGCATGCTGCTGGGGCGAGCGCACGTTGCAGGCGTCCTTGTAGGTGATCCAGGGGTGGCCCGTCTCGAACAGCATGGTGAGCATCTTGCGCCACAGGTCGGCCGCCTGGACCGTCTTGGCGGGCTTGATCTCGCCGCGCTTGGCCTTTTCTTCGTAGGCGACGTAGGCCTTCTCGAAGTCGGCGCCGAACAGATCGTGCAGGTCGGGGCAGGTGGAGGGGGAGAACAGGGTCCACTCGCCTTTTTCCATGACCCGGCGCATGAACAGGTCGGGAATCCAGTTGGCCGTGTTCATGTCGTGGGTACGGCGGCGGTCGTCACCCGTGTTCTTGCGCAGCTCGAGGAATTCCTCGATGTCCAGGTGCCAGGTCTCGAGATACGTGCAGACCGCGCCCTTGCGCTTGCCGCCCTGGTTGACGGCCACCGCGGTGTCGTTGACCACCTTCAGGAAGGGGACCACGCCCTGCGATTCGCCGTTGGTGCCCTTGATGTGACTGCCCAGGGCGCGCACGCGGGTCCAGTCGTTGCCCAGGCCGCCGGCGAACTTGGACAGCAGGGCGTTTTCCTTGATGGATTCGTAGATGCCGTCCAGGTCGTCGGGCACCGTGGTCAGGTAGCAGGACGACAGCTGCGAGCGCAGGGTGCCCGAGTTGAACAGGGTGGGCGTGGACGACATGAAGTCGAAGCTGGAAAGCACCTCGTAGAACTCGATAGCGCGGGCTTCGCGGTCGATCTCGTTGAGGGCCAGGCCCATGGCGACGCGCATGAAGAAGGCCTGCGGCAGCTCGATGCGGGTCTTGCGCACATGCAGGAAGTAGCGGTCGTAGAGGGTCTGCAGGCCCAGGTAGTCGAACTGCAGGTCGCGCTCGGGCTTGAGCGCGGCGCCCAGGCGGGCCAGGTCGTACTGCAGCATGTCGGCGTGCAGCAGCTCGTTGTCGACGCCTTTCTTGATGAAGCCGGGGAAGTAGTCGGCGTAGCTGGCGGCGGCTTCGGCGGGGGTGAGGTCGCGGCCCAGGATCTCCTTGAAGATCGTGTGCAGCAGCAGGCGGGCCGTGGCGTAGGTGTAGTCGGGGTCTTTCTCGATCAAGGTGCGGGCGGCCAGGATGGAGGCCTTGTACACCTCGTCGATCGGCACGCCGTCGTACAGGTTACGCATGGTCTCGGCCACGATCGGGTCGGGTTTGACGTCGGCGCCCAGGCCGGTGCAGGCGCTGGCGATCAGGTTCTTCAGGTAGGCGACGTCCAGGGGCACGCGCTGGCCCCGGTCGGTGACATGCAGCGCCGGCTCTTGCGCGGGGGCGGCCTCGGTCTGCTTGGCGGCGCGCTCCTGGGCGCGGCGCTCGCGATAGAGCACGTAGGCGCGGGCGATCTCGTGGTGGCCGCCGCGCATCAGGCCCAGTTCGACCTGGTCCTGCACGTCCTCGATGTGGAAAGTGCCGCCGCCCGGGCGGGAGCGCACCATGGCGCGCACCACGGCCTGCGTCAGCGCATCGACGGTCTCGCGCACGCTGGCGGAAGCCGCGCCCTGCGTGCCGTGCACCGCCAGGAAGGCCTTCATCATGGCGATGGCGATCTTGTCCGGCTCGAAGGGGACGACCGCGCCATTGCGGCGGATGATCTGGTAATGGGCCAGGGCGTGACCGGTGCTGCCCGCATGGGTGCTCACGCTGGAGGTCGGGGGAATCGCGCTGGCGAAGGGCTGCGCGGCGGGAGAGCTCTGGGCAGACTGCATGTGTCCTCTTGTCGGTATCAGCTTTTTTATGGCGGAAGCGCTACGCCAGCGTGAGGCGCAGTGCTCCGGGTTTTCGGATCTTCAGGTGTGGAAGCACTATATCTAGGGTGCCGGGGGATGGCAAGCCACTAGATGTAGTGTTCTCGCCCTTGACTTTGATTTTTTTCCCGGCCGCGTTTTGGCGGTAGAAAACCAAAGTTCCTCAGGGGAAGGCGGCGCGGGGCCAGCCCAGGCTGCGGTGCATCACCGGCCAGTCGAAACCGGCGCCTGGATCGCCCTTGCGGCCCGCCGCGATGTGCTCGTGGCCGGTCATATGGCGAATCGGATAGGCCTGGGCGATGGCCGCCGACAGGCTGGCCAGAGCCTCGTACTGGGCAGGCTCGAAGGGTTCGCCTTCCAGGCCCTCGAGCTCGATCCCGACGGAAAAATCGTTGCAATTCTCGCGCCCCTGGTGGCTGGAGGTGCCGGCATGCCAGGCACGCTGGTCGCAGCTGACGAACTGCCACAGCTCTCCGCCTCGCCGCACGTAAAAGTGGGCGGACACCTTCAGGCCGCGGATCGACTGGAAATAGGGGTGGGCGTCCCAGTCCAGGGTGTTGCAAAACAATTGCTGCACCTCGTCGCCGCCATAACGGCCGGGGGGCAGGCTGATGGAATGCACGACGATCAGGTCGATGCAGGCGCCCTCCGGGCGCGGGCCGAAGTTGGGCGATGGCGCGCGGCGCGCGAACCGGTACCAGCCCTCGTGCCAGAGGGTGCTAGCGGCGGCCGCTGGCACGGTGCTCCGGCGAGCAAAACAGGCGGCCCTGCGGGTCGGCCACCGCTTCGTTGCGGGGCAGGTGGACCGAGCAGACCGGGCATTCCACCATGTCCTGCGCCAGTCCGGGGGCGGCGCGGGGCGCGTTCGGCCGGGGGGCGGCGATGTCCTTGCGCCGCTGCTTGGACCGCCACAGCAGGTACACCACGGCCAGGATCGCGGCCAGCACCAGGTACTTCATGCGACGCGTCCCAGCACGACTTCGAGCACGAAGCGCGAACCCACATAGGCCAGCAGCAGCAGCAGGGAGCCGATGTACAGGATCCTCACCGCCTTGCGCCCGCGCCAGCCGAAACGGGCCCGCCCCAGCAGGAGCAGGGCAAAAGCGAACCAGGCCAGCACCGAGAAGATGGACTTGTGGTCCCAGCGCCAGGTCCCCGCGCCGAACACCGCTCCCGCCAGCAAGGTGGCCGAGAGCAGCACGAAGCCGCCGGTGGCGAAGCGGAAGGTCAGGCGCTCGAGAGTCAGCAGCGGCACCCCCGAATGGTTGTCGGTGGCCTGGCGAATGTGCCGCTCGGCCCGCATCATGAGCCAGGCGTGCGTCACCGCCGCGCCAAAGAGTCCGTAGGACGCGATGCCCAGTGCCCAGTGCAGCGGCAACCAGGGGGAGGCGGAGACATGCAGCGGCGTGCCGGGGAACACCAGGGCGAGCAAGACCGTGGCGGCGCCCAGACTGGCCAGCGCCCAGCGGGCCCCCAGCTGGGGGAACATCTGCCGCTCGATGGCGTAGACCGTGAGCACCAGCCAGGCAGTGACCGACAGTGCGGGGGCGAAACCGAAGCGGGGCGCCTCCCCAAAGAGCGACCAGCCCAGGACCAGCGCGTGCAGCCCCCAGGCCGCCTGCAGGGCCAGGCGGGCCGCCTGGTCGGACAGGCGCGCCGCGGCGGCGGCGGGGATCGCGTAGGCCGCGGCCGCGGCCAGCGTGAGCGCCAGGCTGGCCGGGGATGCGCTGGATAAAATCATGGTTTCGCAGTTTATCTTCATGGCCTCAGCCCTCTCCGACAAACTTTCCCGCCTGGTCAAGGAAATGCGGGGCCAGGCCCGCATCACCGAGAGCAACGTTCAGGACATGCTGCGCGAGGTGCGCATGGCCCTGCTCGAGGCGGATGTGGCCCTGCCCGTGGTGCGCGATTTCATCGCCCGGGTCAAGGAGAAGGCCCTGGGCCAGGAGGTGGCGGGTTCACTCAATCCCGGCCAGGCCCTGGTGGGCATCGTGCACCGCGAGCTGGTGGCCACCATCGGCGAAGGGGTGGCCGACATCAACCTGGCGGCGCAGCCCCCGGCGGTGATCCTCATGGCCGGTCTGCAGGGCGCGGGCAAGACCACCACCACCGCCAAGCTGGCGCGCCACCTCATTGAAAAGCGCAAGAAGAAGGTGCTGACCGTCTCGGGCGACGTGTACCGGCCCGCCGCCATCGAGCAGCTCAAGACGGTGACGGCCCAGGCCGGCGCCGAGTGGTTTCCGAGCAGCCCCGACCAGAAACCGCTGGACATCGCCCGCGCCGCGCTCGATCACGCGAAACGCCAGTACTTCGACGTGCTGCTGGTGGACACCGCCGGCCGCCTGGCCATCGACGAAGCCCTGATGCGCGAGATCCAGGACCTGCACGGAGCGCTCAAGCCCGTGGAGACGCTGTTCGTGGTTGACGCCATGCAGGGCCAGGACGCGGTGAACACCGCGCGCGCCTTCAAGGAGGCCCTGCCGCTCACCGGTATCGTCCTGACCAAGACCGACGGCGATTCACGCGGGGGCGCGGCGCTGTCGGTGCGGCAGGTGACGGGGGTGCCGATCAAGTTCGCCGGCGTGTCCGAGAAGATCGACGGCCTGGAGGTGTTCGACGCCGAGCGTCATGCAGGCCGCATCCTCGGCATGGGTGACATCGTGGCCCTGGTCGAACAGGTGCAGGCTGGCGTGGACATGCAGGCCGCGCAGAAGCTGGCGGCCAAGGTCAAGAGTGGCGAGGGGTTCGATCTCAACGACTTCCTGGCCCAGATCCAGCAGATGAAGAAGATGGGCGGCTTGTCGCAGCTGATGGACAAGCTGCCCGCGCAGATGCAGGCCAAGGCCGGCCAGGTCGACATGGACAAGGCCGAACGCGACATCCGCCGCAAGGAAGGCATCATCTGCAGCATGACAGCCCTGGAGCGGCGCAAGCCCGACTTGATCAAGGCAACACGTAAACGCCGCATCGCCGCCGGTGCGGGGGTTCACGTCCAGGAAGTGAACCGTCTGCTCAATGAGTTCGAGCAGATGCAGGGCATGATGAAGAAGATGAAGGGCGGCGGCCTGATGAAGATGATGAAGCGCATGGGGGGCATGAAGGGCATGCCCAAGATGCCCTTCTGACCTTCATCCCCTCGTTCTATCCCGCTGTCACCACCTCACCCCGCAGTGAATGCGGGTAGGCCTCGGTGATGGTGATGTCCACCATCTGGCCCACCAGGCGCGGGGGCGCCTTGAAGTTCACTACGCGGTTGCACTCGGTGCGGCCTGACAGCTCCGTCGGGTCCTTGCGTGAGGGGCCTTCCACCAGCACCTTCTGCACCGTGCCCACGCGGCTGGCGCTGATACGGCGCACGTTGTCTTCGATCGTGGCCTGCAGGTGCTGCAGCCGGCGCAGCTTCACCTCGTGGGGCGTGTCGTCGTGCAACTGTGCGGCGGGCGTGCCGGGGCGGGGGCTGAAGATGAAGCTGAAGCTGTTGTCGTAGCCGACGTCCTCGATCAGCTTCATCATCTTCTGGAAGTCGTCCTCGGTCTCGCCTGGGAAGCCCACGATGAAGTCACTGGACAGAGCCAGCTGCGGCCGGATCGCGCGCAGCTTGCGGATAGTGCTCTTGTATTCCATCGCGGTGTAGCCGCGCTTCATCGCCATGAGGATGCGGTCGCTGCCATGCTGCACCGGCAGATGCAGGTGGCTCACGAGCTTCGGCACGCGCGCGTAGGTCTCGATCAGGCGCGGCGTGAACTCGTTCGGGTGGCTGGTGGTGTAGCGGATCCGCTCGATGCCGGGGATCTCGGCGACGTACTCGATCAGGAGCGCGAAATCGGCGATGTCGGCGGTATCACCCATCTTGCCGCGGTAGGCGTTGACGTTCTGTCCCAGCAGCGTCACTTCGCGTACGCCCTGGGCGGCGAGGCCTGCCACTTCGGTGAGCACGTCGTCGAAGGGGCGCGAGACCTCCTCGCCCCGGGTGTAGGGCACCACACAGTAGCTGCAGTACTTGCTGCAACCTTCCATGATGCTCACGAAGGCGGTGGCTCCCTCGACGCGCGCGGGCGGCAGGTGGTCGAACTTCTCGATCTCGGGGAAGCTGATATCCACCTGTGACCGCTGATCGCGCTGGCGGCGGGCGATCAGTTCAGGCAAGCGGTGCAGGGTCTGCGGGCCGAAGACGAGGTCGACATAGGGCGCTCGCTCGATGATGGCCGCGCCCTCCTGGCTGGCGACGCAGCCGCCCACGCCGATGATCGCGCCGCGCTCCTTGAGGTGCTTGACGCGGCCCAGGTCGGAGAAGACCTTTTCCTGGGCCTTCTCACGGACCGAGCAGGTGTTGAACAGGATCAGGTCGGCTTCCTCGACGTCCTGTGTGGGTTCGTAGCCTTCCGCGGCTTGCATGACATCGGCCATCTTGTCCGAGTCGTACTCGTTCATCTGGCAGCCGAAGGTCTTGATGAATACTTTCTTGGTGGCCATGGGTGGTTGCGTCCAGCGGTTCGTGGTGTGGATCCAGAGGCTGAAGGGAGGAAGACAAAGGCCCTGCACGGTGGCAGGGCCTTGACGCTTCCTGTCGGGACCTGGAGTTTAGAGGATCGGGGC
>JACCDJ010273685.1_pt1 | contig 25127 bp, 23 predicted proteins | sample 7444481 | NCBI WGS metagenome assembly JACCDJ01 (sample SAMN15323435, study PRJNA562643) | freshwater metagenome | isolation source: river surface water | place: USA:Blue River Watershed | collected 2017-08-15 | reverse complement strand
CTTTGGAGGCAGATCCTGATCGACTTAACGCTCTGCAAGAACGTCGAGCAGCACTAAATAATTTCGTAAAGCGTTGGGGGACGATTACCGACCCCGATGAAGCTCTCGTTGCACTTGCCTCACGTGCTAAGGCTGGTAGAGAGTCAATCGCTGACCTTAAAGGTGGAGATGAAAGAATTGCAGAGCTAGAAAGTGAACTCAAGGGGATCAAAAGCGCACTGTTATCTGCTGCGAAAAATCTGTCAAAAGTGCGCCTGGCAGCAGCATCGACTCTTGCTAACGAAGTTTCGGAAGAGTTAAGACATCTATCAATGCCTCATACCCAATTGATTATTGATATATCTTCCCCGGATTATGGGGGCGCTCTTAAGGAGAGTGATTTCACCCAATCCGGTTGTGACGAAGTTTCTATCTCAATTAAGGCCCATCCAACTGCTGCCAAGGTTGCAATAGGCAAAGGTGCATCTGGCGGAGAGATGTCTCGGATCATGTTGGCACTGGAGGTTGTGATCGCAAAGAGCCAACCTGTGGGGACCTATATTTTTGATGAGGTAGATGCCGGGGTGGGCGGAAAGGCCGCGATTGAGGTGGGTCGTAGGCTTCACCGTCTCGCCGAGAACGCACAAGTCATCGTCGTTACCCACCTTCCTCAGGTAGCAGCATGGGCAGATACCCATTTCAGGGTCGAAAAGCGCAGCGACGGCCTGATTGTCGAATCTGGAGTAGAAAAGCTCAGCGAGAGCGCTCGAGTAGAGGAGATCGCTCGCATGCTTGCTGGCCTGGAAGAGTCCTCGAGTGCGCTAGAACACGCAGCTGAACTCCTTTCGATGCGCGGTTAGCGCCTCAAACAATGATAGGTTCGACTTCCATGAGCGAAAAAGACGCGAGCCGTGGACATGTCACAAAACACATCTTCGTTACCGGGGGAGTTGCCTCAAGTTTAGGCAAGGGTCTTACCGCTTCAAGTTTAGGTCGCCTCTTGGTAGCTCGCGGCATTCGGGTCACTATGCAAAAGCTGGATCCGTATCTCAACGTAGATCCAGGCACAATGAATCCATTCCAGCATGGTGAAGTCTTCGTCACCGACGATGGCGCAGAGACTGATCTTGATATTGGTCACTATGAGCGTTTCCTCGATAGAAACCTTGAAGGCTCTGCAAATGTCACAACAGGCCAAGTCTATTCGCGAGTAATTGCGCGAGAGCGTAGAGGTGAATATCTCGGTGAGACTGTTCAAGTTATTCCGCACATCACCAATGAGATCAAGGAGCGAATGCTCGGAAATGACTCAGATGAAATAGATGTGGTTATTACAGAAATTGGTGGAACGGTCGGAGATATTGAATCTCAGCCTTTCCTCGAAGCAGCCCGCCAGATACGCCAAGAGGTCGGTCGCGACAATGTTTTCTATCTCCATATTTCACTGGTTCCATATATAGGTCCATCGGGAGAGTTAAAGACTAAGCCGACCCAGCATTCAATTGCAGCACTTCGCAGTATTGGTATAGCTCCAGATGGAATCGTTCTTCGATGCGATCGACCAATTCCAGAGGGAATTAAGAAGAAGATCTCCTTGATGTGTGATGTTGATATGGAAGCTGTAGTGGCAGCAGTTGATGCGCCATCAATTTACGATATTCCAAAAGTGCTTAACCGAGAGGGTCTAGATTCATACATTGTGCGCCGCCTTGGATTGGGTGGCCATGATGTCGAATGGGCACAGTGGGATGCACTCCTTGAGAAAGTTCATAACCCGAAACATCATCTTCGTGTTGGACTTGTGGGTAAATACATCGATCTTCCTGATGCATATCTTTCTGTCTCAGAGGCACTTCGTGCCGGTGGATTCGCAAACGATGCCAAAGTTGAAATCGTATGGATCCCCAGTGATAACTGTGAAAGCCCACAGGGCGCAGCTAAGGAACTTTCATCATTAGATGCAATCTGTGTTCCCGGTGGATTTGGAATCCGCGGAATCGAGGGAAAGCTTGGCGCGCTCACATATGCACGTGAGAATAAGATTCCTACTCTTGGTCTTTGCTTAGGCCTTCAATGCATGGTCATAGAAGCTGCGCGAAATCTTGCTGGAATATCTGATGCCAGTTCTGCTGAGTTCACTCCAGATAGTGGAACTCATGTGATTGCAACGATGGCAGAGCAAATGGATATCGTCGCAGGCGATGCCGATATGGGCGGAACGATGCGATTAGGTCTTTATCAGGCAGAGCTCACTCCTGGTTCGATAGTTGCTCAGGTATACGGTGCAACACAGATTTCTGAGCGCCACCGCCATCGTTATGAGGTCAATAACAAATATCGCGAAAAGATTGCAGCCTCAGGAATTAATTTCTCCGGAATCTTTGCAGAGAAGAATCTCGTTGAGTTTGTCGAACTTCCTCGTGAGGTTCATCCTTATTATGTGGGAACCCAGGCTCACCCTGAGCTGCGTTCTCGACCAACACGTCCTCACCCACTATTTAGCGGACTTATTGCAGCAGCTATCGCCAAGAAAGGGCAATCATGAGAATCGGTGTACCAAAAGAGATCAAAGTTCTCGAGGCACGTGTTGCCCTCACACCTGAAGGAGTCTCTGAGTTCATCAGAGCTGGTCACACAGTGGTCATCGAGAAAGGTGCAGGACTAGGTTCTGCAATCACCGATGATCAATATGTTGCAGCAGGTGCAACGATAGAAGCAGATGTTGAGAAGATTTGGCGTGAAGCCGAGATGATTTTAAAGGTTAAGGAGCCAATTGAAGCCGAGTATTCACGTCTTCGTAAAGATCAGATCCTCTTCACCTACCTCCATCTTGCTGCAAGTAAGCCTTGTACTGACGCTCTTCTTGCAAGCGGTACGACTGCTATTGCATACGAAACAGTTGAACTCAATGGAACTCTTCCATTGCTAGCACCAATGTCTGAGGTTGCGGGACGGCTTGCAACACAGGTGGGAGCCACCGCTCTGCAGAAACCACATGGTGGACGTGGAGTTCTGCTTGGGGGAGTTCCGGGAGTTGCGCCTGGAAAAGTTGTAGTAATTGGCGGTGGAGTTGCAGGACTAAACGCCGCCGTTATTGCAATGGGAATGGGCGCTGATGTAACAGTTCTAGATCGCTCACTCGCGCGCCTTGCCTATATTGACACTGTCTATCAAGGTCGAATTAAGACACTTGCATCAACTTTCGGCTCAGTTGACCGTGAGGTGAAGTCAGCAGACCTAGTAATCGGAGCAGTCTTGGTTCATGGAGCTAAAGCGCCAAAGCTAGTCTCCAACGAGCAGGTAAAGGCCATGAAGCCTGGTGCGGTTCTAGTTGATATCGCCATCGATCAAGGTGGATGTTTCGAGGACTCAAAGGCGACGACTCATGCTGAACCAACATTTAAGGTTCACGACGCCATCTTCTATTGTGTTGCAAATATGCCAGGCGCAGTTCCGGTTGCTTCCACCTACGCACTCACCAATGCAACCCTGCCATATGCTCTCGCTTTAGCTAATCACGGATGGGAAGAGGCCTGCGCCAGAGATTCAGCTCTTGCAAAGGGTCTCAATGTCCATGCTGGCAAGGTTCGTTATGAAGCTGTAGCAGTAGCTCATGGGTATTCAATGTAGTCAAGCGATTGCCACATATCTCGATCATTTGCGGATTGAGAGAGGGCTTTCGCCGAACTCGATCACAAGTTACAGCCGTGACTTGGGAAAGTTCGTTGCGATTTTGCAGGATAAGTCCCTTGATTTCCAATCCCTTTCCGAAGGGGAGATATCTGCAATTGTTGGAGAGCTCTCTGGCAAAGGGCTTTCTGCAACATCCATTAATAGATTCCTATCCAGCATAAAGGGTTTCTATAAGTACTGCGCGGTCGAGTATCAAACTTTCAATCCTCTCGTAGATTTCGCTCAGTTTAAGGTCTCGCGCAAACTTCCAAAAGCCTTATCTGTTGAAGAGGTGATGCGTTTGATTTCCACTGCTGAGAACCCTGCAGATCCAACATCTTTACGTGATCGTGCCATTCTTGAACTTCTTTATGGCACCGGTGCACGAGTTGCAGAGTTGGTTTCCATAGATATTTCAGATATTTCTACTGAGATACTAGATGGTGAAGAGATTCGAATTCTCAAATTGCGTGGTAAAGGTTCTAAAGAACGATTAGTCCCAATAGGAAGATTTGCTATGGAAGCAATTGAGAATTATCTTGTTCGACTTCGTCCTGGATTGCTGGCAAGGAACTCCCATAATGAGAGGGCGCTTTTTCTCAATTCACGAGGCGGCAGGTTAACGAGACAGTCTGCCTGGAACACGGTTGTGAAGGCATCTCGAGCATCTGGCTTAGAGGGGCGAGTCTCTCCACATGTGTTTCGCCATAGCTATGCGACTCATCTTCTCGATGGCGGAGCCGATATTCGCGTCGTTCAGGAGCTCTTAGGACATGCCTCTGTGACGACAACACAGATATACACCCTCGTCACGATAGATAAGGTGCGCGAGAGCTATAGCCTTGCCCACCCTAGGGCGAAGAGCTAGAGCTGTGAAGTAGATCTAAAGGCCGCGAAGTCTGCGTGCCAAGATACTTTGATCGCCCTTAGCTTCCAGATCAGCAATGATTACTGCGATGGATTCGCGAACAATTCGGCCACGATCTACCGCTAGACCCAAATCACCGCGAAGCATCAGTCGAGCCTGATCAAGATCAAAAAGCTCATCAGGGGATAGGTAGACAGTAATTTTCTCATCGTGACGCTCTCGACCCGATGGTGATTTATCGGCCGAAGTAACTCGGCGACGTGGAATAGATCGCACACCCTTCTTACTTTTGGAGGCTGCAGTTCCGATTGGTTGCGAAGGAGCCACAGGTGCGACGACAGGTTCTGCGACTTCTCGAACTGCGCTGAGTGCAGGCGCGGTGTTGCGGAAGAGTTCATCGGCTCCCGGCAAGCTAGCTCTACGTGTCATCGTGCTCCTCCTCGTGAGATTAATTCGCGGGCAAGTCGTCGATATGACTGCGCTCCAACAGAAGATGTGGCATAAGCGGTAATCGGTTCACCTGCAACGGTTGCTTCCGAAAAGCGGATTGATTTAGAGATCAATGTATCGAAAACGACACCGGGATGGCCTTCGATGATGCGCGAAATAACCTCGCGATTGTGAAGAGTCTTCTTATCAAACATTGTCGCGATGATTCCAATCAATTTCAACTCTGGGTTGTATACCTCTCGCACCTTGCCAATATTCTCCGAAAGTTCAATAAATCCATGCATTGCAAAGTTTTCACATTGCATTGGAACGATGATTTCATCAGAGGCAACGAGTGCGTTAATTGCAAGGCGGCCCATTGTTGGCTGACAATCAATCAAAATCACATCGTATTCATTGCGCAACGGAGCGAGCGCTTTCTTAAGGTAGAGGTGACCTGAAATGTCACTTGAGAGTTTCATTTCGATTCCAACGAGATCTTTATTCGCTGGCAAGAAATCAAGGTTAGCCACAGATGATTTCAGAACAATCTCATCAATGTTTGCATCTGGTGCAAGAAGCGCGTAGTAAACGGTGTTCTCTAGTGGAAGGCGATGAGCATTGACACCAAGGCCGAGAGAGAGACCACCCTGCGGGTCGAAGTCCACGAGGAGGACGCGTCGTCCAAGTTCGGCAAGTGCTGCACCGAGGCTGATCGTGGTTGTTGTCTTGCCGACTCCACCTTTCTGGTTAAAGATAGAAATCACTTTGGCCTGACCGTGCTCTTGAATGGGAGCAGGCACTGGGAAGTTTTGGATGGTTCCTCCGAAGAGAGCGGCAGCAGTCACCACATCATCTTCAAATGTCGATTTAGCGTTCAAGCGTCAAACCTCTTTCTCAATTGGCGCGACTCTACGCTGGATGTGCGCAAAGAGGCAACTAGACCAAGTAAGGTTCGCGCGTGGATATTCTTCAGACCCCATCAGCTACAGGCGAGGAGATCGCCCCTGATGTAGTCGATGATGGCCAATTCAAGGTCCACCTCGATAACTTTGATGGCCCCTTTGACCTGCTTTTACAGCTAATCTCGCGTCACAAGCTCGATATCACTGAGGTCTCACTCAGCCTCGTAACTGATGAATTCATCTCCTTTATTCGCGCCCTCGAGGCCTCCGGAGAGGGCTGGCGACTTGATCAGGCAACGGAGTTTCTCGTCATAGCAGCGACCTTGCTTGATCTGAAGGCGGCAAGATTGCTTCCTAGCGGTGAGATTGAGGATGAGGAGGACCTAGCCCTCCTTGAGGCGCGAGACATCCTCTTTGCTCGACTTCTTCAATACAGAGCCTTTAAGGAGATAGCTGCCAATTTCCAGGAGGCTATAGCCGCAGCCGATAAGTCATTCCCGCGCGTGGTAGCCCTCGATCCTGCTCTCTCAACCCTGCTTCCAGAGGTCCTGATTGGAGTGGGTCCCGAGCGCTTTGCCGCCATAGCAGACCGCGTTTTGACCCCTAAGGTGGCTCCAGTAGTGGCCGTAGAGCACCTTCACAGCGCCCTTGTGAGCGTGAGCGAGGAGTCGCGCCTAGTCGTAGAGGCGCTTCGCAAGGGGCGCACGCTCAGCTTTAGATCACTCATTGCGGAGGCAGATTCAACCCTGGTGGTGGTGGCACGCTTTCTTGCACTTCTCGACCTTTACCGCCAGGGCGCTTTGCGCTTCGAGCAGGTAGTTGCCTTGGGTGAGCTTCAAATTAGCTGGGTCGGTTCAGATGAGGGAGAGATTCTCGCCTCATCTGAGTTTGATATTCCGGCCGGTGAGGAGTTCCCCGAGCAGGAGAGTGAAGTAGAGGTTGAGGGTTTGGAGAGCGGAAACTCTCAGGTAGAAGTTGAGGGTAATGGCTCGGTCCATGAAATGGGAGAGATTGAGGAGAATGGCGATGAGTGATCAAGTTGAGAACCAGGTGGAGGTTACCGTCGAAGAGCTCGAGAAGGTCACTGAGCCTTCTGAAGGTCAACTCTCTCACGTCTATGACGAGGCCACGCTGGGTCGTTCAATTGAGGCGATCCTGATGGTTGTAGATGAACCAGTGACCGAGCTGACGCTGGCCTCAGTACTTGAGGTAACAGTTGATCAGGTTGTTGATGCGCTAGAACGCCTACAGGGCTCCTATGAGGAGCACGGGTTTTCACTGCGAGCCATCAATGGGGGATGGCGCTTCTATAGCTCGCCCGAGTTTAGCTCCGTGGTTGAGAAGTTCGTCCTCGATGGGCAGCAAAACCGCCTTACCCAGGCTGCCCTAGAAACCCTAGCTGTGATCGCATACCGCCAGCCAGTCTCTCGAGCCCGAGTCTCTGCTATTCGAGGGGTCAATGTTGAGGCTGTGATGAAGACTTTGATTACCCGAGGCCTGGTCGACGAATATGGTGTCGAGAATGAGACGGGAGCGATCCTCTACAAGACCACGAGCTACTTCCTAGAGCGTCTTGGACTTAATCGTCTGGAAGATCTTCCCCCATTGGCTCCTCATCTGCCCGATATCGACGGTCTCGATGAGATCCTCGATTCGCTCACAGACTAACCCTTAAGCTACACTTGAGCCAGCCCCTCTAGATCGGGCTCTATTACCTCGCCGACTGTCGTCCAATGGATAGCCGCAGAATGGATCAATCTCATGGCACTTATTCGCCTCAATAAAATCATCGCAGATGCCGGGGTTACCTCGCGTAGGGGAGCCGATGACCTCATCATTTCAGGAAGAGTCTCTGTTGACGGTCGCACAGTTCGAGAGCTCGGGGCAAAGTTTGATCCTGAAAAGGTTAATGTAGAAGTTGATAGTGAGACAATTACACAACAATTGACTAAGACTTATCTTGCACTGCATAAGCCCAGAGGTGTTTTGTCTACCATGTATGACCCAGATGGACGCCCCTCTCTCGCTGACTTCATTGACCTACGTACCGAACGTCTCTTTCATGTCGGTAGATTAGATAAAGACTCAGAGGGGTTGATTCTTCTAACGAATGATGGGGATCTGACCTTTAGGGCCACCCATCCATCATTTGGACTCGAAAAGACCTACATTATTGAATTCGAGGGGAAACTACCCACTGGAATCGAGAAGACTCTACGTAATGGCGTCGAGCTCGAAGATGGAATGGCCCGCGTTTTGGATTACAAGCAGCTCTCACCCACCTGGCTCGAGGTAACTATCCACGAGGGCAGATATCACATTATCCGTCGACTTATGGAGGCCATCGGGGTCGAAGTTCTACGACTGATTAGAACAAAGTTTGGGCCCATCTCTCTGGGTGAAACCCTCGAAGGTCGATGGCGAGATCTGAATGAAGGCGAATTGTTAAGCCTACAAAAAGCTTTAGAGCTATAGCAATTAATCGATATCGAGTGAAAAAGTTGTTAGATTGATTTATCTACAATACTCGGATGGTCAAATGAAGTATCTATTTATCGATAATGTTGAGCGCGATATTCTCAAGTCGTATATATAAATCGACATTTACTTCCAATCGATTAACTCCTCGATAAGAACGATCACGGGTCCTGCTCATCAGGAAAATTAGAAAAACGTTTAATGGTTAAATCTATTTACCCACGAAAAGACACTTCCGAGAAAGAGCGTTAACTGTATGCTTTCACCCATGAGAGTACGAGCTATTCGTGGGGCAGTTCAGGTTGAGGCCAATACGGCCGAAGCGATAGCCGCTGGAACAAGGGAGCTCCTGCTGGAGATCCTTTCAGCCAATCGACTCACCCCCAGCTCTGTCATCTCAGTTATTCTGACTGCCACCCCAGACCTCACCGCAGCGTTCCCGGCAGCGGCGGCTCGCGAAGTGGGATTTGAGGCTGTTCCTCTGATGTGCGCCGTAGAGATCAATGTAGACGGGGCACTTCCCAGGGTCATTCGAGCAATGGCCACCGTTGAGAGCGATGAGCATGAGGTCAGTCATATCTATCTCGGTGGAGCCAAGGCTCTACGTCGCGATATAGCCCAGTAAGTTCTGACAATGACTCTTTCTCACATTCGAATAGTTGGCTCCGGCCTTATTGGTTCATCCATTGCACTGGCCTTGAGCGCTAAAGGTGTTGGAGTCACAATGGTTGACATAGATCCGGCTGCTCAATCACTAGCTCAGGACTTAGTGGGCCCAGCTCCGCAGTCACCGGCTGAACTCATAATCATTGCCTCTCCGGTCTCGACTATCGCTCCGGTCATTGAGGCCCAGACAAGTCAAAGTCTAAACCTAGGCTTTATGGATATATCTTCAGTAAAGGTTAATCCTTTACTTGATGTTTCAGCATTGATGAAAGATATGAGTAGATTCCTGCCAACCCATCCCATGGCCGGTCGTGAAGTTGGAGGAGCTGAGTCTGCTCGAGGCGATCTCTTCCAAGAGCGTGCTTGGATTATTGACTCAACCGGTGTCGCTCCGGAGCTCTTAGCAGCAGGGCGTGAGGTCATTGAAATCTGCGGAAGCCATCTGATCGATATGCCCGCGGCAGAACATGATCAAGCGGTCGCACTTGTCTCACATCTGCCACAGATAGTCAGCAGTGCCGTGGCTGCCCAGCTCGAGGGTGCTCCACCAGAGTGGCTTGACCTTGCAGGGGGAGGCCTTCGGGATACGACCCGGATTGCATCCTCATCCGCCAAGCTTTGGAGGGAGATCATTGCCAGCAATGCTCAAGCACTCAACCCCCTACTTGCCTCGCTTATCGCAGATCTACAAGGCTTATTAGATGAGTTAAATAACCCTGATTCCGTAGAGAAATTGATTGAAGCTGGCAATCGTGGAAGGGCGATGATTCCTGGAAAGCATGGCGGAATCGCCCGCAACTACACATATGTGCCTGTCGTAATCGAAGATAAACCTGGGCAGCTTGCTGCGCTCTTTGATGAGTGTGCTGATGCACAGGTCAATATTGAAGATCTTTCTATCGAGCATTCTCCCGAGCAGTTCACCGGCTTAATCACTCTGGCCTTGTCATCAAATGATGCACAAAAACTCTACTCACATCTGCGATCACGTGGATGGCGCGCACATTCTCCGCGATAAGTGGTGAGCAGTTCTGAACTTCTAAGAGATAATAAGAACTGAATTTCTCTCTATTTCGGTGAAAGGTTGGGTTACATGATTGTTGTTGCACTCGATGGCCCAAGCGGAGCCGGTAAGTCAAGTACATCTAAAGGTATTGCAACTCGTGCTGGTTGGAACTATCTCGATACAGGGGCCTTGTATCGTGCTGTTGCTTTAATCGCCCTCGAAATCAAGAGTGATGAAGTTGCAGACATCCTGGCTGCGATGTCAGTAAAGCGAATTACATTCAATGCTGACCCGCGCAATCCACAGATCTTTTTAGGCGAGCGTGATGTCTCTGCGGAGATTCGCACAATGAATGTCACAAATAAGGTTTCAATGATTGCTGCCAATCCTGCAATACGGCAAGAGTTGCTCACACTCCAAAGAAATATCATCGCAAGTGCAGAACGCGGAATTGTCGTGGAAGGTCGCGATATTGGAACTGTTGTTGTTCCAGATGCCGCTCTCAAGGTTTATTTGACTGCAGATATTGATGCACGTACAAATCGACGCGAGAATGAAATCAAAGCTGAGGCTGTCTCAACTGAAGATGTTGCCCATTCACTCATTTCTCGCGACCAGATTGACTCTTCACGAGCCACCTCTCCTCTGGCCATGGCCTCTGATGCGGTGGCTATCGATAGCACCGAGCTCAATCTTGAAGAGACTATTGAGAGAGTGTGGGAGCTTCTCGTTGAACGTTCTCTATTAGGCCTTCCTATCGTTGCAATTCTTGGCCGACCAAATGTTGGTAAGTCCACACTCATCAATCGATTTATTGGTCGACGCGAAGCGATTGTTGAAGACACTCCTGGTGTGACACGTGATCGCGTTCAATATGAATGTGAGTGGGGCGGCCGTCGATTTATTGTGATGGATACCGGGGGATGGGAATCTCGCCCTGATGGAATTTCGGTCGCAATATCAGCAGGAGCTGAACTTGCAATGGAAGAAGCTGACATTCTTGCTTTTGTCGTTGATGCTCAAGTGGGCGCACTGGATGAAGATGATGTGATGGTTCAAGAGCTACGCAAAGCGAAGAAGCCAACGATTCTTGTTGCCAATAAAGTTGACGGTGATCATGATGAAGCAGATGCACATGCACTATGGAATCTTGGATTAGGCGAACCTCACTTTGTCTCTGGTCTTCACGGTCGCGGTTCTGGAGACCTTCTCGACACAATCGTTGCCGCGCTACCAGAAGTTGGTCGTGCGCAGACTCAAGATGGATACCGTCGTATCGCACTCATTGGACGTCCCAACGTTGGTAAATCCAGTTTGCTCAATGCTCTAGCCGGCGAGAATCGTTCAATTGTCGATGATGTGGCAGGAACAACTCGCGATCCTGTCGATTCACTCATTGAGATTGGTGATCAGATTTGGCGTTTTGTTGACACTGCAGGGATCAAAAAGCGCGCTAACCAAGCCAGCGGCACGGATTACTACGCAACACTGAGAACTCAGACTGCTCTCGAGCGATCTGAATGTGTCGCTCTCGTTCTCGATGCATCTGTTCCTATCTCTGAACAAGATCTTCGCATCATCTCTATGGTTGAAGATTCAGGAAAGGCAATGGTTCTGGTTCTTAATAAATGGGATCTCGTCGATGATGACCGTCGCGATCAGCTGGAGAAAGAACTCGATCGTCATTTAGGACATATCGAATGGGTGCAGAGAGTCAACGTGGCCGCCAAGACCGGCTGGCACCGCGATCGATTGGCCCCTGCTCTTCGCACCGCACTCTCTTCTTGGGAGAAGCGTGTTCCAACCTCCAAGCTCAACTCTTTCCTCGGCGCTCTCATCGGCGCCACACCGCCTCCTGTTCGCGGGGGCAAGCAGCCAAAGGTCTACTACGCAACTCAGGCCGGAATTGCTCCGCCAAAATTTGTTGTTTTCTCATCTGGCTGGATTGAAGCCTCGTATCGACGCTTTATTGAGCGGCGATTGCGTGAGGAGTTTGGCTTCCCAGGAACTCCTGTCCAGGTTGCGATTCGAGTTAAGGAGCGCGATAAAGAGTGATCGCCTATCTGACTATCCCGAATGCCCTCACCGCCCTTCGCGGGCTAGGCGTTCCTCTCTTTATCTGGCTAGCGCTGGTGAAAGAGGCAGATGGTTGGGCAATTCTGGTTTTGGCCCTAGGGGGAGTCACCGATTACCTCGATGGAAAGCTGGCAAGGCTATGGAATCAAACTTCCCGCTTTGGCGAGCTAGCAGATCCGGCGATAGATCGCATCTACATCCTGGCCACTCTGATAGTTCTCTATATTCGCGAGGCAATTCCGGTCTGGCTCATCGCTCTACTTCTTGCGCGAGATTTTATTCTTGCTCTGGTCACGATAGCGCTCACCCGTAAAGGTCTACCTCCGCTTCAGGTGACATATATTGGTAAAGCTGCAACGTTTAATCTCCTGTACGCATTTCCGCTTCTTCTCCTTGCACTCTCAGATTCAACTGCCGGCATGTTCGCATTCATATTCGGATGGGCCTTTGCAATTTGGGGATTGGTTCTCTACCTATTCACTGGTGTTTCCTATTTCCGCAGCGCAGTCAGAAGCATTAGAGTGCGGCCAGACCAACGAATCATCGAAGGATAGAAGAGGACCCCATGTCACATATTCCTGCAGAACTTCAATATACGAAGGAACATGAGTGGGTTGCACCTACTGATAGCGCGGGAATTCTTCGCATGGGAATTACTGATTTCGCACAGGGCGCCCTCGGAGACATTGTCTATGTCCAACTACCTAAGGTGGGAGATGCCGTTACCGCCGACAAGGTGTGCGGAGAGGTTGAGTCCACAAAGAGCGTCTCAGAGATCTTCTCGCCAGTTACAGGCACAATCACAGCGATCAATGAGTCGCTTAATTCAACTCCCGAACTTGTCAATTCCGAGCCATACGGTGCCGGTTGGTTGGTTGAAATCTCAGTAACCGATACGCCCACACCGCTTCTGAGCGCTGCTCAGTATGGCGAAATCACAGCCTAAGCATCTCTTTCGCTCCTCAGCTTGATTTATTAATCTCAACTCTCTACTGTCAGCCTCAAGTTGAAGGTGAGCCCAATTGGGTCCCACTGAAGAATTTGAGCAACGAGAGAGGGGAGTCAAATGAGCAGTAAAGAGAGCTCACATGAACTCACCACGACGTTGCATCTGAACGTGCAACATGACGCAGAACCTTCCCCGGCTTCCCTTATTGAAGGACTCCTTGAGGGTTCTAATGCTGAAGAGCAATCTGTTCTGACAGAGATTATGAATGGCAGTGGAGATCGCGCCATGGTCTTTATCCACCGCGGTCCTTCTCGAGGCGCTCGTTTTCTCATTACAACAGCGGGTGTCTCAATTGGTCGTTCTCCGGCCAACGAGATTTTCCTCGATGACGTAACAGTTTCACGTAAGCATGCACGCATCTCATACGAGGGATCAAGTTTTTCATTTACCGATTCCGGAAGTCTTAATGGTTCATACATCAATAGCAAGCAAACTGCCTCTCATTCACTTGTCACGGGTGATGAGATTCAGATTGGAAAATTTCATCTGCTCTTTATCGGAGCTAGAGAACAAGGGGAGAAATAAGTGAGCGTTCCAGCACGCGCCTATCTGAGCATCGGTGAAGTTCTTACAAAGCTACGTGGAGACTTCCCGGATATTACAATCTCAAAGATTCGTTTCCTCGAATCCGAGGGTTTGATAGAGCCTCAGCGCACTCCATCTGGATATCGCAAATTTACTCATCACGATCTTGAGCGACTTCGCTATGTTCTGCTCGCACAGCGCGACCAATACCTTCCGCTACGTGTTATCAAAGATAATCTTGATGCACTCGATCGCGGTCTTGAACCAACACCCCAGGGAATCGCAACTCCTCGCCCTAATCTTGGGGTTGCCACCGTTGACGGAGAAATCGTTGCATCTACCTTCGCTGAGCAATCTGAGATGCGCCTCTCCCGTGAAGAGCTCATCAATGCCTCGGGAATTGCAGATTCACAACTCGTAGAGCTTGAGTCCTTTGGTCTTATCACTTTGCGTGGTCGCCATTACGACGCAGATGCTCTATCCATTGCAAAGGCAGTCTCTGAGATGGCAGCTTTCGGTATCGAGGCCCGTCACCTGCGATCATTTAAGACAGCAGCAGATCGAGAAATTGGTTTAATAGAGCAGGTCATCACGCCGTTTACTCGTCAGAAGTCATCTGATGCAAAGGCTCGTGCAGAAGAAGTTCAGAAAGAGATTGCCGCTCTTTCAGTACGACTTCACGCATCGCTCGTTCGCAGCGGCCTTAATCGTCCTCGCTAAAGAGCGAGACCATGTTCATCCCTGTTGAAGTGGTTGGCGTTCGAATTGAGATGCCTTCCAACCAGCCAATCGTCTTGCTCAAAGAGTTAGAGGGAACAAAGTTTCTTCCTATTTGGATTGGAAGCAGCGAGGCGACGGCGATTGCATTTGCACAACAGGGATTGACGCCATCGCGCCCACTCACACATGACCTTATTGGAGACATTTTCGAACGTACCTCCACAACGCTGACCGCAGTTCACATCACAGATATGCGCGATGGAGTCTTCTATGCCGAACTTCTCATGCGAAACGCCGGGGGAGCGCTGGAGCCTTTATCGGCTCGCCCATCAGATGCGATTGCCATAGCCCTTCGGAACAAGACCAATATTTTGGTCAGCCTGGAGCTCTTTGAAAAGGCTGGTATAGAAATCCCCGAGCAGAGCTCTGAGGGAGGCGAAGAAGAGGTAGAGGCCTTCCGAGAGTTTCTTGATCAGATCAACCCAGAGGATTTCGCTTAAAACCTTAAAGCTCTACTTGAGGTTTGGGGCGTGTCGCTCCATCGCAATGGGGTCCTCAAGCCGTAGATTTGCCACATCGCTTCAAGACCCCCTTCTTGAGCGCAACGAAAGCGAGCCCCCTCTCGTGACAGAGCAAGAACTTCAGATTGGCTACCGTGGAGCAACTGCCTGCGCTGCTGCAGGAATCACATACCGTCAGCTCGATTATTGGGCGCGCACCGGTCTGGTGGAGCCATCGATTCGCACAGCCCATGGCTCTGGCTCAGCTCGCCTCTACGGGTTTAGAGACATACTCGTTCTGAAGATCGTTAAGCGTCTTCTTGATGCTGGAGTTTCTCTTCAGAACATTCGCACCGCAGTAGATCATCTTCGCAATCGTGGTGTCACCGAGCTCGAGCGCATCACGCTGATGAGCGATGGAGCCTCTATCTATGAGTGTGCCAGCGCCGATGAGATTGTCGACCTTTTGGCTGGTGGTCAAGGAGTTTTCGGTATCGCCGTTGGCAAGGTTTGGCATGAGGTTGAAGGCTCACTCTCAACCCTGCAAGGTGAATTCAATGGTGAAGTTGTGGGTGGCGAAGGTAACGATGAACTTTCACTGCGACGCAAGGCTAAAGGGGCGTAAGGGCGTTCTCTAAAGCATATATTTCACCTCTGGCCCAGATATGCCAGCGACGTGAGTGGATTGCTAGGGGATTACAGTGAGTTTTGAGCGCACCTTTGAGGATCGCCATATTGGACCGACTCACAAGGATGAAGCGGCAATGCTCGCAGAGTTGGGCTACTCCGACCTTAAATCATTTATTGCAGATGTTGTTCCATCAAATATTGCAATTAATGAAGCGCTAGAGGGTCAGTTAGATTCGGGCAAGAGTGAAGTTGAAGTAATCAATGAACTTCGCGCAATTGCATCTGAGAACAAAGTTTTCCGCTCTCTTATCGGAACCGGTTACTACGGAACGATAGTTCCGCCAGTGATTAAGCGAAATGTTCTTGAAAATCCAGCTTGGTATACCGCCTACACTCCTTATCAGCCAGAGATTTCTCAAGGTCGCCTCGAAGCGCTATTTGCATTTCAAACTATGGTCTGCGAACTCACAGCTTTAGATATCTCCAATGCCTCAATGCTCGATGAAAGCACAGCTGCTGCCGAAGCTATGACACTCGCAAGGCGCGCAAGCAAGATGAGTGATGAAGCAGTATTTCTCATTGAAGAGCATGTGCACCCGCAGACAAAGGCGGTAGTGATCACTCGCGCAAAACCACTTGGCATCACCGTTGTCGAGGTCGATTCTGGACATGTTCTCCGAGATGGTTTTGAAGGTGAATTCTTCGGTGCACTTGTGCAATATCCAGATACAACTGGAACGGTCATCGATTACTCGGCTTTTGCAGAGTACGCCCATTCAAAGGGTGCTCTTGTCATCGCTGCCACTGATTTGCTGGCTCTCACACTATTGAAACCACCAGGGGAGTGGGGCGCAGATATTGCTGTCGGCACATCTCAGCGCTTTGGTGTTCCTATGGGATTCGGTGGGCCACATGCAGGATTCCTCGCTGTTCGCTCAGGTCTTGAGCGTTCGATGCCAGGTCGCCTCGTTGGTCAGAGTATTGATGCAACTGGAAAGCCTGCCTTTAGATTAGCTCTGCAAACTCGAGAGCAACATATTCGTCGCGACAAGGCGACCTCAAACATTTGTACGGCTCAAGCTCTTCTTGCAAATATGAGCACCTTCTATGCCATGTGGCACGGACCAGCAGGTCTTCGCGCAATTGCAGAGCGAGTTCATAACTTTGCTGCACGATTGCATGCAGCCTCAGGGAACACAACCGATGTCCTCTTCGATACGGTTCACCTTTTCGTATCAGATGCAGAGGCAATACATGCAAAAGCTGCAGCTCGCGGAATCAACTTTGCTCGTGTGAGTGCCACCGAGCTTCGCGTTGCCTTCGATGAGGAAACGACAGAAGAGCTCTTCTCTGAGGTCTTATCAATTCTCGGATTCTCGGATGCGCCGGCATTGGATATTCCATCAAAGTTCCTGCGCACCAGTAAGTACTTAACTCATCCGGTTTTTAACACAAATCATAGCGAGACCGGAATGATGCGCTATCTTCGAAATTTAGCTGATCGTGATTTAGCTTTGGATCGCACAATGATTCCGTTGGGCTCATGCACAATGAAGCTCAATTCGGTTACAGAGATGGAAGCAGTCTCTTGGCCGCAGTTTTCAAGCTTGCATCCATTTGCCCCGATTGATCAGAGCGTTGGATCTCGTAAGTTGATAGATCAACTGTCTCAATGGCTTCTTGCCATTACCGGCTACGATGCCGTTTCTCTTCAACCTAATGCAGGTAGCCAAGGTGAGTTTGCAGGATTGCTGGCAATTCGAAATTACCATGATTCACGAGGCGATCATGCCCGAAACATCTGCCTCATCCCATCAAGTGCTCATGGCACGAATGCCGCTTCTGCAGTAATGGCGGGAATGAAGGTTGTGGTCGTTGAGTGCGATGAAAATGGAAATGTATCTGTTGAAGATATAAGAGCAAAGATTGCAGAGCATGCACCCGTTCTCGCGGCATTGATGATTACCTATCCGAGTACGCATGGTGTATTTGAAACTGCAGTTTCTGAGATATGCGCAATGATTCATGAGGCCGGGGGACAGGTATATGTTGATGGTGCAAACCTCAATGCACTTGTCGGTGTTGCCCAGCCAGGAAAATTTGGCGCTGATGTTTCGCACCTGAATCTTCATAAAACATTTGCTATTCCACATGGTGGCGGGGGACCAGGTGTTGGACCTGTGATTTCGCGTGCACACTTGGCGCCGTTCTTGCCTAACCATCCAATGGATCAATTAGCAGGACCCGCCACTGGACCTGGACCTGTTTCAGGTGCGCCATATGGCTCTGCAAGTATTCTTCCGATTTCTTGGGCTTACATCCGACTTCTCGGAGGAGCTGGCCTTACTCACGCGACTGAAGTTGCAATTCTCTCGGCCAATTACATCGCCCATCGTTTAGGTCAGGCCTACCCAATTCTCTACACCGGCAGCAATGGTCGGGTAGCCCATGAGTGCATTCTTGATATTCGAGAGATCACTAAGGTTTCTGGTGTTACAGTCGATGACATTGCCAAGCGTCTGATGGATTATGGCTTCCACGCCCCAACAATGTCCTTCCCTGTAGCGGGCACATTGATGATTGAGCCGACTGAATCTGAGGATATTGCCGAGATTGAACGCTTTATCCAAGCGATGCTCTCTATTCGGGCTGAGATTCAAGAGATTATCGATGGCTCGATTTCCGTTGAGGCGAGCGCTCTTCGGGCGGCTCCTCATACAGCCCTATCTGTGACCTCTACTGAGTGGGATAGGGCTTACCCAAGAGAGAAGGGGGGCTATCCAAAGCCTCTCGATGGCCTTGTGGCGGGCGAATTGATCGGATCCCGAATGAAGTACTGGCCTCCGGTCTCACGTATCGATGGCGCTCATGGAGATAGAAATCTTGTCTGCTCCTGTACACCACTCGATGATTATCGATAGAAGCCTAACCAGCAGTTCATCGTAAGAGGAGGGGTAAGTTCCTCCTACTTTACATAATGTAACTTATCGGCATTAGGTCTAAAGGTGCGAGATAGCCCCCAGAGCGTGGTCTGCCACAGCGCCTCAAAGACAATCGCCTTGCTCATCTTAGAAACTCCATTAATGCGCTCGACAAAGGTAATCGGAACCTCGCATGTAGATGCACCGGCTAGAACGCTAGCCATCGCCATTTCGATTTGAAAACAATATCCAGTCGCAGTCATCTGGTCTAGTTTGAGTCTTTTCAATAGATCTACGGAATAGATACGAAATCCTCCAGTGAGATCATGCAACGGAATCCGCAGGGCAAGACGTGCATATGCCGTACCTGAACGAGAGAGAATCTGGCGAAATAGAGGCCAATTCACAACCGAGCCACCTGGAATCCATCGTGAGCCAAGGGTGATTGTCAGATTTGAGTTGTGTGTAGCATCAAACATTGCCGGAAGATCTTCAACGCGATGAGAGCCATCTGCATCCATTGTCACGATATGTGAGTACTTATCCATTGCAATAACATCTGCGAATCCGGCTCGATATGCCGCACCAAGTCCAGCTTTTCCTGGCCTGCGAAGAACAGAGACCCAAGAGATTGCAAGATTATCGACAATATCTGCAGTCCCATCGGGTGAATTATCATCAATTACTAGAACATCGAAATCGCGAGAATTATGTAAAGTCGATAATTGACTGAGTAACTCCACGATTGCTACCGACTCGTTATAGGTCGGGATCAAAATCACTGGCTTCATCGAACTTCCTCTACCAACCTAACGCCGAGATTAAACGATCAACACTTGCACCTAGACCGTACTCTTCTTTCATCTGATAAATCTGAGAGAGATCAGCTGGTTTACCAGGAAGTGAGATATCAAGTGTGGGAAGTGCAACATCTCGGGCGCAGTGCACAAGAGTCGGAGCTATTTTTAAGTACTCCTCCCCTTCAATTATCTTCTTTGCTAACGCTGGTGTAAGAGAAGGATGTCCTGCGCGTGCGCCAGAGAGTGCCTCATCGACGGTTGAGAATGCGTTTGCAATGGTGGCAGACCCCTTCTCGCCAATCCCCTTAACCCCGGGTAGACCGTCTGACGGATCGCCTCTAAACATTGCAAAAAGAGCGTATCGATCTCCAGGAATTCCGTACTTGTTTGCAACCCACTTCAGGTCAACTAGATCGTGATTGGTAATTCCTCGAGCGAGATAAACAACCTTAATGTCCTTCTTATCATCTACTAATTGAAATAGATCTCGATCGCCTGTGACAACACGAATAGGGCCTTGCTCACGAGAAGCGAAGGTTGCCATTACATCATCTGCTTCGTAATCGTCTACTCCGACCATGGGAAATCCAAATGCATCAAGTAGATCAAGCAGCACAGGAATCTGCGGTGTGAGAGTCTCTGGTTCTTCCTCCACCTCAGTATCTGCTTCAAGACGATTTGCTTTGTAATCTGGAAAGAGCTCAACGCGCCAAGATGGACGCCAGTCGCCTTCAATGCAAGCAACTATGCGATTTGGGTTATACATTCCAACAAGCCGAGCTGTCATATCAAGATAGCCACGAATAGCATTGACTGGCATGCCTGATGGAGATAGCAATGTATCTGGCATGCCGTAGTAGGCGCGATACCAGAGAGAAGCGCTATCAAGAAGCATGAGCGTCATAGTTCGCCAACCATATACGAGACCACTCCCCTGTCAATTTTGCGAATAGCCTCCTTGCAGCGAGGGCGAAGATGCTCTGAAGCTCCACCTATCTGCGTTAAGAGATCAATGAGTTGCTTGATATTTCGAACGAAATCTCCCACAGTCATATCTGTACCCCGCAGGACACTACTGAGGTTATGTCCGCTTGCCCAACGATAGGAAGCATATGCAAATCCGAAGTCAGGTTCGCGTTGTGTCTTAACCTCATACTCTTCCTCTAGCTCTTCGAGTCTCGCCCATATTGAAGTGATGGAAGCAAGTGCGTTAGCAACATTTTGATGTGGCATCTTTGGCGCATAGCTTTCACTTCCGCGACTCTCATAAATCATCGCTGATACAACTGAGAGCAACTCTGGCGCTGAGAGATCATTGAGAATTCCTTGTCTAATTGTTTCAGTCAGCAGGAGGTCAGATTCAGCGTAGATCTTTGCAAGTATCTTTCCTTGCTCAAGAGGCTTCTCTCCTTCGATATAGCCCAGATGATCGAGAACCTTACAAATGCGATCAAAAGTCTTCGCAATCACATGAGTGCGGTTCTCCACACGCTCACGAAGTCCTTCCGACTCTCGATTAAGTCGTGCGGCGCGCTCTGCAAATCTTGCATGCGTTTCACGATCATTACATGAGTGGCATGCATGCTGGCGCAATGAACGACGCAGATTATCAAGATCACTCTCTAAACGTTGGCGCTGACGACTATCAAAACTCTTCTTGCCATCTCGGCGACTGAGTAATCGCTCAACTTCCTTAATCTCAAGACGAATACTTGCGTATTCATTGAAGTCACCAAGATGACAGACTGCAGACTCGAGCTGTTCAAGGGCTGCTAAGTCATTCTTGCGGATCTGCTTGACCAAACCAACGACAGCGCGGTCAGCTTGGAACTGGGCAAATGATGACTCAAGACTTGTTCGAGCTCGATCACGACCGAACCTGGCAATGAGATTGATTGACATGTTGTATGAAGGTGTAAATGAAGAACGTAGCGGATACGTTCGAGTTGATGCCAAACCTGCTGCGGTAGCAGAGTCGACCGTTGGAGACCAGAGAACGACGGCATTGCCTTCTATATCGATTCCGCGACGGCCAGCACGGCCAGTCAGTTGGGTGTACTCCCCCGGCGTAATTGAGACATGTCCCTCGCCATTCCATTTTGTGAGTTTTTCTAGTACAACAGTTCGTGCGGGCATATTGATGCCAAGTGCCAGGGTTTCTGTCGCAAAGACCGCTTTGACTAATCCTCTCTGAAAAAGATCTTCAACTGCTCCTTTAAAACTGGGTAGCAATCCAGCATGGTGGGCTGCGATTCCACGCTCTAGGGCCATGAGCCATTCTCTGTAACCCAGAACATCGAGATCTTCTTCTGCAATATTCTGCGTATACAACGCTGCAGTTCTCGCGATCTCAATGCGTTCTTCAGTATTGGTAAGTCGGATTCCAGCCTGAAGACATTGCTTAACGGCGGCATCGCAACCTGCGCGCGAAAAGATAAAGGTAATGGCGGGAAGGAGATTTTCGCGCTGAAGCTTTTCAATAACTTCATCACGAGAAAGTCGCAGATCATCAGAGCCATTGCGATCTCTTCTGTCACGCGGTGTTCTAACCCTACGAAGAGCTTGCCTCTCGAGGGCGAGAATCTCAGGATTTACTCTGCCCGGCTCATGAAAGAGATCAATCATGCGCGCTCCGATAAGTACATGTTGATAGAGAGGAATCGGTCGGACCTCACTGACAATTACGTCAGTTGAACCACGAACTTCACCGAGCCACTCACCAAACTCTTCAGCATTACTCACCGTTGCCGAGAGTGAGATGACTTGAACGCTCTCCATGAGGTGAATCAGTACCTCCTCCCAGACAGCGCCTCGGAATTTATCGGCCAAATAGTGCACTTCATCCATCACGACTGCGCCGAGATTGAGCAGTGTCGAAGAGTTTGCATAGAGCATATTTCTAAGGACCTCGGTGGTCATCACCATGATCTCTGCATCAGAGTTGATATTTGTATCGCCCGTGAGAAGACCTACTCGATCTTCACCGAATCGCTCTACAAACTCATGAAATTTCTGATTGGACAGTGCCTTAATGGGAGTTGTGTAGAAACACTTCTTTCCTCGAGCTAAAGAGGCAAATGCTGCGAATTCACCGACAACTGTCTTGCCCGCGCCAGTTGGAGCGGCAACGAGAACACTTCTACCTTCTTCTACCGCTTGACATCCCGCTATCTGAAAGTCGTCAAAGCCGAATTCAAATTGGGCAATAAAATCTTGAGTAAGTGGATGTGCATTTCTTCTCTTGGCAGCAGCGAATCGCTCTGCGGGAGTACCTATAGAGTCCATGTCAGGCCGGCTCCCTTAATACATTCAGCAGAGAGAGGCGCAGCCCCAATACGCTCACCGTCGGCATATGCCACAGCATCTGCACTGATACTAACCTTCGATGCCCTCAAGGATCGCACCTTAGGATGTGAGATGTGCGAGCCTGAATAAACTTGAGGAAAGACTTTAAGAAATTCGACTTTGCTGACAGGCTCAAGTATGACAACATCAAAAAGTCCATCGTGTAATTGAGCCTGAGGGCAGATATTCATCCCTCCCCCATATGACCTTCCATTGCCAACTGCAACCAACATTGCCTCAGTTGTAATGAGCTGACCGTCTACGGTGATCTGGTATTCAATCGGTTTAAATCGCGCCAGTTCAAGTGCAATCGCCACGTTATAGCGTGAGGGACCCTTGGGCCATGAGATTGCATTGGCTCTTTCATTGACCACAGAATCAAACCCCGTCGAGAGAATCGCGGCAAACCATTCATTGTCCACGATTCCAAGGTCTACTTCACGCGCTTTCGTTGAAGTAATCTCCTCCAATAAAGCTTCGATGTGTTCTAGTGACCATCCAAGAGTGCGCACGAAATCATTTCCTGTTCCCGCAGGGATAATCGCAAATGGAACTCTTGCAGGAACAACGGTCTGAAGGACTAGATGAGCTAAACCATCACCACCGACGGCGATTACACCCTGAAGATTATCTGCATACTTGCCAATATTCTCTTTCAGCAATACTGACAGTGCGACAGCGCTCGGTGCTGTAAGGACTTCATATTCGATCCCACGTTGATGAAGGAAGATAGTCACCTTCGGAGCTATTCGCTCACCCTTTCCATTTCCGGATGTTGGGTTCACCGCGACCAGCCACATGGTTCACACTTTAGACGATATCTGCCTCATCTATCGGTTTCGCCTCTTCGATGGCACCCGATGAAGTGATTCGGCCATTGTCATCGACAATCTTGCCATCACGCTTAGCGCGACGTCGGTCATTGAGGATGGCAATTCCAGCAGCTGCCAGATAGAGGCCAATGAGAGGAATGGTCAGGATCAAGAGCGAGAGTGGATCACCGCTAGGTGAGAAGCTTGCTACAAAAAGTGCAATACCAAATACCCAGCCACGCCATTGTTTCAAAATTGTCTTTCCTGCAAGGAAGCCCATTAAGTTGAAGGTGACTAAGAAGACCGGAAGCTCAAAAGCAATTCCAAAAACGAGAATAATTCGAAGAACGAACTCCAGATATGCGTCGAAGTAGACGAGGTTGGCTAGCGAGTCAGGAGTTAACTTGAGCAAGAACTTGATTGCAGCCGGAAGAGTGAGATAGCCAAGAGTCGCGCCAGCTGCAAAGAATGGAGTGGCAGCTGCAATGAAGGCAACGCTATAGCGGCGCTCTTTGCGATGAAGAGCGGGAGCTATGAAAGCCCATAACTGATACAACCAGAATGGTGCAGTGACGATAATGCCTGAGAGGGCAGCAACTTTCAGTTGAAGATCAAGAGGACCAAGAATTCCTTGGACCGTTAAGATGCCGCACTTTTGCGCACCGTCAACTTTCGCACTATCTAGATCACAGACAGGTGCAGCCAGAGTGTCGATGATGGTGGTGTAAAAATAGAAGCCAAGGATTGAGCCAATCAGGATGGCTACTGCTGACTTGAAGACTCTACGGCGCAGCTCGCGCAAGTGATCCATGAGCGGCATGCGACCATCTTTTTTGGTCGCCATGAGAGATTACTTCTCTACTGTGCCGTCATTCTTTGGAGACTCTTCAACGTCATCGTTCTTCATCTCTTTCATCTCGCTCTTGAAGATACGAAGTGAGCGACCAAGTGAACGTGATGCTTCGGGAAGCTTCTTGGCTCCGAAGAGGACAATCACAATTAGTCCTATAAAGATGAGATGAGAGTTCTGCCTCAACATGATCTGGCTCCTTGTAGTCTATTAACGCCTTGGTGACGAGCTTTCACCTCGTCTTCACGGATAAACCGTATCGCACTATCTGCCCTCAGGAGCTATAAAGGCTGAGGATTTTTCTAGCTCTGGAAGCAATCTCGGGACGTAGCTCCTTGGGGGCAATAAGCTCCAACTCCCCACCTGAAGCGATTAGGACCCGTAGAAGCCACTCGCTATTGAAGAAGGTCGAGATAATCGATTCTCCTCGGTACTCCCCTTTGAGGATCTCCCTATATCTACGCGCCCCTGCCCGTACCTTCACTTCAAGAACAGAAGGCGAAACTGCATCTAGCCCTTGATGTGTTACTTGCACTCTCTGTACATCTGTCTCGCTAATAACTTCAATCCTGTCGAGTCGGAAAGTTCTATACCCCGATGCAGTAAAGCAGTAAGCATTGAGATAGAGCTGTCCTGATTCTTCTATAACTTCTAGCGGATCAACCAACCGCTCTTGCGCCGTGTCAGATAAAGCCCCCGTGTATGAAATTTTCAGCGCACTCCGTCTATCTATAGCCTTACTAAGTGCTGAAATAGTTTGATCCGTGAGATCTGGTTCTAGAGCAACTCGCTCTGTCACACCACTGCGCAATTCTGAAGTTAGCTCGGCAATCGCTTCCAGGGCTTGGCGGTCCTCCTGAGGAGTCCGGTCTTTCAATAACTGAAGGCCAATATAGAGCGCTGCAATCTCTTCAGTGGTCAGCGCCCGAGGAAGAT